>PVMS01034217.1_pt1 | contig 15085 bp, 12 predicted proteins | sample 1853461 | NCBI WGS metagenome assembly PVMS01 (sample SAMN08582032, study PRJNA380276) | Marine sediment metagenome, whole genome shotgun sequencing project. | isolation source: ocean sediment barecode stripped | collected 2017 | reverse complement strand
CCGTGTTCATGATAAGGATGCGCCGCACGGCCGAGTTGGCCGAGCGGCTCGATGTGCGGCTGCACACCCATCTCGCCGAGAACGCCGAGGACGACGACTTCTCGATGGCGACGTTCGGTCGCCGCTGCATCGAGCAATTCGAGGAGGTCGGCTGGTGCACCGACCGCAGCTGGGTCGCTCACTGCGTCCGGCCGAATCCCGACGAGATCGTCCGCCTGGGTCGCGCCGGGGTCGGTGTCGCCCACTGTCCCAGCTCGAACCTGATCCTCAGTTCGGGCATCGCGCCGGTGGTCGACCTCCGCGCAGCCGGGTCGCCGGTCGGGATCGGCTGTGACGGATCGTCGTCGGCCGACAGCGCGTCGCTGTGGCAGGAGAGCCGCCTGGCGCTGCTGGTCGGCAAGCTGAAGACCGGTGCCGAGTCGATCTCCGCACGCGATGTCCTCGACATCGCCACCCGCGGCGGAGCGGCCTGCCTCGGGCGGGAGGGCGAACTAGGCACGCTGAGCGTCGGCGCCGTCGCCGACATCGTGGCGTGGCGCCTCGACGGTCCCGTCTTCGCCGGCGTGCTGGACGATCTCGTCGAGGGCTGGCTGCGCTGCGGGCCCACCGCCGCGTTTCACACGATCGTCGGCGGAATTCCGGTCGTCGAGGCGGGGACGCTGGTGTCACCGCGGGTCGACGAGATGCTCGCCGCGCACGCGAAGATCTCGCGCCGGTTCCAGCCGAAAGCCTGACCGCGGACGATCGCGTTCTCGGTCCCGATTCCTGTTCCCCGGCGCGGATTCCGGACCGAGAACGGCGCCGCCCCGACAAAGGGCTTCAGCCGAGCTGCGACAGCACCCGGTCGGGCGTCAGCGGGAACGAGTCGAACCACACGCCGGTGGCATCGTGCAGCGCGGCCACGACCGCGGGCGCATAGGTCATGAACGGCATCTCGGCCATACCCCGGGCGCCCCACGGCCCGCGGGGATCGGCGAGTTCGAGCACGACGCTGGTGATCTCGGTGGGGATGTCTCCGATGCCCGGGATGAGATACGTGCTCAGCCGGGGATTGAGCACGCGCGCCCCGTCGACGCGTAGCCGTTCGCTGAGCGCATACCCGTGGGCCTGCACGACCGCGCCCTCGATCTGGCCGATCACCTGTGCGGGGTTGATCGCCTTGCCGACGTCGTGTGTGCTGACGACGCGATCGACCACGATGTGGCCCGTGCCGGCGTCGACGGTGAGTTCGACCGCCTGAGCGACGTAGCCGTAGCTGAAGTTCGGCTGGCACGCTCCGGTGTCGGGGTCGAGCGGCTCGGTGGGGGGAGGTACGTAGCGGAAGTTCCCGACCGCGGGGCGATCGCCGTCGAGCCATGCCTTGGCGGCCTCCTCGGCGGCACCGCGGATCGAGTTGCCGGACATGAACGTCAGCCGGGAGGCCGACGCGGACCCCGAGTCGCCCGACGAACCGGTGTCGGAGAAGTGGCCCTCGACGCGCTCGAACGGCAGACCGACCGCCTCGGCCGCCATCTGCAGGAACGCCGTGTGCGCCCCCTGACCGACATCGGCGCCCGCATGGAACAGCTCCGCGGACACCGGACCCTGATCGTCGGGATCATCGGGATCGCCGTGCAACACGATGCGCGCCTCGCAGCGCTCGGGGAAGCCGAACGAGAATCCGACGTTCTTGAACGCGCACGCGAACCCCCGACCGTGGCGAAGTTGCTCCGGGGCCGGGCCGAGGGTGGCGAACGGGCTGAACACGGGTCCGTCGTTCGTATCGCGGTGTTCCCGAGCCCACTCCGATTCGGCGGCACAGCGGTCGATCACCTCGGGCATCGTGACGCCGTCGGGCATCACCGACTGCGTGATTCCGACCGAGCCGTCGTGCAACGCGTTGCGGCGGCGGATCTCGACCGGGTCGATGCCCAACGCCTCGGCCAGCTTGTTCATCTGGCACTCGGCGGCGAACGCGGCCTGCGGTCCCCCGAAACCACGGAACGCGCCACCGGGGATCGCGTTCGTGTAGACCGCATGGCTGTCGATGCGGGCGTTGGGCACCTCGTATGGACCGGCCTGGCCGAGGTGGCAGTTCCCGAGCACCTTGTTCGACGTGTAGTTGTATCCACCGGCGTCGAGCCACGCCTCGCTCTCGACAGCGACGATGCGGCCCCCGGCGTCGGCACCCCAGCGGGCGCGGATGCGTCCGCGGTGGCGCTTGTGGTGACCGACGATCGACTCCTCGCGCGACCACTGCGAGGCGATGGGTCGCCGCTCGCCACGCTGAGCGAGACGCCACGCCGCGAGCGCCAGCACGATCTGCAATGACATGTCTTCACGGCCGCCGAACGCCCCACCGATCGCCGGGTATTTGACGCGCACATCGTCGGGTTCGAGGTCGAGCGCGTGGGCGATCTGTTCCTGGTCTTCGTGCACCCACTGGCCGCCGACCTCGACGGTGACGCGACCCTCGTCGTCGACGTAGACGAGTCCGGCCTCGGGTTGCAGGAAGGCGTGCTCCTGGTAGGGCAGCTCGTAGGTGGCCTCGACTACGACCTCGGCGGCGGCCCACCCGGCCTCCATGTCGCCCTTGCGGATGCGAAGGTTCTCGTACGAGTTCGAGTCGAGCCCATTCTCGGCGTGGAGCAGGGTCGCACCGTCAGCGAGGGCCTCGTCGATGTCGGCGACGATCGCCAGCGGCTCCCACTCCGCCTCGATCAGCGCCGCGCCGCGGTCGGCCGCCTCGACCGACTCGGCGACCACGAGTGCGAGATGGTCGGCCTCCCAGCGGCTCAGATCGCAGGGAACGGCGCTCGCCCCGGAGTGCTCTATCGAGATGAAGACCGGCTGGTCGAACATCGTCAGCCCGTACTCGTTGACGGGGACGTCGGCACCGGTGAAGACGGCGACGACGCCGGGCTCGGCAGCGGCGGCCGTCGTGTCGAGTCGGAGCAGTCGAGCGTGCGGCTGGTCGGTGAACACGACCTTGGCGCGCAGCGCCTCGGGAGGGGTGCGGTCTGCCGGATACCGCGCCTCGCCGGTGACCTTGTCGTGGGCATCGCGTCGACGCGGGGACGCACCGATGCTCACGAGCGGTCGACTCCCGAGCGACCCGCGACGACCTCGACGGCGGCCTCGATCGCCCGGTACCCCGTGCAGCGGCAGAGGTTGCCGGCGAGCGCACCGCGCACCTGGTCGAGGGTCGGGTCGGGTTCCTCGGCGAGCAACATGACGCACGACATGAGGAGGCCCGGTGTGCAGAACCCGCACTGCACCGCGCCGGTCTCGATGAACGCGTCCTGCACGGGATGCAGGACGCCATCGTCGGCGAGCCCCTCGACCGTGACGATCGTGGCACCGCCGGCGCGGGCCGCGGGCACGAGACAGCTCATCACCGCGGCCCCGTCGAGATCGACCGTGCAGGCACCGCACTCACCCTCGGCGCAGCCCTCCTTCACCCCGTACACCCCGAGTTCATCGCGGAGCCAGTCGAGAAGCGTCATGCCCGCGGCGCCAGGCGCCTCGACCTCGACGCCGTTGACGATCGCTCTCACCGCGTCGGTCGGACCGATGTCGAGCGCCAACTGGTCACCCGTCGGGAAGCGGCCGTCGAAGCCCGCACCCCACAGCAGCGGCGGGCGGGCGGGCCAGCGGTCGGCCTGCGCGTCTGCGGCGAGCGCGGCGAACGCCCGCGAGGTCATCGTGGCCACCAGATCCGACCGGTAGTCAGCGGGCGCGCGCAGATCGTCGATCGGGTTGGCGGTCCGCGACGCCGCGGTGGCCGCGTCGGCGATCGCCGCTGCATCGAGTGGCCTCCCACGCAACGACGATGCGAGCCCGGGCACGAGCACGACCGTCGAGGCGACACTTCCGAGGGCGAGTGCGGCATCGGTCACGAGTTCGTCGGCGAGCGTGACCACCGCGGCGAGGTGAACCACCGAGATCGCCTGCGCGCGTCGCAGGCCGAGCTTGACGAAGATGCCGCGCTGGTCGTCGCCGAGCGGCTGCACGACGATGCCGGTGACGATCTCGCCAGGTTCGAGCTGCGTGGTGCGGAAGCCGGTGATGAACTCGCCGAGTGGAGCGCGGCGGCTTGCCGAGACCGACGAGACCTCGACCGACGCACCGAGTACGAGCAGCGCCGAGATCGTGTCGTTGGCCGGGCTCGCCGTGACGACGTTGCCGGCGACCGTCGCCCGGTTGCGGAGCTGGGGCGAGCCGACCTCGAGGCATGCCTGGGCGAGCGGCAGCAGCCGCTCGCGGCACAGCTCGGATGCGACCACCTGGTGATGCGTGACCAACGGCCCGAGGTGGATGCCGTCGCCCTCGTCGGTGATCTCGGCGAGGCCCGGGATACGGCCGAGATCGACCAGCATCTCGAGATCGGGGTGACCCGCGCGATCGAGCTCGACGAGCAGGTCGGTGCCGCCGGCGATCGGTCGCGCCGCGGCGCCGTGCGTCGAGAAGATCTCGAGAGCGGTCTCGAGGCTCGTCGGCGCGACGTAGCGCGGCACGCGCGTCGCGGCGCGCTGGACCTCGTGGAGCGACGTCACCACCGTCACCGCTCGTCCCTCACGCATGGCACACCGAGCGCGGCCGCCGGCACGCCGGCCCTCTCCGAGAGATTGCGGAGTCGGGAGATGTCGTCACGTCGATCCGGGGTCATGCGAACGCCCCGGTGCGATGGCGGATGAGTTCGAAGTTCATGGCGCCGGGTGGGAACCAGGTGCGGCTGTGCCAGATCGGCCGGGTGTCGTCGGTGTAGCCGGTCTCGTCGATCCGCAGGACGGCGACGTCCGCTCCGAGTGAGCTGGCCGGATGGTCGACGTCGGATCCGAGACACGCCTCGACCCGGGCGACCTGCGAGGTGGTGCGAACTCCTCCGACGTCTTCGAGGAAGGTGAACAACGGCTCGGTGATCTGTGGACAGCGAACCGCCCGGCGCGCAGCCTCGTCACCGATGGCGGCGACCGGAATCGAGTTGACGACGTAGACCAGTGCGGTGCCGTCGGACACGAACCGCTTGACCGAGCGCAGGACATCTCCGGGCCGATCGAGAGAGGGCTGATCGGGACTGTGCTGATCGGGACCGAGCGCCTCCGCCACGAAAGGATCCGACGGGACGATCGCAATGTTGTCGAACACGATCTCGGGATCGGCGCCGGAGCTGCGCAGCAGTGCGGTGAGATCGATCGCCTCGGCGAGGTTGTTGGTGATCCGGCTTCCGACGGCGACGAAGTTGCCGACCCCGTGGCGCTGCACGATGAGGCCGCGGTGGACGAGCGAGCCGATGGCGGCCCGAACGGTCGCCCTGCTCACGCCGAACTCCTCGGCGAGCGCTGGCTCGGAAGGAAGCTGATCACCGGGAGCCAGCTCACCGTCGACGAGGCGGTAGGCGAGGATCTCCTCGGTCTGCGCGGCGAGGGACGGCTGACGGACCGGCCGCTGGCGGTTCCCACGTCTCATCATTCCCCCTTGTTCAGCCACGCTCCCCCTCGTACAAACCCCTCGAAAAGATCGCTGTAAAGATGCCGTATGGATGTCGACGACCCGGCGCCGGCAGGCATGCCATCAGATGGCTGCCATCTAACATAATGACAACCTTCTACGCGCGCAAGTTGAGTATCTTCCGCCTTCCCGGCATCTGGATTAACACTCTGTTCGCTCACCATCGCGGACACGTCGGATCTTCGACTGGGCCCATCGGCCCGGATGCCGACGGCCTCGGGCTTGCGGGTTCTGCACGAGCGGCACGGCGATCCCGTTGCTCGACATGGGCGGGTGTAGCGTCGAGATCGACGACAACGGTTCGTTCAACATCATGATCGGTGTGACCGACCTTCGGCGCGGGCAGCGGGTCCGGAACACACTGCGCCGATGAGAGTGCAGGGATGGGAGTGCGGCGATGAGAATGCAGGAATGACGCTGTCGAGTCAGCGCGAGCGGGGGGCCGGCGACGATCATTTGCTGCGCGAACTGCTGGAGGCGACCGATGCCGGTGGTGGTGTCGTACTCGCCACCGTGGTCGGAACCGCCCGCTCGGTGCCGCGTCACGCCGGCGCCAAGATGCTCGTGTACCCCGACCGCCGCCAGGTCGGCACGATCGGCGGAGGCGAGATGGAATCGCGTGTCGTCGACGCCGCGATCGACGCGCTGCGCGACCGGCGACCGCTGCACATGGAGTTCGACCTGGTCGACCCGGCGGTCGGTGACGCAGGGGTCTGCGGGGGAACCGTCAACGTCTATCTGGAGCCGTACATGCCACAACCACAACTCGTCGTCGTCGGATGCGGACACGTCGGACGCGCGGTCGTCGAACTCGCCCATTGGCTCGGCTACCACGTCACCGCGCTCGACGATCGCACCGAGGTCGCCGATCCCGATGCGCTCGGTGCTGCCGACGTCGTGCTGCCGGGCCCGTTCGCCGAAACGCTCGGCCTGGTCGAGATCCGCGACGAAGCGCACGTCGTCCTGGTGACGCGCAACGTCGCGGTCGATGTCGAGGTGCTCCCCGTGGTGCTCGCCTCGCAGACGCGCTCGGTCGGGGTGATGGGGAGCAAGCGGCGCTGGGCCACGACGCGCGCCAAGCTCGAAGCGCTGGGAGTCGACGCCGCGAGCCTCGATCGGGTCCGATCCCCGATAGGTCTCGACATCGACGCCGAGACCCCCGAGCAGATCGCCCTGTCGATCCTCGCCCAGGTTGTCCGGGGAGATCCGCCCCGCCCCTGATCGCGCCGCGCCGCCATCCTCGGACACGTGAATTTCACCCGTTGTCCGACTCCCGCAGGTATTCGAGGATGAGTTCGATCTGCTCATCGGTCAGCGATCCCGCGAACGGCGGCATGGCGTTCTTGCCGTCCCGGATGCGCGCGATGATGCGGCTGTCGGTCTCTTCGGATGCTTCGGACCCCGCAGCGAGTGCTGGGCCGACACCGCCTTCGAGCGATGCGCCGTGGCACGACGAGCAGTTCGCCTGGTAGAGATCACCACCGGTGAGAACCAGCTCTTCCTCGTCGGACGCCGGTTCGGTGGAGGCCGGGTCGGTGGTTGGCGGCTCTGCCTCGGTGGTGACCGATTCGCTCACCCGTTCGTCGGTGACGTTCGTCGAATCGGATCGGAGCGACGGCGTCACCGCGACCACGATGACCAGGATCAGGGTCCCGAAGTACGCCAGCGCGAGCACAGCTCGCAGCGCAGGGTGAAGGCGCTGCCACCACCATCCTCGGCTGCTCATCGGGAGTCCTTTCTCCGATCGGGTATCGAGCTGTTCCGGGCGACCATCCAACGCGCTGGTGGTGGAGGTGGGGATCTCACCTCACCCCCACCACACAGACGATGTTGATCAACCGAGTGTGACTTCGATGAAGCCTTGGTTCGAGGTCTGAACGTGTTCGGCGTCGTCCCAGCCTTCCGAGCTGTTGTCGGCAGCCCAGTAGGCGAGCGCCAGCAGGCCGGTGCCGCCGACTTCGAACTGTCCGTCCTGGGCGTCACCGGTCTGCAGCGGCCGGCTCATCTCGAAGAACCAGGTGCCGTCAGCACCCTCGACCGGGTCGGTGTGCGTGAACACACCGAGCAGCGAGTTCTCCGCCCCCTCACCGTTGTCGTCCTCGCGTTCTTCGGGCGTCGTCGACCACTCATCGTCGAAGTTGCAGGCATCGTCGTTTCCGGGATCCCCGTCACCTGGACCGGACACTCGGCCGCCCATCTCCTCACCGATACCGCACTCGAGCTCCCAGTGCCAGATGTCGACCATCCCGAGACTGCTCTCACGCTCGGGCTCCTCGGCTCCCATGTGAGGCCCGGCGCCGGCGTCGATACCCCACGACACCGCCAACGCCGCTGACAGATGCGCATCGTCGGCATTCCAGTCGTAGTCGTCATCGACGGTGAACAACACATAGAGGAACTCGTCGTCATGGGCCGCCTTGAACGTGGCATCCTTCGACTCGACCTCCTCATCGGCGATCGCCTCCATCGTGAACTCCAACCCCTCGATGTCGGCCCACTCCGCGGGATCACCATCAACGGTGATCGCCGCCACCGGAGCACCAACCGCCCGAGCCGGCGCTTCCTCAGCCGCCGGTTCTGTTGCCGCTGGTTCTGTGGCGGCCGGTTCTGTGGCGGCCGGTTCTGTTGCCGCCGGTTCTGTTGCCGCCGGTTCTGTTGCGGCCGGTTCTGTGGCGGCCGGTTCTGTTGCCGCCGGTTCTGTGGCGGCCGACTCGGTGGTCGCACTGTCGTCGTCACCGCCGCACGCTGCCGCCGCCGTCAACGCCAGCGCGGCGATTACATATATGGCCCGATTGCGCATCGCACCTCTCCCTTCGGTATGGTCCGGCGGTTGCCGAACACCTGCATGATTCCGAGCGGGCGTCACCTGCATTCTCATAACGTTTCGCTCACACCACGATGGCAACTCGTCCGCGAGAATTTCCAGGGTCGAAGGTCATCCGCCGTGATGTTTCGGCCGGCGAGAAGAACGTGATGTTCGACCGCCCCCGGGCACTCCGGAGTCGGAGCGACATCCTCGCCGACCGCGACTGCCTACTCATGACCCGATCGGACTGACGCCCCCGAATTCGTCGCGGGCTATCGTCGTCGTGTGGGGCGTCCGGGTTTGAGGATCACATCGGCGGGGCTGTCCCGCGATGTTGCCGACGGAGAGCACATCATCGGGAGGGACGACAGCGCGACGATCGTCGTCGATCATCCCCTGGTCAGCCGCGAGCACCTGGTGGTGCGGCGTGACGGCGACCGATGGGTGGCCGAGGACAGCGGCAGCCGCTACGGCACCTTCATCGATGGAGAACGGGTGACGAGGATCGAGATCACCGGTCCGGTTGTGCTCAACCTGGCGGCGCCCGACGGCCCTACCATCGAGCTGTCACCCGTGGAGTTGTCACCCGTGGAGGATCGGTCGAACAAGACCTTCCCGACGCGGGCGACGGGCCATCACCTGACGACCTACCGGCTTCAGGAACGCGTGCGGATCGGCCGCGACGAGGACAACGACATCGTCGTCGACGACCTCGGGGTTTCGCGCCGGCACGCCGAGCTGCGGTGGGCGGGCGGCCTCCTCGAGATCCACGATCTGAAGAGCGTCAACGGCACGTTCGTCAACGGACGGCGCGTCAGCAGCGCGCCCCTCGCCGAGGGCGACCTCGTCGAGATCGGCCGCCACGACTTCCGTTTCGTCGGTGGCGAGCTCGAGGAATACGTCGATCAGGGCCTGATCACGTTCAGCGCCCGTGATCTGGTCGTCGAGGTCGACGGCGGTCACCGCCTGGTCGACGAGGTGGGGTTCTCCCTCGACGAGCGGTCGCTGCTGGCGATCGTCGGCCCGAGCGGGGCGGGCAAGTCGACGTTGTTGTCCGTGCTGACGGGTTTCCATCCCCTCGCCCAGGGTCAGGTGCTCTACGAGGATCGCGATCTCCATCGGGACGGGGCTGCGCTGCGCAGTCGGATCGGGCTCGTACCGCAGGCCGACCTGCTCCACGACGGTCTCACCGTGCGTCGCTCGCTCGGATACACCGAGCGATTGCGGCTCCCGCCCGACGTCACCGAGGCCGAGCGAGAGGCACGCCTCGACGAGGTGCTCGAGCAGCTCGGTCTCACCCAGCGGGTCGACAGCCGCATCGAGCTCCTCTCGGGTGGCGAACGCAAGCGCGTGAACGTGGCCACCGAGTTGATCACCGAGCCGTCGCTGCTGCTGCTCGACGAGCCGGCCTCCGGACTCGATGCGGGTCTCGAACGCACGCTGATGCTCCTGCTCCGAGATCTCGCCGACGCCGGCCGCACAGTGGTCGTCGTGACCCATTCGCTCGACAGCGTTCACCTGTGCGACCGCTTGCTCGTCCTCGCGCCAGGCGGGATCCCGGCGTACTTCGGCCCGCCCGACGGGGTGGAGGAACGATTCGGCGGCAGCGAACTGGTCGACGTGTTCCACCAGATGTCCGGCGACGGCGATCATGCTCAGTGGCGGGACCCGGCCTCGTCGACCACGGCGGAGACCGACCAGACCGGCAAGGCCGACCGGGCCGGCAAGACCGACCGGGCCGACGAGACCGACCGGGCCGACAAGGGGGCATCGACGAGTTCGGGCGCCAGGACCGGGCTGGGCTTGCGAGCCTGGCTACGTCAGTTCGGCACGTTGAGCGCACGTTTCGCATCGGTGCTCGTGTCCGACCGCCGCAACTCGCTGCTCCTCCTCCTGCAGGCGCCGATCCTCGGTCTGCTGATGGCGATCGCGCTGCCCACCGGCGAGCTGTCGGCGCCCGGCGACACCGAGATCAGGTTCGTCTCGACCGCCGGTCTCGTCCTGTTCGTCGTCCTGCTCGGGGCGACATGGCTCGGGGCGAACAATGCGATCCGCGAGATCGCCCGCGAGCGGCCGCTTTTCGAGCGTGAGCAGGCGGTGGGACTGTCGGCGTCGGCGTTCGTGCTTTCGAAGGCGCTGGTGCTCGGCGTGATCACCGTTGCACAGGCGATCGTGCTGGTGGCGATCGCCCTCTCGCGGCAGGATGGACCCGCTGAGGCCGTGGTCCTCGGTTGGGCGATGGGCGAGATCATGCTCGCCGCGTCGCTCGCCGGCCTCGCTTCGATGAGCCTCGCGCTGCTCGTGTCGGCCGTGGTGCGTTCACCGGATCGCGCCACCACCCTGCTCCCGATCATCCTGATCCTGCAGTTCGTCCTTTCGGCCGGAGGGGTTCTCCCCGAGCTGACCGACAAGCCGGTGCTGCGGGAGATGAGCCTCGCGTCGAGCTCTCAGTGGGGGTTCGCGGCGACAGCATCGACGACCGATCTCAACGAACTGCAATCGTTCACGAACCAGCTCGGCGACCTTCGCTCGGTCGACGCCGCCGATCCGCTCCCGGTGATCGAAGCACTCGAGGAACCGAAAGGCCCCACGCAACGCTGGGAGCACAGCACCTCGGCCTGGATGAGATCGGTGCTGTGGCTCCTCCTGCTGATCGCTGCCCCACTGGTGGGAGCGGTGTTCGTCCTTCGAAGACGGAACCCGTCGCCGTGAGCCCGCTCGCGCGGCTCGGCCCGATCTGGGTTGCTGCGACGGTCGTGCTGGTGTCCTGTGCCGGCGGCTCGTCGGAGAACGCGGCCCTTCCCGGTCTGACCCCGGCGCCGGGTACGCCTCGCACCGCGCAGTGGTCGGCGCTCGTCGACGACCTCGGCGCACCGATCGACGACCGCGATGCCTCGCCGTGTCATCGCGGAGAACCGGCATGCTTCGATGCCGTCATCGCAGAGATGCAGGTGCGTCTCGATGAGCTGGGCTGTGATCACCGGGCTCCGTTCGCATTCACCTATCTCGAGATGACCAAGGGTGTCGCAGCACAGGCGCCCACCTTCGAGGATCCTGCGCTGCTCTCGGTGATCGACGCCCGGTTCGCACAGCAGTACTTCGACGCCATCGACAACTGGACCGCCGGTCGCACCGCCGATGTTCCGGCCGCCTGGCAGCTCGCCTTCGCCACCGCAGAGACCGGTGAAGCCACAGCGGCGGCCGACCTCATCCTCGGTATGAACGCCCACATCAGCCGCGACCTCGCCTACGCCGTCGCCCAGGTCATCGGGTCGACCGACGACCTCGACGAGGAGCCGGTCGACTACACCAAGATCAACGAGGTCATCGGCGAGGTCAAGGACACCGTTCTCGCCGGGGCCACCGAGCGATTCGATCCCAACCTCTTCCTGCTCGATCAGGACCTCGGCACCGAAAGTGCACCGGATCCGGTCGCGCTCATCTCGCAGTGGCGCTCCAGGGCCTTCGACCTCGGCATCGACCTCGCGAACGCATCCACGGCGGAAGAACTCCGCGCCGCCGAGACCCGGATCGAACGTGAATCAGCTGCCGGGGCGAGCATCATCCTCGCCGCAGACGGCGCCCAGCGCAGCGGTGCGCTCGACGACCTCCCGCTGGCCGGCGGCTTCATCGCGCTCGGTCCCGCCGAGCGCGACAGCTACTGCGCCGAACAACGCAGCCAGTGATCCGCGGGTGATCACCCGAGCATGTGCCTCAGCGGCGTCGTGCCAGCGTCCTGTCACGTTGTCTCGTTGGATGATTCAGTGCTGATGAATGTCGCGTGTCGGGGGGGCGAGTTCAGCCCACGGTCACGTCGGTCTGGGAGAAGTCGTCGCCGACGAACAAGAGCGGTTGCCCGAGCCGCCGCGACAGGGCATACGAGAACGTGTCACCGAAGTTGAGACCCGCCCGATGGCGCCCCCTGCCGAACCGACGCCAGCACACCATGGCTTCCTCTGCGAGTTCGGCGTCCACCGGCGCGACCTTGATCTCAATCCGAGCGAGAAGCTCCTCGAGCAACTGCGTCCCCGAAGGACCCGTCTTGGCCTCGATGACGATGCCCAGCTCAACCCGCGTGGCCGCCGATATCACACAGGGCTCGGCCAGCAACCTACGCTCGAGTCCCTCACCGCTGGGCTCGCCGAACAAGACCGCGACGATCGCTGACGTGTCGACGACGATCACACCGGCAGTCCATCCGGGTCATAACCAATGATGTCGTCGGGGTCGCGTTGATCGACAACGGTCAGCCGCCGAAAGCGTTCCACGATGTCGCTGAGCCCGAGAGCTCGGCGCCGCCGCTGTTCGACATCGAGACGAGCCTCGAGCGATGCCACCACCGCCTCGGTGATCGACTCCCCCGTCAACGCCGCGAGATCGCGGGCCAACTGGTCTGCCCTTGCGCTCTTGATGCTCAACACCATAGGAACCATTCTACCTATCTGGGTAGATAGGTGCCAGATTCTGATTCCCGGGGCGACAGACCACTAGCGAGCGTCCGCACTCGGGGCTTCCATCGGCAGGTCGGGGTCGGCCGACCACTCCATGAGGCTGCCGTCGTAGACCGCCACGTCGTCGTGTCCGAACAGGGCGAGGGCGAATGCGTCGACCGTGGCCGCGATCGCTCCGCCGCAGTATGTGATCACCCGTGGCCGGTCGAGTAGGCCGACCGTCTCGAGCTGGGCCAGCATCTCGCCGGGTGGGACGAATCCGGCCGTCTCGCTGTCGACCAGGTCGCGGAAGGGCAGGTTGACGGCGCCCGCGATGTGGCCCCGACGAGGGCCGTAGCCGGGGTCCGATCCATCGAACGTCGAAGCGGGCAGGGCGTCGACGACACAGGTCGCGCCGTCGTCGAGCGCGGCGAGGACGTCACCTCGGTCGGCTCTGGCCCGCTCCCATCCGGGCTGCACGGTGAAGGCCGTGGCGTCGACCGTGGGGTCGACTGACGAGATGTCCTTCACCATCGGGCGACCCTCCTCGACCCACTTCTCGATCCCGCCGCGCAGCACGGCGACGTCGACACCCATGTGGTGCATGGTCCACCACGCCCGCGTGCACCACATCGTGCCAGAGTCGATCCCCGCCCGCGGCGTGCCGGCGACGAGCACCACCCGCTTGTCGTTGTCCACGCCGTAGCGAGCCATCGTGTCGGAGAACTGCTCCTCTGTCGGCCACGTCCACGGGAGGACGGCGTCGGGATCGGACAATTCGCCTCGCGCGCCGGCGACGTCGAAGAACAGCGAGCCCGGGATGTGACCGGGTTCGTACAGTTCGCGGCGCGCCCGATTGACCAGTTCCGACGTCAGCATCGCGGTCACGTCGAGGATGCGCACGTCCGGATCGTCGAGGTGGTCTGCCAGCCAGTCCGTCTCGACGAGATACCGTGGATTGCGGAACACGACGTCGGATTCACCATCGGATTCCCGGCCCTGTGTCTCCATCGTGCCGATCATTACAGGCCTGCCAACGGAGGGAGACACCGATGACCGACGACGTCGACAACGATGCGTTCCGAGTCCTCTCCGAGCCCGCGCGACGTTGGCTCGATGCCGGTCGCCACGTCGACGTCGACGGGTACGCCGTCTTCGTGTACGAGGTCGGTTCCGGCCCGACGCTGGTGTTCATCCACGGGTTCCCGACATCGGGGTTCGACTGGCGCGAGACCATCTCCGAGCTGTCCGACGAGTTCCATTGCATAGCGATCGACCTGCGCGGGTTCGGACTGTCCGACAAGCCGGCCGCTTGGAGTTACTCGCTGTTCCAGCAGGCCGACCTGGTCGAATCGGTGCTGGGCGAACTCGGGGTCGGGGCGGCGCACGTCGTCAGCCACGACATGGGCACGAGCCTCCACACCGAACTCCTCGCGCGCTCGGCCGAACGTCGGTTGACGTTCGAGCTGACCCGTTCGACATTCCTCAACGGCTCGATGATCAAGACTCTGGCGCACCTCACCGAGTTCCAGAAGATCCTCGAACCACCATCGCGCGTCCCCGAGGCGATGGAGATGGTCGCGGCGATGATGCCGACCTACATCGACGGTCTCAAGCGGCTGATGGGCCGCCCCGAAGCGGTGACCGACGAGATCGCGACCGTGATGTACGACGTGATGGCGTACCAGGACGGCAACCTCCGGATACCGGCGGTGTACTGCTACGTACGCGAGCGATACCTTCACATGGACAGGTGGCTCGGCGCGCTCGAGGCGGCAACCACACCGATCCAATTCGTCTGGGGAACCGCCGATCCCGTCGCGGTCGTCGAGATGGGCCGCGAACTCTCACGACGCGTTCCGCAGGCGCGCTACACCGAGCTCGTTGGCGTCGGCCACTTCGTACCCACCGAAGCCCCGCTCGAAACGGCCGCCGCGATCCGCTCTTTCGAGAACGGCTGATCGATGCCGTTCGTGGTGCCTCCCCAGGGGCTCGAACCCTGAACCAATGGATTAAAAGTCCACTGCTCTTCCATTGAGCTAGGGAGGCGGGACCGGCGCGATTCGCGGGAGAAAACCCGGTTTGTCGGCTCGTGGCCGGTCTGGCGGGTGTCAGGCTAGAGCCTGATCAGGGGTCGGCGGCGCCGTAGTGGGCCGGTACTCGAGCGCGAATCGGATTGGGTACGCGTGAGACCGGCGTGTTGATGAGGTAAGAAGGGGTCAGGCGGCCTGGGGGGCACTGTTGCGTTGATGGATCGGGGTCGCTCGTAGCGTGCCAGCGTGCTTCGCCGTCGCCCTGTTGTGTCTCCTTCGTTCGCTGGCTTCCGGTTCCCGCCAGACGTGATCCTGCTCGCGGTCCG
>PVMS01070483.1_pt1 | contig 15089 bp, 12 predicted proteins | sample 1853461 | NCBI WGS metagenome assembly PVMS01 (sample SAMN08582032, study PRJNA380276) | Marine sediment metagenome, whole genome shotgun sequencing project. | isolation source: ocean sediment barecode stripped | collected 2017 | reverse complement strand
GAGGACGCGATGGTTGCGTTTGTGCGCCGCCAGGAAGCCAACCGCATTCTCTCGGAAGCGGTGGTGGCTGCAAAACGCTCAGCCGACCTGTCGTTGTTACGGTACAAGGAAGGCTTTTCCGGATACCAACGCGTCCTCGACTTCCCGAACGGCCTGCAGCACGGTGTCCTGGTAGCCCACCAGCAATTGCTGCAACCGCGCATCCTGCACCCTGACGTTGTTCTTGATCCGCCCGTAGTTCAATACGTTCCAACTGAACGATGGTCCAGCGCTGTACTGCAGGCTGTCGCCGTCGAAAAGTTCAACCACGCCGCTGTTGCCCGTACGAGTCGTATCGGTCCCCGTCGCGGAAACCAATCCAACGGAACCAAGCAACGTGAAGCTCGGGTAGAGATCCGATAACGCCACCCCAACGAGCGCACTCTGGGCCGCGGCCTGGAGTTCCGCCTGGCGCACGTCGGGACGACGACGCAGCAGGTCAGCGGGTATGCCCACAGCCACTTCCGTCGGCAGCGCCGGTATCGCGCTGGTCGACCCCAACAACGTGCTTAGATCACCCGGCGCGCGCCCCAGCAGCGTACTCATCGCGTTCTTCGCTTGTTGCAGCGTCTGTTCCAGATCAGGAATCGTCGCCTGCGTACTCAGCAAGAGCGTCCGCGCCTGTTGAACGTCCAGCTCAGAATCTGCCCCGTTACGGAAGTTGACCTCGGTAATCGTATAGCTGCGGTGCTGGATTACCACGTTGGCGCGCGCGATACGAAGTTGCTCCTCCGCGGTGCGGATCGACGCGTAGGTATCCACCACTTGAGCGACGAGAAGCAGGAGCGCACCGTCATAGCGCGCGATCGATGCCAGCAGGCTGGCGTCCGCCGATTCAATGCCGCGCCGAAACCGGCCCCAGAAATCCAACTCCCAGGAGATGTCCGCTCCCAGGTCGTACTGACCGTAGTCGAGGTCGCCACCGCCAAACGTGTTGGCGCTGTTTTCGCTGACCCGGACTCCCGTGATCCCACCCCGAGCGCGTTGCATCTGAGGATAGCGATTGCCGACCGCGATGCCGACCTGCGCCCTCGCTTCAAGAACCCTGAGCCCGGCGACCTGTAAACCATAATTGTTCTGGTCGGCAATCGAGATGAGCTGGTCCAGCACCGGGTCCTGAAAGACCGTCCACCATTCGACCAGTTCGAAGGGCGTGGGCTTCACGCCGAAATCGGCGTTCGCTTCCCACGACGGCGTAACCGGAGCATCTGGCGCTTCGAACTCCGGCCCGACGTTGGTACAGCCCACGAGCAACAACACCGTCCATGCGGTCGACCGGATCAGGCTCGACCTTTGCTGAAGAACGTCCTGCATAGCGGAAACCAGCGGCATCCCTTCCCTACCGGACGCGGTGAAGAAACGTTAGTCCGCATCCACCGCGGGTTTGGCCGGTTCGGCCGTCTCCGGCGTGTCCTCCAGCCAAGCGGTGAACAGTTCGTAGGCCAGCACCACAACCACCGCGCCGATGAACAGCCCGACGATTCCGGACAGGATGAAGCCACCGATGGCACCGACGAAGATCACAAGCATCGGAGCCTCAACGCCCCGTCCCAGCAGAATCGGCTTGAGAACGTTATCGGCGAGTCCGGCGGGGACGATATAGGCGGTGAACAGCGCAGCGGCAAACGTGTCGTGGCTCCCCCATACCCAGATGATTATCGGCAGCGTCACCAGAGTGGCCGGTAACTGTACGATGCCGAGCAGGATGCAGACGACGATCCAGATCGGTGCCCCCGGTACCTGAATGACGATCAGAGCGATTCCGATCAGGGCAGCCTGGATGAACGCGACGCCGATGACACCCGTTGCAACGCTTCGAATCGTCTGTTCCGAAAGCGTCGCGAAGTCGGTCGTCGCGGTTGGCGCATGCAACCGCGCGAACAGGCGGCGTGCGAACCCGGCGGCGCCCTCGGCTCGAGCCAGCAACACGCCGGCGATTATGATGGAAAAGGCAAACTGCAGGACGCCAACCCCGATACCGGCCACCGCTTTCAGGAGCCAGATGCCGATCGCCTTGAGCTGGACCTCAGCCTGGCTGGCCGCCGCGCTGAGGTTAGTCGAAGCGAGTGACCAGAAATTGTGTACCTTTTCGCCGATGAACGGCCAATCTGCGACTCTTTCCGGCGGCGGTGGCACCTGCAGCGTACCGTCGCCGATCTTCGTGGCAATGGTCGTGCCCCATTCGACCGTGGCCTGACCCAACCAGGCGGCCGGGATGATGAGCACGACCAGAGCCAGCAGCGTGAATGTGGTGGCAGCAAGCCCGGCACGTCCATCGAACTTATCGAGCATCCAGCGATAACCGGGGTAACTCGCGACCGCGATGATGATCGCCCATACGATCACCGGAATGAAAGGCGCGACTATCTGAACGACCCAGAACAGCACCAGGAACAGCGCCCCGATTCTGATCGCGGTCTCAACGTTGCGGGTCATCGTGCTGTCGTTATCCGCCATCCAACTGCTCCTTGTTCGGCTACACGGGTGTCCGGATGATATCGACTTCGGATCGAAAACTCAGCAACGTCCGGCGGCGACAAAGCATGCGTTTGTCCCGCTAACTGACCTCGACATTGGAAAAAGAGAAGCCGCGGTAATCGTCCGCGACAACTTCATCGCATAGTTCCCGATACGGGCCTACGCCCCCCGCGTAGGGCATGAATACCCGCGGCTTGCCGGGAACGTTGGCGCCAAGGTACCAGGAGCCGCCTTTCGGGTAGAGCGTAGCATTGGCCACCTCGTTGACGTGATCGACCCACTGATCTTCGGCTTCGCGCTGCGCTGTCACCGTGTCGAAGCCGCGCGCGCGCATGTGCTCGAGACAATCGATGATGAAGTCCACGTGCTGCTCAATCGACACGATCATGTTGCTGAGCACTGAAGGACTGCCTGGTCCCGTGATGGTGAAGAGATTGGGAAACCCGGCGATCATCAGACCAAGGTACGATCGGGGTCCCGCGCTCCATTTTTCCAGAAGCGTGAGCCCGCCTTCGCCGAGAATTTCGATTTTCGATAACGCGCCGGTCATGGCATCGAAACCCGTGGCCAGCACCAACGTGTCGAGCTCAAAGTGACGGCCCGCTGTCTGTATCCCCGAACTCGTCACGCGCTCGATCGGCGTCTTGCCGAGATCCACGAGTTCGACGTTGTCGCGGTTGTATGCCTGGTAGTAACCCGTGTCCACGCAGATGCGCTTGGTCCCGATGGGATGCGATTTCGGACACAGCGCCTCGGCCGTCACGGGGTCCTTGACGATCAGGCGAATCTTGTTGCGTACGAACTCCGCGACCCGGCGGTTGGCTTCGTCGTCGAGCATGGCGTCGCCGATGGCGACCATGAAGTACGCACCACCACTGTGCCAGTACTCATCGCAGATGCGCGCCAGTTCCTCGTCGGAGATGGAGGCCGCCGTCTCGGCACCCGGCACGAGTTCCTTCGGAACGATGTCGAGATCACCAAAGCCGGACATCAACCCTTTCTTCTGGTACTCGCGATGTTCGCGATAGCGGGCTTTGAACTGCCGCACGAAGTCAGCGTCGAGCGGTGCGTTCTCCGCAGGTACGCTGAAATTGGGCGTGCGCTGAAAGACAGTCAGATGCTGAGCCTGCTCCGCGATCACCGGAATGGCTTGAATGCCCGAAGACCCGGTACCGATGATGCCGACGCGTTGCCCGCTGAAGTCCACGCCGTCGTGCGGCCACTCGCTGGCCTGGTAGCGATGGCCCTCGAACTCGTCCAGGCCAGGGATGTCCGGTAGCTGCGGTACTGACAGACAACCCGTGGCCATCACGCAAATCGGCGCTGACGCGCGGTCCCCGTGTTCGGTCGTCACGCGCCAGACACGGGCCGTTTCATCGTAGCGCGCCGAGTTGACCCGGCGCTCGAAGCGAATGTCGCGCCGCAGGTCGAACCGGTCGGTGACGTGTTCGACGTAGCGTAGAATCTCCGGCTGGGTGGGATAGCGCTCAGTCCACTGCCACTCCTGTTCGAGCTCCGGGCTGAAGGAGTAAGAATAGGCCAGGCTCTCCGCATCGCAGCGCGCCCCGGGGTACCGGTTCCAGTACCAGGTACCACCGACACCGTCGCCCGCCTCGTAAATCCGCGCCGTCAGCCCCAGTTTTCGCAAACGGTACAGCATGTAGAGACCGGCAAAGCCGGCCCCGACGATGACGGCGTCGAACGACGCATTGTCGTCCAGAGGAGGATGCGGCGGTTGTTCAGCTATGGTGCTAACGATCGTATTGCTCCGTCAGTCGGGTTCGTCTCAGCGAACCGGCTTAGTGTATGTGCGCGCCGGGCTATATGGCGCGCCCCTCGGCCTGCCAATACTCGTCGCGGAGTCTGCGCTTGAAGAGCTTGCCGGAATCCTCCCGCGGCAAGGAGTCTCGAAACTCCACGACTTTCGGCAACTTGTACTTCGCGAGACGCGGGCGCAGGTAGTCGAGGACTTCGTCGGCGTCCAGCAGCGTATCGGCCACAGGCTGAATTACCGCGGCGAGTGCTTCGCCGAACTCCTCGTCCGGAATGCCAAACACCGCACAATCGTACACGCCCGTCATGCCCAGCAACTCGTTCTCGATCTCCTTAGGATAAATGTTGACGCCTCCCGAGATCACCATATCGTTCTTGCGGTCGGACAGGTACAGGAAACCGTCCTCGTCCATGTATCCGATATCACCTGCGGTCCAGAGCCCGTCATGCTCCATCGCTGCACGCTTGTCAGGATCGTTCTGATAGGCAAAGTCCGGATAGAATTTGAAGCGCGCATAGATCTCGCCCGGCTCACCACGGGGGAGTTCCTGTTTGTGCTCATCCAGAATCTTGATGTCGACGTGATTGAGTGCCTGTCCCACCGTGCCGGGATGGCTGAGCCATTCTTCGGAGGTGCAGTAGACGACGGCTCCCAGTTCGGTCGAGCCGTAGTGTTCCAGCAGAACAGGCCCGAACCAATCGATCATGCGACGTTTGACCTCCGGCGCGGTTGGTGCGGCGCCGTGCACGACCACCTTGAGCGACGAGACGTCATAGGTATCCCGCACGCTCTCGGACAGTTTCAAGAGCCGTACGAACATGGTGGCCACCGCGTAGGCATGAGTCACCCGGTGCCGTTGGATCAGTTCGAGGTAGCGCTCGGCATCGAACCGGGATTCCACAACGATGACCGCATTCGCGTCGACTGCGCGGCGAAAAAAGCCATTCGGCGTTGCGTGGTACATGGGCGCAGTGATCAACGCAACGATGTCGTCTTGGGAAAAGTCCATGATCAGATTGATCATCTCGCCCATACCGGCGATTTCCTCATCTGTCGGTGGCTTGCGCCGCACACCCTTCGGACGGCCGGTGGTACCTGACGTGTAGATCATGCTGCCCGGCGATGGAGTCGCGGCGGCTGGCAGCGGCTCGAACGTCTCGAGCCAGTCGCTCCAGGTAGTGTCACCAACCTGCACCTGACACGCCGCCGGCGGGCAAGCGTACACGGCTGCGATTTCCGCGGGCGTGTCCACGACGAACAGGCGCACATCATCTGGAAGCTGCTCACGAACCGGTTCCAGCAGATCGGTGTGCGCGATGAGCGCCTTGGCGCCCGAGTCCTCGAGGATGTACGCGACCTCAGAGCCCGAGAAGTGCCAATTGATCGGCACGAGATGTACCCCGAGCCGCTCCGCCGCATAGGCCGCTTCGAAGAACGGGAAATCGTTGCGCAGCAAAACCGCGACTGCATCGTCTCGTTCGACGCCGAGCCCTTCCAACCCACGGGCGGCGCGCAATGCACGTTCACGCATCTCGTCGAGGACGAGCGTGCGTTCGCCACTCACGATCCTGCCGATTTGTTCAGTCATTCGCGCCTGCGTCTACGATCGGCCTGATCTGTGGAAACCCTGGATCTCGAAACCGTGTGCCGTCCGGCAGTAACCGCATTCGCGACAACGGATGCATTGACGAATCGAAGCTCTGAGTCTGGTTTTCCGCCGCGACGGCGCCGGGTCGGGCCGCCACCCGCGCGTCCTCGCCAAAAAACCGCAACGACAATGTGCGTCGCGTGAATGATTCATCGGTCGCGGCACCGCCGTGCAACACGGCGGGGTGAAACACCACAACATCGCCGGGTTCGGTGGCCCAGGACACTATGGGCCAACGCTCGCGTTCGGCTTCGATGTCGGGCAGGCGTGGCAGCACGCCATCGCCGTACAACGGGGCCGTGTCGTCATCGGGGTCGAATCTCGAGCCGTCGTACAGCGTACCCTGGTGCGAACCGCGCACGAACTCGAGCGCGTGCTCCTTCGCCACCGCCTCGAACGAAATCCACATGACCGAAAGATTCCGCCCCTGGACCGGTAGATAGGACGAGTCCTGGTGCCATGGCGTACGGCGCGTGCTACCGCCCGTCTTCTTGAACACCTGCTCGTACATGAACCACACGGCGAGCGATCCCCACAGCGACGTGACGATGTCCCCGATTTCCGGTTGGCGGATGAGTGATCGATAGGTCGCAAACGCTGCCGGATTGGCCAGGTCCTGATAGAACGTTCCCGTTCCTTTGGGCGGGAGATTCGCGGCGCCGGGACCCGGGTGGGACAGGCTCCATTCGTACGCCGCAAGAGCTATCCGACACGTCTCCTGGGACAGGGCGGCGGGCAGCATCACAACACCGTCTCGCCGATATTGCGCAACGAGCGTACTGTTCAAGTTCCCAGATTCGGCAGCAGCCGCCGCATCGCCCTTCAATACCACCCGATCAACGGTAGCACGATTGGGAAACGAATTGAGACAGGTCGGTCTGTCAAACGCCCCACCGTCCGACACTCGGTTGCAACGCGTCGCGCCGACTTACATCGCGCCGATGTGATCCTCCAACTCATCCCACAACGCCCGTTGTGTCGAGTAGGGATCTTCTTCCACGGTATTGTTCGCGCCGAAGATCAAGGTTGCGCGGTTGTGCGCGTAGTTCGGTACATCTTCGCCGCCCGGGCTGCCGGTAGTAGCGAAGCTCGTCCAGGCCGACACCATCGCATCGGAAAGTTCATCCGCCCCGGGCTTCGCGCCTCCGAAGAACGGCTCCAGCCGGGGCTCGTGGTGCGTGCCGAACACGAAAGCCAGTTCGAGTGCGTGGCACGCGCCCATATTCATGAATTCAGTGCGCCAGTCGAAGAGATACATGAACACACGCTTCGAGTGCTCCAGTTGCGCTTCGGCCAACCGCACGCCCGGCATGCGGAACATGCGGTCGGTGCTGATGGCGCAGGCGATGTCCGCGGGGTCCGCGGGTGCGTCGCGATTTTCCAGCTCGGATCGGTAACCCTCGATCAGATGCTCGGATTCAGCGTCGCTGAAGGATTCGCCGAGTGCTTCACGCAGCCCGGTGAGGTCGGAGGGTCCCGGCGTCATGGCAGTGAAGAGCTTCATCTCTTCCAGCGTGTTACCCACCAACACGGCCTTACCGCGTGCCGAACCTGCCCGAATGGCCTCAATGGGCAGTTCCGTGAGGTGCACGCCATCGACCACCGGTTGATAGGGCATTCCTTTGATGCGTTGGCTGCCGGTGATGCTCAACTCGGCCAGCACGGCCTCCTGGGCTTTGAGAATCTCGTCGCTGGTTGCGCTGAAGAGCGCGTCGGTATCGTCCGGCGAAACACCCAGCTTGTCGAGCGTGAGTTCCGCCACCTGATTGGCGCGCTCCGCGGGCGACGCGGTATGGCACGCGCCGCTCTGCGGAATCGCCTTGTCGTACAGTGGCTGCGTTTCCTCCAGGGCCATCAGGCTGCCAACGCTCATACCGCCGGCAGATTCCCCGAAGATCGTGACATTCGACGGATCGCCGCCAAACGCCGCAATGTTCTCGCTCACCCAACGCAGTGCTGCAATCTGGTCGAGCAGCCCTTCATTTCCAGTGCTGGGAATCGCACCGTTGGTGATGTCGTTGAGCCTGAGGAAGCCGAGCGCACCCAACCGGTAGTTGATCGATACCAGCACTACGTCGCGGCGGGCGATTGCCTCACCGTCGTACATCGGGGAGCTGCCCGAGCCCAGGATGAAGGCTCCGCCATGAATCCACACCATGACCGGGCGGGCGGCGGCATCGCACGCAGGCGTCCAGATGTTCAGCGTCAGGCAGTCTTCGGCAAACGCAATCTGCTCTTGAACGCCGCCGAACATCGCGGCCATGGGCGTTGCGCTCTGCAGCGACTGCGGGCCGAATTCCGTGGCATCGAGCGGTTCGGGCCAGTCCGCTACTGGTTGGGGCGCTGCCCAGCGGTTCTCGCCAACGGGCGGTGCGGCGAAGGGAACGCCCTTGAAAACACACAAACCTTCATTGTCGGTCCCGGTTACGGGACCGTTGCTGGTGGTAACGGTCGTCATTGAGTACTCCGAGGTCGGGGCGGACTTCCCCAGGCGGGCGTCCGGTTCACGCAAAGCGCCGGAGACTACCGACCGTTCATCAACATATCAACTTTATCAACGTGTCACGTCCGGGCGGTTTGGACCTCTCGCTCGTGTCTGATGTCCGCCGCGTCGCCCCACGCCTTGCGCAGGCGCGCCATGTTGAAACCCGGTTCTCGGGCCGCGCTGATGATCACCGCTTCACGTTCGACGATGTCCCTGGCGGCTTCGGGCACTTGCTCTGCCACATCGAACGGTATGACCACCGCGCCATGCTGGTCGGCGTGAACGAGATCGCCGCTGACGACGCGCATGCCCGCGACGGATACGGGCTGGCCGAACCCAACCACATGGACAAAGGCGTGCGACGGACCCACGCGATCCGCCAGCATCTGAAACCCGGGCGCTATATCCGGCAAGTCGCGCACACTGCCGTCGGTCACCAGACCGACACAGCCCAAGCCTTTGTGAATGTTGGAATTCACCTCCCCCCAATAGGATCCGTACCCGCGTTGCGCACCGTCCAGATCCTGGATCACCACAATGCTGGGTTTGGGGCCCTCATCGATGTAGGCGTAGTAGCCTTCGTTGTTCGCGCGAGCCTCCGCACCCTCGAGATGCGAGGGATGAGCCGCACGGATCGTCGCCGTCCGCGCCACACCGACCACCGGCGGCAACTCGGGCCGTGTGCACACCAGCGGCTGGGTCGTGTAGCCATACCCGCGCCGCTCGTGCACGAGCAACTCCAACGCATTGCACACGGTAGGCGTGTCGAGCTTCGTCAAATCCGCAATCAATTGGTCGGTAATTTTCATCGTTCAGTGCCCATCGTCGTCGGACCACAGTGCGGCCATGAGCGCCACGAAGTTGGTGGCCGCTATGAGGAGAAACAGGAGGAGCCCGTTGAAGAACGCCGCGTACGAACGGCCGAACCCCAGCCCAAGCGCATTCAACGTCTGATTCAGCGCTACAAGAGCGAACAGCAGGATCGCAAATACTGGCTCCCAGCGAGGCCACACCCCAGGCGCAACGTCCCGCGTAGACCACCGCCCTCCGACAATCATGTGCACCACGATGAAGACCGCCATGACCGCACTGGAGATCGTCCACACAAGGACTTCACTCGGGGCAGTGAAATTGAATATGGCGAATGGAATCAGCGCAAAGAAGATGGTGGCGATGCTGAACTCGATCATCAGCCAGAATCGGGCGCGCGTCGCTGCGGGAACGGGGGCGCCTGGAGTCCGACCGAGTACGCCGATCACGCCAGTGAAGCCAGCGAACGCTGCGCCAATCTCAGCGATCGTGAGTAACTATTCAGCGCCTTCCATCACGACTACCTTGCACCGATGCCGGGGCGCGTTCAATAGTGTCGATCAATGCGCGTTGGACGCACCCGATGACACCCGATCCGCGCGCCGTGGAAGGGTTCTGGTGCAGCACGACGAAAATCTGGCGGCGCGGGTCAAACGCGAAGTACGCAACAAGCTCGAGACGGGACTGAAAAAACCTCCGGTGCGGATCTGAAGTTCGGCGCATGGCGCTGCTTACAATCGCCTGGGTCGTGTACATATCTCTTGTGGTATCGACGCAATTTTACCCGTACTCTCAAAACGAATTGAGCAACCTCGCGGGTATCTGCAATGCGCCTTACAACGGGAAATTTCGTGCTGGCGTTGTGCTTGCTGGCGCCGTGCGCTGCGATGGCGTCAGACATATACAAGTGGACGGATGCTTCCGGTCAGACCCACTACGGTCAAGAGCACCCGCCGGGAGTATCGGCTGAACAGGTACGCATCGTGCACGACGGCCCTACGCCCGAGGAGCAGGCCGCGGCTCAGGCGCAACTGGACAAACTCGTTCACGACGAAGGACTCGCGCCAGAACAGATGGCACAGGCAGATGCTGAGAAGGCTGCTGAAGAATCGTCGGAAGCGGCTGCGGCCGCGGCGCGCCAGAGCGCCTGCAACAACGCTCGACACCTTCTGCTCAAGCTCGACAACTGGGCGAAACGCGCGGTGGTCCAAAGCGCCGATGGCACCCAGACCCGGCTCGACAGCACGCAACGACAAGGATTGATCGACCGTACGAATGACCAGATCAGGAGTAACTGCGACGCTTGATATCGCGCGTCGGATCTTCGGCCACCTGCACCAATGTCTTGCCGAAGTTGCCCCCGCTGAGCAGTGCTGAAAACGCCTCGGGTGCCTTCTCCAGACCACCCCATACGTCTTCGCGATATTTCACCAGGCCGTCACGAATCCACCCGCCCATTTCGGACAGGAACTCGTCCTGATGGGACGCCACGTAGTTGCCCACGAACAGGCCGTGAACTTTGACATCGTTGCGCGCAAAGACCGACGCACCGGTCTGCCGCCAGGTTTCAGCGGGGTCGCGCCCATCGGTGTTGCCGTACTGCGAGATGAAGCCACAAAGCGTGATTCGGGCGCGGCGGTTCAGCAGCGGGAGGACCCCCTCGTAGACCTTGCCGCCGACATTCTCGAAGTAGATGTCGATGCCGTCCGGGCAGACCGCGCGAAGGTCATCGGCGTAGGAACCAGACTGGTGCGATACACAGGCATCGAAACCCAGATCGTCGACCACGAAATCACACTTTCGCTGGGCCCCCGCGACGCCGACCACGCGACATCCCTTGATCTTTGCAATCTGGCCCGCCGCCTGGCCGACACCCCCCGACGCCGCTGACACGACCACGGTCTCGCCCGGCCGCGGCTCACACTGTACGTAGAGTCCGCTGTACGCCGTGAGTCCCAGCATACCCAGGACTCCAACTCCCGTGGAGATGGGCGCCGTGGAAGGATCGAGCTTTCGCGGGAACATGTAGCCGAAAACGTCGACACCTTCCCCGGTCAGTCCATAGGTCTGCCAGCCGTTGGTATTGAAGATGAAGTCACCTGGACTAAACGCATCCGCATTGCTATCGATGACTTGAGAAATCGTTCGACCGTGGCAGACCTCGCCAACCGACTCGACCCCCGAGCGTCGCCGGCCCCACTGGTATGGGTCAAGAGACAAATAGATGGTCCGGGTCAGAGCCTGGCCGGGGACAGGACTGGGAACGTCGTGCGTTCCCCAGGCAAAGTCTCCGTCCGTGGGCCAACCCTCGGGCGGCGTTCGCGCCAGAGTCCACGCTGCATTCTTCTCGTTCATCCGGGCTTATCCAACGAATTCATCGACGGCACCGGAGCGCGTCAACCCGTTCGTGTTCGGACGCGGCCATTGCGAAACTTGCCAGCTATCTATCGCCGCGATCGACATGAGCGGAAACGGCCTTGATGAGCACCGGATAGCATATCGACCGGCACCGAGTCCATGTCGGGATCAGATTGCACTAGTACCACCTCGATCCCTTGCTGCTGCGCGACGCGAATCAGCTTGACCCCGGCGCAGCCGCGCCTTAGGCAGCTTGGCGTGACGGGAATCCTGGACGTGGATGCCGGCGGCTGTCTGCCGCCGGCTCACGTTGTCCGCCTACTCCGGCTCGAGATCGTGAATGCTGAATCCTTCAACCCCGATCGACAGCGCAAGTCCCGTGTCGTCTGCGGACTTCAGATGCAGGCTCACGCCCTTGCTGTTCTTCAGCCACATGCCACCCTTACCCTTGGCCAGGGTTATGCCCGCTTCCGCATCGAAATAGATTCCGGCCACATCCGCTGCCTCGTTCGAGCCATATACGTCGCCCACGAGATGCTCTTTGTGGATACCGATACCGCCCAGCTTCAGAGCGCCGGTCTTGAACGTGTAGGTCTTTCCGTCTGTGGTGAGGTGGCCCTTGCCAATGTCGCCGCCCAGGATCAGTTCGACCTGGGTTTGATCAATCTTGATCGTTCCCGACGGTTGCTCGTCCTCGGCAAAGCCTGGCATGCACAACAGCGCGAGCGCTGCCACGAGAACGGTCTTGAACACTCTCATCTCCATCTCCTTTTCAGATAAATCCCCCCAGGCTGGCCAGCGTAGCAAATCCCCTACCCACGGGCTACACGAGCGGCAGCGGACCACCGCTCAGCAGCCTGCCAGGGCTTCCAGTTCACCGTCCGCCGGACCGCTCCGGGGTCCGATCGGCAGGTTGCAGATGTCGGCACCATCGTCAGGCAGGTCGTCGTGCACCAGGCGTTTGAACGGAGTCGTAATCGGACTGATCGCAAACTTCACCGCTGTCGTTCCCGCACCAATCACCCCTCCCCTCAGGCCGATCCCGAAATCGTCGAACTTACCTGTAATGACAAGCGGGGTCGCGAGGCTGAAAAATTCAGGTCTCTTGGCCGTCGGTGCGGCCGTCAGATTGAACGTTCTCGTCGTGAAGTCGATGGAACCTTTGCCGCAGATACGAATTTTCGTCGTGTCGACCGCAACATTCTCGGCAATCAGCACCCCATCGACCATGCGCCAACGACTGATCACGCAGTTGATCTGAGATTCGGCTTCATCCTCGACTGAGGACGAGACGACCGATGAAATGAGGTTCACGGCCCAGAGATCGACGATACCGGCCGCAAAGTTCTGCGGAGTACCGGACATGTCGAAGTAACCGTTGGCGTGGGCGAGCAACCCACCAACAGTTGCGGTGGTGACATTCAGATCCACATCCACGTTGAATTTCCCACCCAGATCCGTTTCGGGGTCGAGACGATGCGCCAGCAAGCCAAAGTCGAAATCCTTGACCAGGATCCGCAGCGACCCGTCCGACGCGACTCGGCCGGGTTTTACGGACGCCTGGATCAGGACTTCGCCGCCCGGAACCGCAATCCGGAGCGGGTCGAGCGACAACCGGCCATCCTGCACGCTGAGCCTGACCTCCCCTCTACCGAGCGCATCCTGTCCTGATTGCACTTGCTCTACGTCGACGGAGAGTTGCAGGTTGGCGCGGGCCAACATTTCTGCGCTGAGGATGCCCGCACGTGCCGGCTCAGCGCCGGGCGCCTCCTCGCGGTCCGCAGATTCTTGCCTGGCCTCGGGCGACCACGCGCCCACGTCGAAGTCGTCCAGTTGGATGGAATCGGCGACGAGTGTCACGGACCCGGCAGGCTTCGCGCCCGTGCGGTCGATCACCACGGAGCCGCGCAACGAGCTGTCTTCGACCGTCACTTCCACGTTTTCGAGCGCCGCTCGCCCCGGCTGGGCCATCAGATGCGCTGCGAGGCGATAGTTGGTGAGGGGCGGAAGATCCACATTCAACAGGTCGTTCATGCTATCCAGGCGCGCCCCGAAGACGGCCAGCTCAACATCGATCGTGCGCGCCGCCCCCAGCACGTCACTCGAGCCGCTGAACTCAAAATGAGTGGCGGCGATCTCGAACTCAATGTCGAGCCGTGAGCGGGTCATGGCGAGGAACTCGCCCAGCGAACTCGCTGAAACGTCGAGTTCGAACGGCTCGTCTGACCAGACGCCATGCATGTCGAGCTTCATAGGCTCCCCGACCGCAGCCGTACCGGTGCACTCATGCACAACCATCTCTACGTCCGTGCCGTCTTCTTGATCGCGATAGCGCACCGCGATGTTTTCGAGCGTCAGGGTGTCAACCGCCAGCGCATCCGCGGCAATTTCATCGCCCGAATCGTCACCCTCAACGGATTCGGCAGCGCCGGCCATCGGGACGGTCGAACTGCCCAGCGCCCAATTCACCGCACCGGATGAACTACGCGTCAGGTCGAGGGACAGCCCACCCACATAAAGTTCGACGATGTGCAGCTTACCGAACAGCAGCGGAATCAGCGCGACGCTGATCTGGGCTCGCTCCAGGCGCGCGAAGCTGCCGGGTTCGAATCCGTCGGGATTGGCAATGGTGAGCGCTTCAATCTCGAAGTACGGCCATAACGACGTGGTGACGGTGACGTCACCCTCGACAGTCACGTCTCGACCGATCGCAGACGCCGTCGCAGACTCGACCACGCCCCGGTAATCGTTGAGGCCGATCGGTATTCGGACGAAGCTGACGATCAGCACCCCAACGAGAACCAGCGCGAGGATGGCTACGAGAGCCCGAATGACCGTGCGCCCCCAACCCCGAGGCGAGCCACCATCTGCCGATCCTGCTGTTTCTGCTGCCACGGGAAGCCCTTCCTTGCGCCCGATGAGCAGCAAGGGTGACACGCGACCCTGGTATGATCAACGCGACGAGAAAGCCACAGGGACATGGGCATGAGTTCGCGATTGTGCATGGCGTTGCTCATTGGTTGGTTGGCGGCGGCATCCGGCCACGCTGAACCCGAACGCGACTACCTGATCGTCGTCGGCTCCACCTCAGTGAAACCGTTCTCCGACCAAGTGGTCGAACGGTTCGCTCAACGCTTCAAGAAACCGATGGTGCAGGCGGCCGGATCGAGCGGTGGGTTCATGCTGTTCTGCAATGGCGTGGGGCCGCTCGATGCCGACATCACCTATGCATCCCGACCCATCAGGCGCAGGGAAATGGAAACCTGTCGTAAAAACGGCGTCGACGAGATCGTCGAGATCAAGATTGGCTACGACGGCATCGTGATCGCCCACTCCAAGGACGTCGTTCCGGTCGGGCTGGACCGCCGAGCGATCTATCTGGCGCTGGCCGAGTCGGTGCCCAATCCGGACGGCACTGAGGAATTCGTGCCCAATCCCTACAAGACCTGGGATGCCATTGACCCGAACCTGCCGGGTTGGGAAATCGAGGTGTGGGG
>PVMS01051354.1_pt1 | contig 15092 bp, 17 predicted proteins | sample 1853461 | NCBI WGS metagenome assembly PVMS01 (sample SAMN08582032, study PRJNA380276) | Marine sediment metagenome, whole genome shotgun sequencing project. | isolation source: ocean sediment barecode stripped | collected 2017 | reverse complement strand
GGGGATGCCCACCCAACCTGCTGCAACTGCAAAAAAGGCCAATATGCTCAGAGGTACTGTCATGGTGCGCGGGGTTTCGCTGGCATGTTCAGCAGCTTTGCTGCGCGCTTCGCCAAAGAAAGTAAGCGTGATCTGGCGCATGGTGTAAAAAGCGGTCATCAGAGCGGAAATGGCGAGGACAATGAAGACGATCATGTGACCGTTGGCCCAGGCATCTGCCAGGATCTCGTCTTTCGACCAGAAACCAGCGGTGATCAGAGGGAAGCCGGAGAGGGCTAAACCACCGATGAGGAAGGTCCAAAAAGTGATCGGCATCTTCTTCCGCAGACCACCCATATTGAACATATCCTGCGGATCCACATCGTCACCAGTATGCAAAACGCCATGCTCGACGCCATGAATAACAGAACCGGAGCCGAGGAAGAGCAGGGCCTTGAAGAAGGCATGTGTAAGGAGATGGAAAACTGCGGCAACATAAGCGCCAATACCAAGAGCGGCGATCATGAAGCCAAGCTGAGAAATCGTGGAATAGGCCAGAACGCGTTTGATGTCGCGCTGGGTAAGCGCAATCGTCGCGGCAAAAAGTGCCGTGAAAGCTCCAATGAAGGCCATGATCATCATGGTGGTGTTGAGCGGATCACCATGATGCCAGCCCGCGGTCAAAAGCGGGAACATTCGGATGACCATGTAGACACCTGCGGAAACCATCGTAGCAGCATGGATCATGGCTGAAACAGGCGTGGGGCCTTCCATAGCATCGGGGAGCCATACATGCAAAGGCCATTGTGCAGATTTACCGACGGTGCCGATGAATAGCAAAATGCCGATCAGGCCTGCAGCGGACAAGCCGAGGACACCTGATGGCGAAGATGCCAGGACATCAAGAACATGTTGATCGTAAAGAATGTCACGGAAATTGAGCGTGCCTGTGGCTGAATAAAGCGCCACGATGCCGAGAAGCATAAAGACATCGCCAATTCGAGTGGTCATAAAGGCTTTCTTAGCCGCATCGCGTGCAGATTCTTTGGCGTACCAGAAGCCAATCAGCAGATAAGAACAAAGGCCCATGATCTCCCAGCCCACAAAAAGAGTGAGCAAGTTGTCGGAAACCACCAGCGTAAACATACCAAAGGCAAAGAGAGCAATGAAAGCGAAGAAACGCGCGTATAACGGCTCAATGGAGGGTACTTTGTGTGTGTGGCCTTCATGCTTGATCGTGGCTCCGTGGGGCGGCAAACCGGGCAGATCATGATCGCCCTTGGGCTGTCCGAAATTATGATAGCCAATGCTGTAGATGAAGATCATCAGCACTGTCCAGGAGACAAAGAAAAGTGTGACCGCTGAAAGCGGATCAATGAGAACACCGATGGATAAAGCGCTATCGCCCAGGTTAAGCCAATCGATGGAAGAAGCAAAAGGATGCTCCCCGAAATGTTCCACAGCAATGGCTGCGAAAAAGACGATCATGCCCAGCAACCAGGAAAGACCTGCCGCGGCAATCGCGACAGTGTGGCTCAAGCGGTTATTCTTCTTTGTGAAAAGCAGAATAAGGAAAAAGGCAAGAAGCGGCGGAAGGGGGATGAGCCAGATTAATGATTCAGTCGTCATATATCCTCGTAAAGGGCAGCCGGGCTACCACTTCATCAAATCAATTTCATCCGCGGAAACTGTTTTCCGTCGGCGATAAATGGATATTACAAGGGCTAAGCCCACAGCCACTTCAGCAGCGGCGACAGCAAAAACGATCACGGCAAAAGCCTGGCCGCTAATATTTTCGGGATTAATAAATCTCCAAAAAGCAACCAGATTGATGTTGACCGCATTGAGCATTAGTTCAATGCTCATCAAGATGGCAACTGCGTTTTTGCGAGTAAGAACGCCGTAGAAACCAATAACGAAAAGTCCGGCGGCGAGCGTGAGATACCAGGAAAGTGGGATCATAATTTTTTCCTATTGATCCTTTTTCTGGGGGCGGGCAATAAATATTGCGCCGACCAGCGCAGCAAGCAAGAGAACAGAGGCTACTTCGAAGGGAATTACGTATCCTTCTGGAGAAACCAGCGCGACTCCCAACTCAACGACAGTATCGCGGCTGGCATCAATAGCTGGCGCTTGGCTGGAAAAAGCAGGCCATTGCGAAAGCAGCAATACCAGACTTGAGAAGAAGAGAACAGACAGCGAAGCAACCCAAGCGGAATTGGCGTTGTTTGGCTCAGGAAGATTATCAATGTTGCCACGCGTAAGCATCACAGCAAAGATCATCAGGATGGCAATCGCGCCGATATAGACCAGAATCTGGATAACTGCCAGGAAGCCTGCCTCAAGAAGGACAAACAATACAGCCACGCCAAATAAGGTGACGACAAGATAAAGGGCTGCATGAATCAGGTTCTTGCGGCTCACCACCATATAGGCGGTAAACAAAATCCCCGCAGCAGTAAAAAGAAAGACAGCCTGAATAGGAGTCATTGCTTGAACATCTCCTCCAACAATGGCTGGGCTAGCCAGCCTTCCCGGGCGCGGGGGCTTTTGCCACCGGGCGCTTTTTGAATTTTTTACGCTTACTCTGCATGCGCACAGAGGCATAGCGAAGAATAAATACACTAACAATAAATATGCCTATATTGCCAATAAGAAGTGCAGGAACGCGAAAAGCTGTGCCTGCAAATACTTTATCCAATATGGCCGTAATTATGAGAAGGGATAGTGATAGCGGGGTGAGGAATTTCCAATTAAAGCCGAGCATATGATCAATACGAATACGCGGCAAAGTTGTGCGCACCCACATGACAATGAAATAGCCAAGGAAAGCCTTGATCATCAAATAAAAGACACCCAATACAGGATATAGCTCTGCACCGGGGCCGCGCCAACCGCCAAAGAACAAAATTGCGGTGAGCACACCAACAGTGAAAGCATGCAGAAATTCGCCGGCGAAAAAGAGCCCGAATTTCATGCCCGTATATTCTGTGTGGAAACCAGCCACAATTTCAGATTCAGCTTCAAGGAGATCGAAGGGCGTGCGTCCGATTTCAGCAATCGAGGAAAGCAGGAATAGGAAGGCCGGCAAAGGCGCAAGAATTACGAACCAGGTACTTTGGGCCTCTACAATCCCCATCAAACCCATCGTGCGGGCCAACAATACTGGAATAAGCAGGGTGATGAGCATGGGTACTTCATAGGAGACCAACTGAGCCACTGCCCGGAAAGCACCTAGAAGCGCATATTTGTTATTAGAAGACCAGCCAGCCATGAGGACAGAGATAATTCCAAAGGAGCCTACAGCCGCAATATAAAGCACACCGACGTTGATATCCGAACCTATCCATCCTGAAGCAAAGGGAATAACTGCCCAAATCAACAGAACGGAAACCAGTGACAGGACTGGAGCGATGTTGAATACCAGCTTGTCAGCTTTGGCGGGGGTAATGTCTTCTTTTGTCAGCAGCTTGATAATATCGGCAAAGGTTTGCAACAAGCCGTATGGGCCAGCTCGATTGGGGCCGATACGATCCTGAAACCGAGCAGCAACTTTGCGCTCCAACCAGATAAGAAAGATAACTGCAATGAGGCCAAAGGAGGCCACAATTACAACGCCGATCAGTGTCGAAATGAAATTAATCACGTTTGGGGGGAGATTTAGCGAAGCCATTATGGCTACCAGCCAATCACCTAAAAAGACAATCGGGTCTTCCCAAAATGTCATTGATCTTCCTCCAGCAATTTATGGGCACTTTCAAAGCCCATTTACAACAGAAAAGGCTGAAAATCAGCCTTTTGAAAAACTTAGATTATGCCCACTCCAAAGCGCCTTTGCGCCAGGCGTAAAATAGGCCTCCCATCAATATCAAGATGAAAAGCACGCCTTCAAAAACAGCGTAAAGTGGAATTACATCAAAGGAGACTGCCCAGGGATATAAAAAGACGGTTTCAATATCAAAGATCAGAAAAACCAGGGCGTAAACGTAGTATTGAACTTTGAACTGCACCCAGCTATCGCCCACAGTTTCAATCCCACATTCGTAGGTATCTTGCTTAATGAAATTTGGTTTTCGCGGGGCAATAAAACGCGCGATAATTAAAGGCATCAGGGGAAAAAAAGCAGCGATTGCGACAAATATTCCAATGAAGAGCCACTTATCTAGCATTAATGAATGATCCTTGTCTTTGAGGTTTCCAGGCCCTAAAATGAACCTAGAGAGAAAGATTGTGGGTAGTAAAGGCGAATCATAGTAGCCTCGTTCAGAACGTCGGCATTCTACCACGAAAAATTTGATTGTGACCATAAACGCAAACAAAAAGTTAAATTCCCGAAAAATACCGGAAAAGAAGGCCTGGGATTGGACCAGTGCCCTTCTTTTAATGCTGGGTGTTCTAATCGCGAGTTGGCGATTATCAGCCACAAGATGGACAGATAACCTTATTATCCTGCAGCTTCTTTTCACCCTGGCGACAGGCTTTGGGCTGGCCCTTGGCTTTAGCCGCTTTCATCGTTTACTGGCCTTATTCTTTGCTGTTGCCTATGGAAGTTTTTTCATTCCCTGGCAATTGGGATCTACAATTTTTGATGATGTGCAATGGCAAGAGCGGCTGATCAGCCTATGGGGAAGAATTAACTTCTCTATTGGGCAATTAGTTGGGGGGGAAAATGTTGAGGATCCAATTCTCTTTTTGGCGCTAATGGGAATTCTCGTTTGGCTGCTGGGAATAAATGCAGGCTATATGCTCATGCGCCATCGCAAAACCTGGTTGGCGATTTTGCCAATTGTGGCCTTTTTAGTCATCCTGCACACCTATGATGTAGTTTATGTACGCCGGGTTTGGTATCTCGCCTTTTTTCTGGCTATCGCCCTATTGCTGGTTTCACGCGGGTATTTGCTGGAGCAGCGTGATAAATGGCGGCAAAGCCAAACTCAAATGCCTATATACATTGGGCAGGATATGCTGCGCGCGACGGCCCTGGCTGCTGGAGTATTGGTGTTATTGGCCTGGATAACCCCAGCGTTGGCGGCCAATGACAATCCAGCTCAAGCCTTATGGGACACGATCAGCGCACCCTGGCGAGAGTTTAGAAGAGAATTTGGGCGCGCTTTTTATTCCCTGGATGCAGCCCCGATAAAGGTCAATGATTACTACGGGCAGAATCTAGCTTTGGGGAGGGGCAATGCGCTGGCCAGCACCATTGTGATGACCGCGCAAGTATCGGCGGATTCAGTCACCCCACCACGTTTTTATTGGCGCGATAGAGTTTACACAATCTATGAAAATGGCGGCTGGCAAAGCGGATTTGATAGCACAGAGCGCGTGGATGCGGGAGATAACGAGCTGATCTTCGAGTCGCTTGAAGGCCGAGCTGTGGGAAGCGTGCAAATTACAAGTGGGCGCAATATTCAGCTTCTGCACACGCCCACGCAACCAATTTCAATAAGCCGCAATGCTGATTTCTATTTTTCGCCCAATCCTGATGGAACGTGGGATATTTCGGCCTTAAAAATGCCCTTTATTTTGCGTTCAGGGGAAAGCTATCAAAGCGAAGCCTACTTCACAAATGCCAGCGTTTTACAACTTCAGAGCGCAGGAAATGAATATCCTGCATGGGTGACGGAGCGCTATTTGCAAATTCCACCGGAAATTAGCACACGCACTTTGGAGCTTGCTGAAGAAATAGCTGGCGAGCATGAGAATGCTTTCGACATCGCCACGGCCGTAACTGAATGGCTGCGGGCGAATATTGATTATGTGGATCTTATTGATGCGCCTCCAGAAGGATTTGAGCCGATCGATTGGATGCTTTTTGAACAGCAAGAAGCTTTTTGCAATTATTACGCTACGGCCGAGATCATCATGCTGCGCTCGTTGGGCATTCCAGCGCGCCTGGCAGTGGGCTATGCGGAAGGCGATCCCAGCGAAAGCAATCTCTTGTTGACCGGGGCAGGTATAGAAAAAGAAAGCCTCCTCGAGGGAATTGCGCTCGAAGCACGCTTTTATACGGTGCGGCAGGAAGACGCCCACGCATGGCCGGAAGTATATTTCCCGGGCATCGGCTGGGTGGAATTCGAGCCCACAGTAAATCAAACAGTGCTCATTCGGCCTCTGGGGCTTGAAGGGGAAGAGGAAGATCTAATAAATAGCGAAGAATCGGTGGAGGAAATTTCAGAAGAGGATGCCGTGGAAGAAGCATTACCCAGCGTGCTGGAAGGCCGGCTTGCTGAGGAATTGGCTTTGCAAAGAGCCAATACGCAACGGATCCAAATTCTAGTGCTTTCGCTGATCGCGGTCCTCCTAAGCATGGCAGTCCTCTGGAGACGCTTTCGGGCACGAGGCGGAAGCGCAGTCCCTGTGTTGCTGGAGCGTGGCATCAATCGTATGGAGCTTAAAGCGCCACAGAGATTAAATTATTGGTCGCAATATACTCAATTAGAGGAAATTCCCAGAGCATTCATGGAGATCAATAGCGCACTACGCCGAATTGGAGCCGCGCCTGGAGATGGAGATACGCCTAAAGAGCGCGCCAATGCTTTGAGCAGAAATATTCCACGAATTGAAGAGGTGATAACTGATCTAAGCAATCGCTATGAACGCTCGCTATATAAGGAAGAAGAAGTGGGAACAGAAGGGGTGAGGCAAGCCAAATGGACCATACGATTGGCCTCATATTTTGAGAAATTGCGTGGATGGCTGAAAAAATGGCAGGAAATACCAGTCGATTGGCGTGAACGATTGGGCAAAAAACCGGAAGAGTCAAACAAAGAATGATGGCAAAATGGGGGCTAGGATAATCAGGAAATCTGATCCAGGAGACTTAAGTGAGCCACAATGATATCGAAATAGATTCCCTTTGGGATTTTAATAAGGCTGCCGAAAGCGAAGCCAAATTTCGCGAACTAATGCCTGAATCTGAAGGATTGGAAAATAGGGCGTTCCAGGCAGAGCTGCTTTCTCAAATTGCGCGGGCAGAGGGCCTGCAGGCCAAATTTGAGGATGCGCATAAAACTCTGGATGAAGCTGAAACGCTGCTGGCTCCTGAACTGCAGCGCGCCAAAGTGCGTGTGTTGCTGGAAAGGGGTCGTTTATTCAATTCATCAAAGCAAGCTGAAAAGAGCCTGTCGCTATTTGAGAAATCGATGCAGATTGCCGAAGAATCTGGTGAGGAGAATTTAGCGGTGGATGCGGCGCACATGTTGGGAATTGCCGCAGCGGATGAAGACAAGCTGGCCTGGAATAAACGCGCGCTGGAAATGGCGGAAGCGGCCAAGGATGCAAAGGCACAAAATTGGCGGGGATCTCTTTATAACAACATCGGCTAATACTATATGGAAGATGGGCACTATGCCAAGGCGCTAGAGATGTTTGAAAAATTACTGGCTTATACTAAAGATAGAGGAGATGAAGATTTCGCTGATATCGCCCGCTGGTTCATCGCGAAAGTGCATCGGCTGAATGAAAACTATCCTGCGGCTCTGAAAGGTCAAATGGACTTGCTCAAGAAGCATGCCGCGAAAGAAAATACAGATGCATACGTATTCGAAGAGCTAGCTGAAATTCATTTGGCTCTGGGGCATGATGAAGAAAGGCGCAGCTATTTTGAACTGGCCTACGATAGCTTTCTGCATGATGATCGCTATACTTTCGAAGTTAAATTCGAAGCAGAGCGGCTAGAGCGCATTAAGCAACTCAGCCAAAACTAATTATTTATCAAGAAAATTATTGAGATCTAAACTTCAGTTTTTTTGCTTTGCTTGGCAAGCAATTCGGGCCAGGCTTCATATGCCTCGGTCCAATTTTCTTTAGTTACTACCAATTCTTTGTCTTTGCCATCGCGATCATGAATATGGAAAGTATAGGCTAATTCACCATCGTCTTCCGTTCTAATATGGCAAGAGGAGGGATGCAATTCGCCTTTTTCCATTAGCTGAAGGATACGCCAGCCAAAACAAGATTCACAGGCACCTTCCCAACAATTACAATTTTGACGATCAACGAATATTTTCACGGGAACTCCTCGGGATAAAGGGTATGCAAACATTTTAAAGAAGCTTTAGAACTGGGAATAGGGACATATGTCCCGAACTATGAAATCTACGGAAATTCAAAAAGGTGAGGAAATAAGGAAATATTCATTTAGCTCATGTTAGTTTCCACTATACTATTTTGCAATTAGCCAATATTCGCCTATGAAAAAAATGGCCCATTTTAATAAATGAGGATGATTCTGATGAAACTGAGATTGCAACAATATGTTTTTATTGCCCTCTTATTGGTGAGCGCTCTTATTGCGGGCTGCAGCAGCGAAGCGGGCTCACATTCATTAGATGACATTCCAAATGGATTTGCAGGCCCAATAATACTGGGGGTGACTGAAAACAGCGCTAGTATCCGATTTGATACGGGCGTGCCCACTGTTTGTAATGCACCCTACGGCCTGGATACAAATTATGGAGATATTGCGACTATTCCAATGCTTTCAGGGGCCACCAAGGATCACATAGTAACTTTTAGTGGTCTTGAAGCGGGCAGCACCTACCATTACAAAATCGTGGTCACGGATAATCAGGGGCAAGTTTATCAATCTGGCGATTTCACTTTCACGACAGAAGCAGTTAGCGCAGATAAGGAAACAAACTGGCTGGCACTGGAGCATGGAGCCAGCATTGCGGAGGTGAGCAGCAATTTTGGGGACGCGGCGAATGACGACAGCTGGGGTGCGAATAGCGCGATCGATAATAATCGCGGCACTGAATGGGCCAGCGATGGAGATGGCAATAATGCCTTTATCGAAATTAATTTGGCGCAGGAAATTGCGATTTCACGCCTCGTGGTTCATACGCGGACCATGTCGAACGACACAGCGCAAATATATTCATTCGAGGTGCTGACGAATAGCGGGGAAAGCCATGGGCCTTTTGAGCTGCCAAATGCTGAGGAAGGGCATGAGTTCATGGTGGAGTTCATGGCTTCCAGCTTGCGATTTCTTGTGCTGGACAGCAATGGCGGCAACACCGGTTTTGTTGAAATTGAGGCCTTTGGCCAGACAATAAAATAGGGAAGCGAAAAGAAAATAGCCGCTCGTTGAGCGGCTATTTTTAATTAAGCGTGCTGCGTAAGCAATATAAAGAGCGATGCTCCGCCCAGCAGAATGCCAAGGCCGAAAAATATTTTTTTTAACCCGGGGCGTTTCTCAAGTACTTTATCAGGCAAGAACAGCCAAATAATTGCCCAAAGAATGGCGGCGGCGAAGGTTACAGTGTTCGTATTCATAAGCACTCCTAAATAAGGCCTCCTAAATAGATGGGTTTAGATACAAGTTCCTTTCCTGAGGTATGATGAAAAAATGGATGATTGTTGTTCGCCTGAAATTATCAACGATCTAGACCAGCATTTCGACAAAGAACGCGCCGAAGATGATGCCCTCGAATATTCTGAAAACGGGCTGAATGCACGTGGGGAAAAGATGCTGGCCTATCTGGATAGCCAATCTGTGGGCCTGAAAAGCGCGCTGGATATTGGCTGCGGTTCGGGCGGCCTGCATCATGAATTGCTGTTGCGAAATTTGGTGAAAGAAGTGCAAGCGATTGATGCTTCAAGCGCCTTTTTGGATGCGGCCTTGAGCAATGCGCAAGAGATGGGCATTGCCGAAAAAATCGATTACAAGCATGCCGATTTCGCTCTTCATCCCGAAGAGGCTGATAAAGCCGATCTTATGCTGATGGACCGCGTGATCTGCTGCTATCCTGAATTGGATGGCTTGCTAGCGCCAGCTATCCAAAAGAGCAAGCGCTATGCAGTCATTAGCTACCCAAAAGACGGACTCTTCACGCGCCTATATTTTGCCTGGAAATCCATTGTGAAAAGACTTCAACGCTCACCCTTTCGGCTCTACTATCATGAACCAAAGCACATTCGAGCAATCGTGATCAACGAGGGCATGCAATTGGTAGATGAATCTGTTGAGGATGATTGGCAGATCGATGTTTATGAACGAGCAATGGGTTAAAAGCCGAGAAAGCGCTCGAATACTCCACTAATAAGACTCAATATTGTAGGCAGCAAAAGAGCGGATATTAATCCCGTGATCGTACCTGGGCGCCAGGGCCAAGTGGGTACTGAATCGATCAATTCGCGTTCATCTTTGAGGGCTGAAAGCATCGAGCGCAAAGCCAATATATTCTTGTATTCATTTTCGTCCTGGGCAGCATGAATTGAGAGAAATGTCTTTTCAATGCGTGAGTTGACATCTTCCATTAAGTCTTCTTTTTGGCGGATGAGGTGCTGATTGATGCCGCGCAGAGGCAGATAGAAAACAGAAGCAGAAAGAGCCATAAATAAGTAGATCGAAGCTGCAGAGGCCGGATTTTCAAAAACCTCGGGCATTATCAGAGCACCATTGACGTAGGTGATAAAGAAGAGCCAAATGGCAATAATAGCTGTATAGCGTGAAAAGGAATAGATTGGGACCAGATTACTAATTTGAATACGTACAGTATCGTGAAATAATTTTTGAATCAGCCTCAATTGGCGAATCATCAATTCAGAACCCATTAGGGCAAATCCAAAAGATATTGCATAAGTAATTGATAGTAGCAGCGGTAGGCCACGATCAAGTCCGGGGAATCCAGATATGAACGTTTGAGCAGTGAAATAACCAATGAGAGCACCAACAACAAAGAAAACACTTCCCATTCCGGATGAGATGGTGGTGAATTGCTGTCGCAACTGATCAAACTGCACTTCGTCGTATGAGAGTTGAGGACGGTAATCGTCCAGGAGCTTTTTTGATGCTTTGGTAATGAAATGTACCAGTGCGAGACCTTCAACTAACCAGGCGAAAAAGAAAATAAAGAAAGGATCAAAGCTGCGTTCCAGGTTTGGATTTGCCATCCAGAAATTGATCTGCAAGGCAAGGCCAGGAATGAACAGCAACAAAAGATAAAAGATCCATGCAGGTAATGCGATTCGATCAAGCCAGGCAAAGAAACGGTGAATTGGATGAGGAGTTATCACATTAATTGTCATGAGATCTTCCCTTACAAAAGGCGATTGTTCAAGACTTTCATTATAAAGTCAAAATGTGAATCAAAAAGTGCTGAGAAATAATCTCAGCACTTTTTTGGACTAGTCAAAGGGGTGCTGCAAGTGAATGTGGTTGCAAGGTGCTTAGCTGAGCTTGCAAAGCATCAATCAGAGCTTGCTGTTGCAATAGAACTTCCAGCATACAGCGTTCTCGATATACTGCTTCAACCTTGGCCCCCGGCCCAAAAGAATTTTCTTCATCTGAGCGAGTTTTTGAGCCCGACATCAAATAACCATTCCTTTCTGCTAAACGATCTTTCTCATATTTGATCCAATCTTCGTATTTCATTGGGGGCCTCCTATAGCTTGAGGCAGTTTACTAGAACATATGTGCGATGTAAAGGCTTTGTAAAGTTGTTGGGCTATATCTAAAGAAATTATCGTAAGGATAAAAGCAGATAAGTTATCAAGGCGATCAGAGAGGCAACAATCAAAATGCCAAAAATTCGCACAGCCACAAATCCGAAGCGGATCAAGGAACGATGATTGGCATGCGGGAAAGGCCGATCTGGGACAGGGACATCAAGAAATTCACAGAGAGGTTGCCAGCCCTCTTTAACATTAAAGATCAGCAATTTATCTGAGCTAATGGAGCCTTTAACCTCTTCAACGTGATCGTTAAATACTTGAATGGCATAGTCCTTATCCAGAAAACGGCCATGAAATAGACGATTCCAAACTGCATCTTCAATCATTTTTTTTAGATGGCGATGAAAGAAAAAGAGGCTATTCATCCAATCTGGAATCAAGATCTGGCCGTAGATCGTTTCCCGCGTGCTTTGCCACCAGCTCTCTGGATCACGCAGGTTGAGGATCACTTTGGCCTCTGGAAAAGCCTCGAGGATCTCTTTATAGAAAGCGGAAAGTGGATAATCTATGCCGGATGGATAATCTGCCAGGAATTTGCGCCAATCAACTGTTTCGCCATCGGCAGCTGCCTGCCATTGGGCAATGTGGCTAGGATGCAGGAAGACCTCGAACATGTGATAACAAGGGCCGAAGCCCAGATGATTAAGCGCAATACGCATGGATGTGGTTCCTGTGCGGCCAAAGCTGGCGCCAATGATCTGCATTGATTTCCTGTGATCGAGAAAGTTATCTATCAGCGAAGTTTACCCGCATTGACAACAAGGGTCAGATGACCAATGAAAGCAAGAAAGGCCTGTGATATAAGGGCCGCATGAGCAGCTATTCGAAGGAAGAAGCAGGGTCTATTCGCGAACTGTTTGCAAATATCGCTGAGCGCTACGATCTAATAAATCGCTTGATGACCTTTGGGCAAGATAAAGCCTGGCGGCGAATCGCCGTAAGCAAATTGGGGCTTGGGACTGGCAAGATGGCAATCGATATTGGCTGCGGCACAGGCGATTTTGCTTTTGAACTGTTGAAGCAATATCCCAAGGTCAAAGTGTTTGGATGCGATTTCACATGGGAAATGATCCAGGTGGCTAGGCTCACAAAAGGGTCAGAAAAAATCGATTGGATCCTTGCAGATGCGCAGCAATTGCCCTTTAAAAGGAAATGTTTTGATGCTTGCGTGTCAGGTTTTTTAATGCGAAATGTTCCAATGATCAAAAAGGCCCTTGCGGAACAATATCGCGTTCTTAAAACAAAAGGGGATTTTGTATCCTTAGATACGAGCCCGCCAACAAAGGATATTCTAAAACCCTTCAAAGAACTATATTTTCGCTTTGTTATCCCCTTTTTGGGCACGATAATTACTGGTGACCGGGCCGCTTACCGTTATTTACCGCAAAGTACAAAGAGATTTCTTGATGCCCAAGCACTTACGGAAGAGATAGAGCTTTCAGGATTTTCAAAATGTAGTTATCAGAAATTGATGTTTGCTAGTGTTGCAATACATCGGGGTCAAAAAAGCTAAATTACAATAGGATAAAGAAAGCAAGCGTACAATCCTATTGATGACAAACTATCCGCTTAATAATAATTGCAAACGCATGGGTCTTTCGGAAGATCAGCGGCTCTATCAAGGAAAAAGGCGCAATTAGGATAATCTAAAACAACAAATGATCAGCGAAATTCAATTTCCCCCCTTATTGACCTTTGTGTTAATCACCACCTTTACACCGGGCCCGAACAATATAGCCAGCGCTTCTTCTGGGATTCTCTATGGCTATCGCAAAACGCTGGCCTTTATCTTTGGAATCGTCAGTGCCTTCTTTATCCTGATGCTATCAGCAGGATTATTAGCTTCGCGGCTCAATGAACTTCTTCCCAATTTTGAGAGCGGCATTCGGATAATTGGTGCGCTTTATATTATTTGGCTGGCCTATCATTCTTTCAGAGCCAGCTATGAACTTGATTCCAGCGAAAGTGAAGCTGCAAATTATAGGCAGGGGTTTTTATTATCCATACTCAATCCAAAGGCAATCGTCTTTGGCTTGAGCGTACATGGAGCCTTTCTTCATCCGATTTCCGATGATCTTAATTTGGTCATTCTTGCTTCAACATTGTTGGCTGGAGTGACCTTTTTCGCGACATCCACATGGGCGCTATTTGGAGCTGCTATCCGCCATTGGCTGCGGAATCCTCTTGTTGTTCGATGGCTCAATGCCATCCTGGCGCTCATGTTGCTCTACACTGCTTTTGAAATTTCAGGCCTTTTCAACTAGGCACTTTTAGATATCAAATTTCATTCCCAACAATTCTTCCGACACTTCCCACAAGCGGCTGGCAACTTCAGGATCATTGGCTTCTTTGGTGGAAAAACCGATTTTAGGATGGCCGTTTATATTGGGAACATAATATCCACCAGCTTGCACATCACTTTCTGTAGAGGCATAGAGTTGCACTCGCGCTCCAACTTCGGGTGGCTGCGCCCGGCCAGCCAGAAGATCGACTATCCAACGGGAAATGCGCGATGTGCCTGTAAAACGATAAAGCATGTTGGTGCGATTTAATCCGGGATGAACAGCCACACTTAGCGTTGAAATACCCGCAGCATCTACGCGCCGCTGGATCTCCTTTGCAAAAAGCAAATTAGCCAGCTTGGATTGGCCATAAGATTTCATGAAGCTATATCTCTTATTGAGCATCAGATCATCAAAGTTTATTGTGCCGGAAAGATGAGCGCCGCTAGACACATGGACAATGCGGCTGTTTGGCGTCTTTTTCAACAAGGGAAAGAGATAGCGGGTGAGCGCGAAATGGCCGAGGTGATTGGTGGCCAAAGTGAGCTCAAAGCCATCTTGATTTTCATGGCGGCGAAAAAAATTCAAACCAGCATTGTTGAGCAAAACATCCAATTTGGGATATTCAACAATAATTCCTTGCGAAAATTCTTCCACACTGCTGAAATCGGAGAGATCGATATAGCGCAGATCAAGTTTGGCATCCGGTGTTTCTTCAAGGATGGCCTCACGAGCCAGCTCACCCTTTTCCAGGTTACGGCAGGCCATGATGATATGGGCGTCCTTGCGTACAAGAGCGCGTACACTTTCAAAACCCAGGCCCACATTGGCGCCGGTTACTAAAATGATCTTCCCCCTTTGAGAGGGAACATCGAGAACTGTCCAAATTTTATCGTTCATAAAGCTCCTATATGCGGGCCAGATGGGCCTCGCGAATGGCTGTCAGATGGACGCGATGATCGGGGAAATCCTCACAAAAATTGTAGCGGTAGGCAAGGCGCAGAATTCCAGATGTGTCCACAACAAATTCACCGGGCAGAAGCCAGGGATTATCAACTAGGGGGCGCTTATCCGCTTTGCGACTGGCGGCGAATTCCTTTGCTGATTCAATTTGGCGATCGACCAAATCTACGGGAGCATCAAAAAGTATCTGGGATTCTTTGCCTTCGAGCAGGCCGTAAGAGAAGTAACTTTCAAAGTGAGGATCGCAAAGAATAGAGAAGTCTTCAAGGCCATATTTACGTGCGTAGTAGGCGCTGCGCTCTGGTTCCCCCTCACCAACAATTACTACATTTACGCCCGCTTTTTCATAATCGGGCATTTCTTCCAATAAGCGCTTGGCGCGATCCACGCCACAGCCGCAACCATAGT
>PVMS01176570.1_pt1 | contig 15095 bp, 10 predicted proteins | sample 1853461 | NCBI WGS metagenome assembly PVMS01 (sample SAMN08582032, study PRJNA380276) | Marine sediment metagenome, whole genome shotgun sequencing project. | isolation source: ocean sediment barecode stripped | collected 2017 | reverse complement strand
CGGGTCAGTTGGTGCAATTTGGTGAGGTGCAACCCGTAAGCGCTGAGCAATTGGGCCATATAGAAGCAACACTACAGGAGTGGCGTGAGCAGGATCGGTTGCCGTTCCCCGACTTCGACGCTGATGACATCGCCACATTGAACAACACCCTGGATTACCCTTCCAGATAATAACTGAGTCCTAGTGCTCCAACCACTTGCTGATCCTGTCTTATCTAGTGGTTGGAGCACTAGATCGGCAGCGGGAGAAACACCTTCGACACCGCGTGCACCGCGCCCGTCACAGTGCGATCGTCCGCATCGCCGGCAATGCGCGCCATCATTTCCTGCAGGATAATGATTCTGCCGAACAGCCGTTCAAAGCTAAGGTTGTCGACAACGCCCTTGTACTCGTGGGTAATGAGGTAGTGTTCGCCGTCTGGCTTGCGGGTTTTCTTCAACTTCCATAGCAAGACCTCCACGTTGCGGGCGCTGGTCAGCAACACCTCCGCCTCCAGTTGATCGGTGAAGAACATTTCCTCTTTATACCTGTAAGCTTCACGCAACATACTCCCCAGGCCCACCACCAGGGCGAATACCCGGTCACCCCGAAATGCCGGGCTAAAGGCCATACTCATGGCGTCGATGCCTTGCTTGTCGTTGAGTTCAGGAAAATCGAGTTTGTTGCGATGCACCTTGAGTTGCGCCAACCTGCCTTCAATAGTCATGCCCGGATTCTTCTGCAACTGCACCGGGTTACGCTTGTATAACTTGACCACCAACTCGCGCACGGCGGAGCGCGTTTCAGTGATGAACTCATCGGCTACCAGGTCGATATCCGACTTGGCCAGATTTTTGATTTCATAGCCCCCGCAGGCGGGGAGTAATACGGGCAGTAGTAACAACAGTAGAAAACGCATAGTGGGATTTTAGCAGGGACTGCTATAACAGGCTATAAGACACCGCCACACCGGCCACGGTGATAGCGATAATACTCATCAGCTTGATCAGAATGTTGAGACTGGGGCCGGATGTATCCTTGAACGGATCCCCCACTGTGTCACCGATGACCGCGGCCCGGTGCGCGGCGGAGCCCTTGCCGCCGTGATGTCCCGCTTCAATATACTTCTTGGCGTTATCCCAGGCTCCACCGGAATTGGACAGGAAGATCGCCAGTACGAAACCGGCGGACAGCCCCCCCACCAGCAAGCCGATCACTCCCGCCACCCCCAGTACGAGGCTCACCACAATGGGAACCGAGACGGCCAGCAGTGCCGGTGCAATCATCTCCCGCTGGGCGCCGATGGTGGATATCTCCACGCAGCGAGCGTAGTCCGGCTCCGAGGTGCCTTTCAGGATGCCCGGGTCAGTCTTGAACTGGCGGCGGACCTCGTCCACCATCAGGCTCGCTACCCGTCCCACCGCCTGCATGGTCAGACCACTGAATACGAAGGCCACCATGGCACCGAGAAACAGTGACACCAGCACCACCGGGTTCAGCAGGGTGACGTTGAAATAAACCATAAAGTCAGCGAGACCGGCCTCGACAGTCGGTATCTCAACGCCGTTGCGCAGTGCCAGTACGGTCTGCCCCGTTTTGAGCAACTCAACACGAATCACCTCCATATAAGAAGCGATCAACGCCAGTGCGGTCAACGCTGCCGAGCCAATAGCGAAGCCCTTGCCCGTCGCCGCGGTCGTGTTGCCCAGTGAATCAAGCGCATCGGTACGGGCCCTTACTTCAGGACCCAGGCCGCTCATTTCAACATTGCCACCGGCGTTGTCGGCGATCGGCCCATAGGCATCACTGGCCAGGGTGATGCCCAGGGTCGACAGCATTCCGACCGCGGCGATCGCCACACCGTACAGTCCCTGGCTGACGTTGTTAAAGTCGAATGCGGCGCTGAATACAAACGCCATCAAGGTGCCCGCGCCTACCGCCAGAACGGGTACGGCGGTGGACAACATGCCAACGCCCAGGCCCGAAATAATTGTCGTCGCGGCCCCACTTTCCGCCGCCTGGGCGATGGCGCGTGTCGGTCTGAACGAGGGCGATGTGGCATACTCTGTTGCGCGGCCGATAACAATTCCGGTGATCAGGCCCACCACCACAGCGCCCCAGGTGCCCCACAGGTTGGGCATATCCAGCAGGTAGAGCACAGGCAGGGAGGTCACCACTACAGCCGCTGCACTGGTGTTGATACCTCTACCCAGGGCACGAAGCAAAGCACCCTGGTCCGCACCCTCCTTCGTCTTCACCAGAAAGACACCGATTATTGATACTAAGATACCCAGTCCGGCGATGACGAACGGGGCGCTCACCGCCCGGGCCTGCATCGCCGTATCGCCCACATAAGCCGCGGCCCCCAGGGCGCAGGCGGCGAGAATGGAACCGCAATAGGACTCGAATAAATCGGCGCCCATACCGGCCACATCGCCGACATTATCACCGACATTATCGGCGATAACCGCCGGGTTGCGCGGGTCATCCTCGGGAATACCCGCCTCCACCTTGCCCACCAGGTCGGCGCCCACATCCGCCGCCTTGGTGTAAATCCCTCCTCCGACGCGAGCGAACAAAGCCTGTAGCGACGCCCCCATACTGAATGTCAGCACGGTGGTGGTCACCAGTACCATACGGTGCCCGTCCGCCGAATATGGGGTAGCCCAGTTCACCAACAAAAACCAGAACACCACATTGCCCAGGCCAAGACCGACCACGACCAGGCCAATCACCGCCCCACTGCGAAACGCGATGCGCAAACTCTGCTCCAGTGAGGTGCGCGCCGCCGCCGCGGTGCGGGTGGAAGCCAGTGTCGCGGTTTGCATCCCGAAAAACCCAGCCAGGGCGGAGAAGAACCCACCGCAAACGAAAGTCACCGGCAACCAGGGGTTTTGCACACCAAAGCCATAGGCCAGCACAGCGAATACCGATGCCAGACCAACGAATACCACCAGCATAATGCGGTACAGCTGACGCAAGTACGCCATGGCGCCCTCACGTACGTGCAGCCCGATGCGGCGCATAACGTCGGTGCCCGGGTCCTGGCGCTTCATATCCTGGAAAAAATACCAGGCAAACAGCAGAGCGATTAACGCGGCAGCAGGTGCAATCCAGAAAACGTATTCATGCATATTTCACGTAGTTTCCACTAACAATGGGATTGTCTCAGGTGTTCAGTCAGGAAGCCTGTGCCGAACGCCACCAGGCGAAGTGATGTGTTTCGAGCTCTGCCACGCCGGGAAAACGGTAAAACGCGAAATCCCACTGGTCTCCCACATAGAACCCGCCGCGCAGGGTCCGGTAAAACACCCCTTCGTTGACCTGTTTCAGGAACAACTTACTACTCTTTGAATCGGCCGAGAGCAGGGATGCCAACACTTCCCGCAAATGTTGGAGATTGGGGTACGGGAGGTCGTGCGCCTCTCCGTTTACCGGGTCATGTGCAAGCCCGCGCAAAGCCAGTTGTGAAAAAACAATACGTGGCACATGCACCGGGCGGCTCGGGTCAGTAATGGCACGACAGAACTCCAGCGGCTCCAGGCAACTGGCCACCATCGGATCGATAGGGCAGAACTCCTGATACAAATGCGCCTGCCGATCCGGTTCACGGATATATTCGGAACGCGTCAGTTCCAGGGTCTGACCGTCTTTGGTGACCAGATAGAGATTGCCCAGCGCCGCCACAGGTATTCTGGACAGCACTCTGTAGATCGCCAGGTACACCGACTTTTTTGGACGACCATCAGGCTTGGCCACACAGCGCTCATCGATTAAATTAAGGGGAAACTCACCCGCCGGAAGCAGCGCCGGGTCCACCTCAAAAAAAATCGCCTCACCCCGGGAGTGCACATGGGTACCGACGGCGTAATAGGCCCCGAATTCCTCGGGCTCAAGCATGGACGCTATCAGCCCCTGGGGAATCAGTGACAGGTATAAATGCGTAGTGTTCACGGTCACCTCATCGTATCGCCGGCAGTAGCGATACATTTGTTACAAGTATAAGCATAATCCCGCTTTAATAGTTTGAACTACATCAATAGATGAGCACTAACACCGGTCGTATTCCTCGTCACTCATCTTGAACCCAACTGCCGCCTGCGCCACAACAGATAAATAACCGGCAGTACCAACAAGGTCAGGATAACCGAACTGATCATCCCCCCCACCATGGGCGCGGCCAGTCGGCTCATTATCTCCGACCCGGTACCGGCGCCGTACAGGATGGGCAACAAACCGATAATGGTGGCCCCCGCCGTCATCAACACCGGGCGCACACGCAGCCCCGCGCCATGCAATACAGCCCGGGCCAGAATATCCTCGTTTAGTGGCTGCCCCTCATCGAGCAAACGATGCCAGGCCTGGTCCAGGTACACCAGCATGATAACGCCGGTCTCTACCGCCACACCCGCCAGGGCGATAAAGCCCACCCCCACAGCAATGGAAAAACTGAAATCCATGGCGTACATCAGCCAGACACTCCCTACCAGTGCCAATGGCAAAGCGCCCATCAGGATAGCCACCTGGGCAAAATTCCCGAAATTCATATACAACAGCACCACGATGATCGCCAGGGTCAGCGGCACCACGTAGGTGAGCCTGGCCTTGGCGCGCTCCATGTATTCATACTGACCGGACCAGACAATGGAATAACCCGGTGGCAACTTGAGTTCCCGGGTCACGACGTCACGCGCGTGCTCCACATAGCTGCCCACATCCACACCCTCGATATCAATAAAGGTCCAGCCGTTGATACGGGCGTTCTCGCTCTTGATGCCCGGGGGACCATCTTCAATGGTCACGGTGGCCACATCGCCCAGGGCGATGCGCTGGCCCGCCGGCGTCACAATAGGCAACAGGGACAGTTGCTCAGGTGAATCGCGATAGGACTGTGGATAGCGGATATTGACCGGATAGCGCTCCAGGCCCTCCACCGTCTGGGTGATGTTCATCCCGCCTATCGCCGTGGCCACCACCTGCTGCACGTCGGCGATGTTCAGGCCAAAGCGCGCCGCCAGCTCACGGTCTATATCTACAATGATGTAGCGTCCGCCCGCCACTCTTTCAGAGTAGACCGACGCGGTGCCGGGCACCTCCGCCAGGATCACTTCCAGTTGTCGGCCAATGTCCTGGATACCATCCAGCTGCGGCCCTGCCACCTTGATACCCACCGGGGTTTTAATCCCCGTGGCCAGCATATCGATACGGGTCTTGATCGGCATCACCCAGGCGTTGGTGAGGCCGGGCAACTTGACCAGGGCGTCAAGTTCCTTTTTCAAGCTCTCGGTCGTCACACCCTCGCGCCACTCATCCCTGGGTTTCAACTGGATAAAGGTTTCAATCATGGTCAGGGGCGCCGGGTCCGTGGCGGTCTCGGCGCGGCCGATCTTGCCGAATACAGTCTCTACTTCCGGCACGGTGCGGATCAGCTTGTCGGTCTGCTGCAACAGTTCGCGCGCCTTGCCGATGGAGATGCCGGGATAGGTGGTAGGCATATACATTAAATCTCCCTCATCCAGCGGCGGCATGAACTCACTGCCTATTCTCTGCAGGGGCCACCAGGCACTGGCCACAACCAGCGCCACCACCAGCAATGTCGTCCTGGGATACGCGAGCACTCTTGCCAGCAGCGGCATATAAGCTCCGATCAACAAGCGATTGACCGGGTTGCGCTGCTCCGGAAGGATTTTGCCGCGAATGAAGTAGCCCATGAGCACCGGCACCAGGGTGATGGACAGTGCCGCGGCGGCGGCCATGGCGTAGGTCTTGGTGTAGGCCAGTGGCGAGAACATGCGTCCCTCCTGCGCCTCCAGGGTGAACACCGGCACAAAACTCACGGTAATGATCAACAGGCTGAAGAACAGCGCCGGCCCCACTTCACTGGCTGATTGCGCCACCACCTGCCAGCGGTTTTCGTCGTTTACCTCGGTACGCTCCAGATGCTTGTGCATGTTCTCGATCAGCACGATGGCGCCGTCGACCATGACGCCAATGGCGATCGCTATACCACCCAGGGACATGATATTGGCGTTCAGGCCCTGCCAGTACATCACGATAAACGCCGTGAGAATGCCAATAGGCAGGCTGATCACGGCCACCAGGGCCGAGCGCGCGTGAAACAGGAATACCACGCATACCAGTGCTACCAGCAGCAATTCCTCCGCCAGCTTCTCCCACAGATTATTCACCGCCCGCTCGATGAGGCCGGAGCGGTCGTAAACAGTGACAATCTCCACCCCCTCGGGTAAACCCTGCTGTAACTGCTCCAGCCTGGCTTTCACCCCGTCAATGGTATGCTGCGCGTTTTCACCAAAACGCATGACGATTATTCCGCCTACGGTTTCGCCCTCTCCGTCCAGTTCAGCGATACCCCGGCGCATCTGCGGTCCCAGGCCAATATCCGCAACGTCCTTCAGGCGCAGCGGCGTACCGTTGCTATTGACGCCCAGGGGAATGTTCTCCAGGTCCTGCACGTTCTGCAGATAGCCGGTGGCGCGCACCATATACTCGGCTTCCGCCATCTCTATCACGGAGGCGCCGATCTCCTGGTTACCGCGCTTGATCGCCGTTTGTATCAGTGACAGGGGAATATCGAAGGCCCGCAGTTTGTCCGGGTCCACGGTCACCTGGTATTGCTTGACCATGCCGCCCACCGCCGCCACTTCCGACACACCCGGCACGCTTTGCAACTCGTATTTCAGGAACCAGTCCTGCAGGCTGCGCAGTTGGCTGATGTCGTGACGGCCGGTTCTGTCGACCAGCGCGTAGATATAGACCCAACCCACCCCTGTGGCGTCCGGCCCCAATTGCGGCCGGGCCGACTCGGGCAGCGAGGGCGCCACCTGGCTCAGGTATTCCAATACCCGCGTACGAGCCCAGTACAGGTCAGTGCCCTCGTCAAATATGACGTACACATAGGAATCACCAAAAAAAGAAAAGCCGCGCACGGTAGCGGCGCCGGGCACCGACAACATGGCGGTGGTGAGCGGATAGGTCACCTGATCCTCTACCACCTGGGGCGCTTGCCCCGGGTAACTGGTTTTGATGATCACCTGCACATCGGAAAGATCGGGAATGGCGTCTACCGGTGTATTTTTCACCGCGTAAAGACCCACACCCACCAGAATGGCGGTAGCCAGCAGCACAAAAAAGCGGTTGCCCACTGACCAGCGAATAATAGCCTCAATCATGGTCGGCCCCCGTATGTCGATGATCGCTGTCCGGGGCTACATCCTCCATGCCCGACTCCACGGCATCGCCCAGTTGCATGCGCATAAGACCCGCACTCTTGCTTGACTCCGAATCCAGCAGGAATTGCGCCGATACCACGATGCTGTCGCCCTCCTCCAGACCCTCCAGTATCTGGCTGTACTGTTCATCCAACTGGCCGAGGCGCACGACGACAGATCTGAAACGCCCATCGCCCAGCGCCAGCACCACCCGGTTCTGGCTGCCGGTACGTATTACCGCCTCACGCGGAACCATCAGGGCGTCTTCACCCTGATCAGCCTCGATAAACACCTGGGCGAACATATTCGGTTTGAGTATCCTCTCGGCATTATTGAAGCGCAGGCGAATACGCAGCGTGCGCGTCTTCTCATCAAGTGATGGATATACGTAGTCCACTGCTCCGCGCCACTCCTTACCGGGCAGGTAGTTCAACGTCATTACCACTGGCAGCCCCACCTCGACCAGCGCCGCCTGCCGCGCGAACACCTCGGCTTCCACCCAGACATCATCCAGCGCACCGATGGACATCAGGGTGGTGCCGGGCTTGACGAAAAATCCCTCGCGTATATTGAGGTTGTCCACCACGCCGCTCTGGGGCGCGCGAAACGTAATGGTCTGCCTGACCTGCCGCTCGCGCTTCAACTCGTCAATAAAAGAGGCCGACAATTGCAGGGCCAGTAGCCGGTCCTGCGCCGCCTGGACCAGGCGCTTGTTATTGCGCTTCAGGGCCAGCAGCATCTCCTCCTGCGCATTGACCAACTGGGGGGAATACAATTCGTACAGTGGCTGGCCCCGCTCGACCGGATCGCCGGCGGCTTTTACGTGGAGTTTCTCAATCCACCCCTCCACCCTGGGGTGTATATGAATCAGGCGATCCTGGTCGTACTGCACGTAACCGACAGTTCTGATGCGTGTACTCAGCGCCCGCCTCTCGACCCTGGCGGTGCGCACACCCAGGTTGTTAACCACCTCCGGTGATATCTCGATCGTGCCCGGCCCCGCGTCGGTATCCCCTACCCCTTGTGCATACACCGGCAGCAGGTCCATTCCCATGGGGGATTTACCCGGTTTATCACGGCGGTAATTGGAATCCATGGGCGCGACCCAATACAGGGGCTTATCCCCGGCAGTGGCATTTGTATCCACTGTGGAAGGCGCGTTCCCCTGCTCCAGATTGAAATAGACCAGGGCACTGGCGGCGACACCCAGGACGATACCCACAGCGACTGAAACACTGGTTTTGCTAGATTGCGTCATGATGTCTCTCCCCCGGGGAAGCTGCTGCTGGTAACAAAGAAGTAATTCAACTGGCTGATGGTTTTGAGGCGGTCGACCTCGATATCGAGGGCGTCTATCCGCGCATTGAGTTCGTCTATGCGCGCCCGCACCACTTCTGAGAAATCACCGTCGTCGGTGGTGTAGGCAGTCAGGGACGCCTCGGCCTGTGCCTGCATCTCCTGTAGCAGACGCGACTGGTACAACAGCTGCCGCTGATTGAGTCGCAACAACTTCGAGCGCTTTGTCTCGAAGGTCGCGATCATATTTCGCAGGGCCAGCCATTTTTCTGTCCTGACCGCCTCTGAACCGGCGATGGCAGACTGCACCTGACGGTCCTGGCGCTTCGATGTAAACAGCGGCAGGTCGAATGCTACACCAAAGGAAAAGAAATCCGGCCGATCAGTATCCCTGACAGGATCATCTACAGGGCTGTCTTCGCGGTAGCCGTAACTGGCATTGACGCTCCATTGGGGGCGATACTTCTGCTCCGCCAATTCAATGCTCGCCCTGCTGGCATCTATCTTGCGATCCAGGCTGAGGATGGCCGGGTGGTTTCTCAGGTAAGACGCAATTTCCTGCGGCGGCGGGGTCGCACCGGTCTCGTATAGGGCGGGATGACGCAGTTCGATTTGCGGCAATGTCTGCGCCAATCTATCCGACAATGCAAAATTTGCAGAGATGCTGGTCTGCCCCTGGGCACTATAAAGCGACGGATCACCCGGGGCCGCGCGCAACCACTCATTCAATTGTGAACGCGACATGTCACGGCGCTCGTGCAACACGGTCAAACGGTCTTCAAGCCGGGTCAGTTCCAGCTGCGCCCTGATCAGATCCTGCTGCCGCGTCCGGCCAACCGCCGTGGAGTAACTGGACTGGGCGACATCCACAAGATCCTCGAACAGGGCCCGGTCCTGCTCTATCAGGCGGATGCTTTCGGTCGCTCGAAAAACTTCCAGCCACAAGTTCGCGATATTCACCGCCACTTTCGCCCGACGATCGTCCCGCTGGTACGGGTACTGTGCCCCGAGCAAAGACAAGCGCTTCTGGTCGAGAGCACGGCTGTGACCACGAGGAAACGTTTGCGAGATACCCACCTTGAACTGGGTCATCGCCTCCTGGTCAAAATCGAAAGTATCGGTAGGTAAATTGGCAAAACCGACATTGACCACCGGGTCCGGCAGTGTGCCCGCTGCGATACTCTGCGCTTCAATGGCCTGCTGCTGATACTCGCTGCCCATTAGCCAGGGGTCGTTGCGCTGCGCGATAGCCACCGCCTCGGTCAGGGTCATCGCGCTCCGGACAGGCCATGCGGTCAAGCACAGTATGGCACCAAGCAGCGCGGCTTGAATAAAACCTGGTTGCAATAGTTGTTCGTTTCTCGCCAGCAGTTTCATCGGTACTGGTCCCCTTTGTTCTCTAATCGTCAGCTTCAGGTCGATGTGCTCGCCAGTGGTTTACTGAAAAAACATCAACTGTAGTTGAAATGCAAAAAGTTGAGAGGCAAAAAATGTCTCTCGCTGTGTGAACCCGAAATTACCTGAATTTCAGGCGCAGTTATCCTGCGTCAGCGAGAAATGGGGGGACGGTACAGTGAAGCGAAAGAGACGTTGAGGGGTGTATACGCAGGTGCACCGTTATGGACGGCCGCGTAGGCGGCCCCACCGAATGGCGTGGCCTGGATCAACGCCACCACCGCCTGGCACTGGCTCATGGAACAAAAGCCGTCGCTATCGCAACAGCTCTCTCCGCCTGATGCAGCCTGCTGTGCAGACGCCATCTGATGACCTGAATGATCCATGGTGGCCATGGCGGCGCTCATTTCACCCGGCTCGGAGCCCATGGTGAAACAGGGCATGGCCACCGCCGCCAACGACTGGCCCATGTAGGCAAATAGCAACAGCGCGGTGATCATGTGTCGAAAACGCTTCATGGCGACAGTATATGCCATTTTATGCGGCAGCGTTTGATGATTTTAAACCGCTAAACTCACTGTCTTCTGCCCACTGGTTTCGCTACCATATAGCTGACGCCGGCGACCGAGAGAGTACATTGAACTTCAACATTTCCCCCATCGAGGCCAGAATCCTGGGTTGCCTCATCGAGAAGGAAGCGACCACCCCCGATGTGTACCCGCTGACCCTGAACAGTCTGCTCACGGCCTGCAATCAGAAGTCCAGCCGTGAACCGGTGATGGAACTCGACGCCGACGACCTGATGACCGCACTCGACAGCCTCATCGACAAGACGCTGGTGTCCATCTGGAAGTCCGGTCACAACAGGATGGCCAAATACCAGCACAAACTGCGTCATCGGGTGTCTGATGCATTTGATTTCTCCCTGCCGGAGTTGGCGGTGCTCGGTATATTGTTCCTGCGTGGAGCGCAGACGGTAGGTGAAATCCGCACCCGCTGCGCGCGCATTCACGAGTTCGATAGCCTGGATGCGATAGCGAGCGTGTTGACGGCTTTGGAGGAGAATCAACACGGCCCCTACATCACAATGCTAGCGCGCCAGGAGGGTCGTAAGGAACCTCGCTATGCCCACCTGTTTTGCGGAGAGCCCGATGAGACCGCCATGCCTGGCACCGGGTTTGAACGGGCCACCAGTGGTGGCAATTCACGGTTGGAGACGCTTGAGCTGGAAGTCAGCGAGCTGAAGTCAACATTGCATGATCTGGAGCAGCGCTTAGAGGAATTCATGAAACAATTTGAATAGAGGGGCCAAACTTCAATCCCGCTTGCAGCTCGCAGCCAGTCAGCTCGGTATTACCCGCCTGACTAAGGCAACGAGCTTATCGGGCCCAGTGCACGAAGAGGCTCGAAAATCAGTCTACTACCCGGATGAAGACGGCTATGAAAAAGATCTCTCATGTTATTGTCAATCCACTTAAGTCCCTGAATCTGCTTTCCGGGACTGAGATAGAAGCGCTCACCAGCAGCCACGGAGATTTGTTCACTCTATTTAGGCACTGTGCGCTGGCAATTTTGAATACGGACAGCGACAAGGACGATGCGGCGGAGATCTATGCCGATTACTCCGACTTCGATATTCACCTGATACCCCAGTCGCGAGGCCTTAGACTGGAGCTATTCAATGCGCCATCCCAGTCTTTTGTCGATGGCAGGATGATTCGTGGTATCCAGGAGCATCTATTTTCCGCGCTGCGCGACATCGTATATACCGACTTCAAAATCACCGCCGCCCAGACCCAGCCATGGACCTCCGCACAGACTACCAACACGGTATTTCGCATCCTGCGCAACGCTGGAATCGTACGGCCTAATGAACCTCCCCAAATGGTGGTTTGCTGGGGCGGACACTCGATTCCCCGCGAAGAATACGATTATGCCAAGCAGGTCGGCTATGAGCTTGGACTGCGCGGCCTGGACATTGTTACCGGTTGCGGAATCGGGGTAATGAAAGGGCCGATGAAAGGCGCTGCCGTAGGGCATGCCAAACAGCAGATCAACGATGGCCGTTATATCGGCATCAGCGAACCGGGCATCATCGCCTCCGAATCTCCCAATGCCATCGTTAACGAACTGGTGATCATGCCGGATATCGAGAAGCGCCTGGAGGCCTTTGTAAGACTGGCCCACGCCATCATCATTTTCCCCGGCGGCGTCGGAACCGTGGAGGAAATTCTCTACCTGTTAGGCATCCTGATGCACCCCGACAACAACGAGGCAATCCCCTTGCTGTTTGCCGGTCCAGAATCCTGTCGCGAGTATTTCCGGGAGCTGGAACGTTTTCTGGTGGACTGCCTGGGCGAGGGGGTAAGGTCCCACTACGACATCATCGTGGGCTCCCCGGAGGAAGTCGGCCGTAACATCAAAACGGCTGTAGAGGAAGTCCACGCTCGCCGTCGCCATACTCAACAGGCCTACTACTTTAACTGGGAACTGCAGATTTCACCTGACCTTCAGGAACAGTTTGTGCCAACGCACGACATGATGGCGGCGCTACAATTGCGCACGGGGATGCCCAAACACAAGCTGGCGAGTGAGCTGCGACGCGCTTTTTCCGGGCTGGTGGCTGGCAATGTCAAGACCTTCGGCATTGAACAGGTACGAACCCATGGCCCCTACAAACTGTCTGGTGAGAAAAAATTACTGTCCGCTATGGATCGGCTGCTACAGATGCTGGTGAGAGAACAGCGAATGAAACTGGGAGAAGGTGAGGAGGATTACCAGCCCTGCTACCAGTTGATTGACTGATTCATCCACTATGGCGGCATTACGGGTTAGTCCCGACGCCGCTGCCGCCCCGCCGGAAAATACGCCAACCGCGGCTTGAGCAGTATCGGCCCCACCAGCGTGGTCAATAACACCACCATGATCACGGCGGAGTAAGTCTCACCGCTAAACACACCATGGGTGAAGGCGAAGGCGGCGAATACCAGGCCAACCTCGCCACGCGGGATCATACCAAAGCCAATGCCAAGGCGATCGTAGCCTTTGCCCCTCACCATAAAGCCCGCTGCGCCTTTGGACACCACGGCAACGAGAGTCAACACGGTGATGATCAACAACATCTTAGGATCCAGCAGGATTTCAAGTTGCACCTGGGCGCCGATACCCACGAAGAAAATCGTGATCATAATGTCGCTGATCGGCTTCACCAGCTCTTCCAGCGTGTGTTTCTGCAGGGCGTCACCCACGTGAAAATCCACGTCATCCAGCAGCAAGCCCGCGACAAAGGCGCCGATCAATGGCGCCAGGCCGGCAAATGCCGCCAACTGGGCAAAGGACAGTGCCAGACATAGGGCGAAACCGGTCCACACGCTGGAGTGTTTGTTAAGGGATACAATGTGCACCACACCCGGCATCAATTTTTGGCCGATGAGCAATGCCCCGGCAAAAAACAACAGCGCCTTCGCGACAATCCACAGCAGGTCCAATGGCGCCATCTCACCGGTAACAACCACGCTGGCCAGAACCGCCAGCAGCAGGATACCGAGCACGTCATCGATAACCGCCGCACCGAGGATGACCGCCGCAGAGCGAGTCTTCAGCAGGCCGTTTTCATCCAATATCTTGGCGGTGATGCCCACCGATGTGGCCGCCAGCATGGCGCCTACAAACCAGCCTTGCAGCCCTGTCGCGAAGCCCAGCGCGGCGCAGGCCCCGATACCCAGTGCAACCGGCAGCGCCACGCCCACGACGGCGACGGACACGGCATTGCGTCCCACCTTGAGCAACTCGCGCATGTCCGACTCAAGCCCGACTAGAAAAAGTAGCAGAACCAGGGCCAGTTCCGAGGAATACTCCATGAATTCGCTGGAGCGCAGCAACGCGCTCAGGTTGAAGTCGATACCCACCAGCGCCAGGTTGCCCAGCAGGATGCCCGCATAGATTTCACCCAGGATTTCCGCCATCCCCAGTCGCTCAAATATGAACCCGCAAATGTCGGCCAGGGTAATCATCAGGATCAGTAACAGGCTGGTACGCGTGAAGGTTTCGCTGGCGCCGTTGGCGTAGGCCAGTGCCGGCAGCAACATTGCCGCCAACACCAACCACAGGAGTCTTTTTGGTTTGCTCACTGAAAAACGCCCGGTCATTTTTGTTAGCTTGGTTCCAGTGTCCACGTCAGAATGCTAGCACAGCACCCGCTAGCTAATCGCATAGGGTACTTGGACTGCGGGCAGGTCGGGTTGATATAAAACAAACAATACTCCATGGAGGAATAGTACCTGATTGTGACGACAGTGGGCATGTCCCACTGCGGCGACGTCCAATAAGCCTGGCTAGCTGCAGGGTGTGGAGTTTCAACCGAAGGTGGCTTCATCCTCCACGCCGGGCAACGGGACCTGCAGGACCAACCCGCCATTGCAAACTAATACCTAGTAGTCTATAGTCCATCGACCAGTCCACAACTCCGGAGATAGCACCCATGAGCCAGTGCCCTTTTGCTGATTTTTCCAATCTGATTGACCCCGACACCTATGCTGAGGGTATGCCCTACGACGAGCTGGCCCGGATTCGCAAGTCTGGCCCCATCCATTACATGGACGACCCCACCATGGGGGTACCCTACTGGCTGGTAACCGGGCGCGAGGAAATCGACTTTATCTCCAAAAAACCCCTGCTGTTCTCCAGCGAAGCCCGTACGGCTCTGGCTGACGAGATCACACCGGATGATGTGGAGAATATCCACAGGCACATGACTATCAACATGGATCCCCCGCGCCAGCTGAAATCGCGCAAGATCGTGCGCTCCGCTTTCACACCCCGGGCGGTCGGTTCCTATGAAGAACGATTCCGCGAGCACGCCAGGAACATTGTCGACAAAGTGGCCGGTCGCGGCGAGTGTGAATTTGTTGTAGAAGTGGCCGCGGAGCTGCCCCTGCTCGCCATCCTGGAACTGTGTGGCATCCCACCGGAGGACCGCAAGGATTTCTTCGAGTGGACCAACGCCATGATGTTCCACCAGGACCCGGAAATGGCGGTAGACCAGAGCGTGGCCGAGGCCGCCTCCTTTGAGGTCATCGCCTATGCCATGAAGCTGCTGGAGAAGCACAAGGCCAACCCGCAGAAAAATATTATCGGCGCTTTGATCGACGGCAATGGCAAGGACGAGGGCCTCAGCGAAGAGGAATTCGTCTGGTT
>PVMS01056426.1_pt1 | contig 15097 bp, 11 predicted proteins | sample 1853461 | NCBI WGS metagenome assembly PVMS01 (sample SAMN08582032, study PRJNA380276) | Marine sediment metagenome, whole genome shotgun sequencing project. | isolation source: ocean sediment barecode stripped | collected 2017 | reverse complement strand
AAATCTCGGGGTGTTCAACAATATTTTTACCAATGCAAAAAAAGGTAGCCCTGGCATCGTATTTTAGGAGTTGGTTTAAAGTCCATGCCGTTATTTCGGGTGTAGGACCGTCGTCAAAAGTTAGGTATATGGCTTTTTCTTTATTATAAAAACGCCAAACCCAATTTCTGAAAATGGATATTAAAAAGCCTGGAGTTTTTACAAAATAAAATTTCATTATTTCAATTCTTCTTCTTCTTCAATTAAAAAATCAAATAGTTTTATATAGCCAAGATATTCATCCTTTATGGATGTTGAATAATCTTCATCATCAAACCGAATGGCCGTTCTTACTATTTGGTCGTACATCCTTAAATTACGTTCAATTTCGTTGAAAACACTTTCAATACTCCTTTCATCAAACTGACTATAATACAGTAGTTTTTCCTGTAATACGGTTTTTAAATCTGAAGTTAATTTTTGCGCCTTTTCTTTCTTGTTCAAAATATAATATAAGTCTAAATAAGAATAAAGCATGCTGTAATGTCCAAATTTATGTACGGGCATTTTTTCTAATGATATGTCCAATATTTCTTCAGCTTTGTCAAATTTATTTTCTTCAATCAGAGCTCTTGCCAGGCGTTCCATATTATTACGATAGGTAACAGAATTTTTTCGTGTTTCCACATCCAGATATATGTTATCATCGCTAATATTTCTCCAATCCCAATTTTTAACATTTTCATACATGACATCTGTATTAATTCGACCCATTTCAAAGAAATTCCCTTCATTGGGAGTTCTAATTGGAACTAGCTTATAAGTCATGCCATCTAACTGCAAATAATCTTTTAACCAAATATATTCTTCATCTGCCTGGGCTCCGCCTGTAAAATAAATTGGTTTTTCCCAGTTGTTATTTGCTAAAATGTCAAGCATTAAGATTCTATTTTTTGTAAGTGCTCCATCAAATTTAATATCGATATATGGAACAATTAGATCCGCATCCTTTGCTGCAACAATTCCATTTTTTAGAACAGCATTTTTATCCACAGGTATCCTAATATTATTTGTTGGGAGTACTTTTTCGGGAATTCCATCATCGTCTAAATCGAATTTAGTAATTTCTCTGTCACTCTCAATCCATCTCATAAAATAATTAATATCTACTACTGAATCTTTAAATTGAGGAAAAATCTCCTCAAAATAATAAGCGACATCTAATGTTCCCCATTTGTACTTATCATGTGTTAATTGCGATGGTATTGGATCGGCTTTATAGGTTTTACGCTTCATTTGATCAATATACCAGTCGGTTTGGAACAAGCTCGTATTTATCAGTTTTATATCAGTTCTGTGGTTTTCAACTTCTTGCATATACCAAAGCGGAAAGGTATCATTATCACCAATAGTGAATAATATGGCATTTTTATCACAAGAGTCTAAATAAGCCCGGGCATTTAAGTGAGAAGTATAACGATTTGATCGATCATGATCATCCCAATTTTCAGAAGCCATTAATGTTGGAACCGCTATTAAAGTTATCAATGAAACAGCAATGGCTACGGTATTTTTATCAGCATAATTTTTTAGTTTTTCAAACAATGCCAAAACTCCAAATCCAATCCAAATGGCAAAAATGTAAAAGGATCCAACCACGGCATAATCACGCTCCCGTGGTTCAAAAGGTTTTGGATTTGTGTAAAAAATAATAGCTAAACCGGTAAAAGCGAAGAAAAGAAGTAATATATAAAAAGAGTTTTTGTTGTTCTTAAGTTGAAAAAAAAGTCCGATGATGCCTAAAATAAAAGGAAGAAAATAATAGGTGTTTCTACCTTTATTATTTTTAACATCGGAAGGTAAATTTGATTGTGGGCCTAAACGCCATTCATCAATAAATTTTATACCACTTAGCCAGTTTCCGTTTTCCAGATCCAGCTGCCCTTGTACGTCGTTTTGCCTACCCACAAAATTCCAAAAAAAATAACGTCCGTACATATATCCAAATTGAAAATCGATCATAAATCTGACGTTTTCAATAAAAGTTGGCCTTCGTTTGCTGTTTTGAGGTATTCCTGCAATTGTTTTGTAATTTTTAATCACCGAAGCATCGGTACTTACCATTCTTGGGATAAACCCTTTATGTTTACTACTCCAGTTAGGTAAAGCATCTATGTAATTGTTTACAATAATGTACTTACCGGTTTTTTCATCTTTTTCATATTTCGGTTTGTCATCTCTGGAAGGACTCGCTTTATCTGTTTCCCGGTTGTAAATAAGCGAATAGTAAGTGTCGTAGAACACATTGGCATCACCGTATTGTTCACGGTCATAATAAGCCAATAATTCTCGCGCACTGGACGGATTATTTTCATTAATCGTTGTGTTCGCATTCGCTCGAATTGGAAGCATTACCCATGAAGAAAATCCAATCATGATAAACAATACGGAAAGTACAATTGTGTTGGCCCCAACCAGTCCTTTTTTATGGGTATAATTTATTCCGAAGTAGAACACTGCTATTAACAAAATTCCGGCTATGATACTACCGGAATTAAAAGGTAACCCAATTGAATTCACAAAAAATAATTCCAATGCACTAAAGTACTTTAATGTAAATGGGAATAATAGTTTGAAAACAAATACCAATACTAATATTGAAACAACATTGGCAATTACAAATTGTTTACTATTTAAGTTTTTATATTTTTTGTAGACATAAAGAAATACTATTGAAGGAATTACCAATAGCGATAAGATATGAACTCCAAATGACAGGCCTACCACAAAACTAATGAGCAGCAACCACTTATTTCCCTGTGGTGTTTCCATTTCAGCTTCCCAACGAAGTCCAAGCCAAAATAAAAGTGCCATTAAAAATGATGACATGGCATAAACTTCCGCTTCAACGGCACTAAACCAAAAACTATCGGAAAAAGCATATGTCAAAGCCCCTACAACACCACTTCCTAAAATAGCAATTGAAGTACTTTTGGATACTTCAGATGCGTTTTTAATTAATTTTTTTGCCAGGGCAGTAACGGTCCAAAATAGGAACAATATGGTAAAAGCACTAGCCAATGCCGACATGAAATTTACCATTTTAGCAATTTCAGTAACATCATTGGTAAACATTGCAAAAAATGCTCCCAACATTTGAAATAAAGGGGCTCCGGGTGGATGCCCGACTTCAAGTTTTACAGCAGTGGAAATATACTCTCCACAGTCCCAGTAACTAACTGTTGGTTCTAATGTTAAGGTGTAAGTTAATAAGGCAACAGCAAAAATAGCCCACCCGAGAACGGTATTCCATTTTGCGAAGTTAAATGAATTCATACTGACATGATTTTATCGAGGCGAATTTAGTAAAATTAAACTTAATTATTGATAGTAGGAACGATAAGGAAGACTAAATAGGTATTTAAAAAATGTTAAATTTGAAATTATAAAAAAAATATTAAATATTTTTGTGGGAATAAAAGTTTACACTAAATTTGCATGCTCAAAATGACCCATGGTGTAATGGTAGCACTCCGGTTTTTGGTATCGTCAGTCAAGGTTCGAGTCCTTGTGGGTCAACAGTAAAGTCTTATAGTCATTTGATTATAAGATTTTTGTGTTTTTGATAGGATTTATTGTGACGGTAATTGTGACGGTAATTAAGTACTTTCAATAGGATTTAACGGTTTTGTATAAGGTTTGTGCGTTTATATTTATTTTTTATCTATTCAATTCTTGTTCCAATTTAAGCATAAAACTTATACGGTGTTGGAAATAGTTTTTATTTTGTCAGAGTTTCTTTCAGAGTTCCTTCGCCAGAAATTACTGTTTCCCATTTAAGAGTTGTATCAGTTAATTCAGTTATATCCAGAACATAAGTTTCTAATTCTGGGTCAGCTTCGTCCCAAGTAATTGTCAAAGTATTTCCACTTTTTACATAATCTCCATTTTCGGTAACTCCTCCAGAGTATATGAATTTAGCACGATTTGAAGTAAATTCAACCGTTTGTTGAGAAGTTACAGTATTTCCATTTAGTTTACTTTCTGTTACAGTCCAAGTTCCGATAAGTGATGGGTCAGTTCCGTTATCATTATTGTCATCATCACCTGAACAAGATGAGAAAATCATAAGTGCAATTAAAAATCCGTAGGTTAATTTCATTTTATTCATTCGTAATGTTTGTTTTATATTATTTACAACTAGTTATATGATTACTAGTTGTACGCTTATCCCGTTTATTTTGCGTGTAAACGTTACCTTTTGTTAATTTTATCCCATTTGTTACTTTTCCATAAATACCATCAATAACGGCAACTTTTTGGTTATTTTATTAAAAGTGATTTTTTCATAGTACGGTGGCCTAAATATTTAACTAGCTAAAGATAGTAATCATTTTACATATAAAAGTGAGGTTTTCCCTTCACTTATGACGGTTTAATTAAATTAAATACCAACAGAAGAATAACCCCCACAAAACAAAATTCACTGTTAACGTTTTTGAATATGATTTGTGCGACTGGAAAATCAGAGATTTTTCGGTTGTACAAATCGCTTGTTGAATATTTGTCATTTCAATTTTTGTTTAAATTTAAGCATAAATTTATATCGTGTTGCCAACAGCATTTTAATCTTTTTTCTTCCATAAATGAATAACTGTCAAATTTTCATCGTTTAATTTAATACAGCAGCAGAGTAATTGTTTTTATTATATTCTACTGTTTTTATCTCTTTTGAGATTAATTCCTGCTAATATCAATTAGTTTTCTTTTTCTTTTTCTTTTTCTTAGATAAGGAAATATCATCTAGATTAACAGATTCGAATAAATGATCGATATGAACTTTAGCTCTATATTTCTTTTCACTAGACCACTTACCTTTATAGTTTTTGAGAGATTCAGTAATTAAATCTGATATATATTCCTGGTGTCTAATATCTAAGTCGATACTATCAAATTCAGCTAATTCGCAATTTTGCATCTCTTCTTTTAGTTCATGGTGGTATTTAGTGTTTCCGTTATTGACAGCCATAAATTTGAAGGTGCCAATTTTATATCGGGTAAGGATATAGTATGTTTTCCCTTTTTCTATCTTGGCGTCTATAAATAAAATTTTGTCAGGAGCATTGAAAATCAATTGATCTAGTGCTCCTCCTCTTTTTGCTCTAGGGAGAACTGTCCAGAATAAGTATTTACCTGCTTCTAGTTCAAATTTCAAGATTTTCCCTGAAACACTTTTACCAAGATAGGTGCTGTCAAGAAAATAATCATGAGTGAAATTCATTTTTTCACCCTTGAGGCCAAATGCTTTCATTCTTGGAATTACCATGTAAACTATAGCTTTCTCATTGTCTTTTTCAATTGTAGTTATTTGTGAAAATAATTGCGAAACTTGTAATAAGCATGCTAAAAGAATGCTGATTTTTAATTTTTTCATAATCTTAATATTTTGTGAATCACAATTTAATCAATTCAATATCAAAATCTTATGACTTTTATCAGTCGTTAAATAATTGCAGTTGCTGAGGTGGGTAATAGAATTAAAAAAGATAAATTAGTAAAAATTGAAAAACTATTAGATAATCATTTAACTTTGAGTTTAATATTAACCTTTTAAATTAGAAACTATGAATTTCGAAAACGATTGGTGCTGAGGAATGCACTTTGGATGGTGGATGCCATTTTGCTTTATTCTCTTTATTCTTATTCTCCTTTTTGTTTTTAAATAATTTTTCAAAGAGAAATCAGGAAACTCTTCGCTAAATGAAACACCAATGGAAATCTTAAAAAAAAGATACGCTAAAGGTGAAATATCTAAAGAAGAATTTGACCAAATGAAAAACGATATTGTTTAATAAAAATTAATAACTGTACGTATTCAGCTTAATTTGAACTTTTTGGGTAATAAATTAAGATAGTGTTTCATAAATTTAACTGATTTTTTTGAACTGTTTTGCTTTACGGATAATCTACAAATCAATTATAAATCTATGGTTTTTATCTCTTTTGAGATTAAATTGTAGTTGTTGAGATAGGTAAATAGAATTTAAAAAAAATAATTAATTAAAGTTGATAAGCTATTCGATAATAATTTATCTTTGAGATTAATATTAACCTTTCAATTTATAACAATGATTAATGGAACAGTAAAATTTTACAACAATGCAAGAGGGTTTGGCTTCATCGCTCCGGACGATGGTGGAAAAGATGTATTTGTGCATAAGAGCGGTTTAGTAGATGAAATAACCGAAGGAGATAAAGTAAGCTATGATGTGGAAGAAAGTGAAAAGGGATTGAGCGCTATAAATGTCAAAGTAATTTAAACCCATTATTTTATATTTCATTCTTCATTATTATGATTGTTTAGTAGTCATAGTTAAAAGTAAAAATATCATAAAATACACGATATCAGCTAGTTAAAATTATTGAGTTTCTATCCAATTTTATAGATATTTTTAGTTTGTAATGACCATCAGTAGGTTGTATGGTTTATCGGTATATCTAAATGGTTAAAGAATATCATTTGCACAAAAATTGCACAAAAAATTATAATCTTTCGAGACACTATTATTCAAATGTTTTCGAGAAATTTCTTTCTAAATTAGTATTTAAGTAATTCTATAAAATAAAATTTCCAGTTATATTATCATCAATGAATTGAAAAGAAATTTTTAGTTCAATCAATTAAAATGGCAAGCTACAAATCGATTGGGTTTACTTTCTTTAAGTGATGGGTTGATATTTTTGCAAATATCTTGTGATTCATGACAACGATTGACAAATGGACATCCTATTTCAACAATATCTGAACTTGTATTATTTGCATTATCCTTTACTTTTTTTACTGCTTTTCTCTTATGATGTCCGGGAATTGAAGCGATCAAAAGTTTTGTATAAGGATGTAGGGGAGATGAAATTAGTTCTTCTGTTGTTGCATTTTCAATGATTTGTCCGGCGTACATGACTAAAATGCGATCAGATAAATGGCTTATAACCTTTAAATCATGAGAAATAAATAACATAGACATGCCGTTTTTTTTCTGAATAATCTTAAGTAAATTTAATATTTGAGCGGTGACAGAAACATCTAATGATGAAACAGCTTCATCTGCAATTATTAATTGTGGTTGCAGCCCCAGAACTCTGGCAATGGCAATTCGTTGTCTTTGTCCACCACTCATTTCATGGGGATAACGATCTTTAAAATAGGACTCAAGTCCAACCTCTCTGAGTAATTCCGTAACTCTTTCTTCAACCAATTTTTCAGATACCATTTTATGCAATAGCAATGGTTCAGCTATTATCTTTCTTATTTGCATACGTGGACTTAGTGAACCATATGGATCTTGAAAATGAGTTGCATCTTCTGTCGCATATCCTTTAGTTCCTCGTTCTTCATAGCCAGCACATTTTTCCCCATAAAAAAAATTTCTCCACTATTGCTTTTAATAAGTCTTAAAATAGATCTTCCCAAGGTTGTTTTACCTGATCCTGACTCTCCTACAAGACCAACTACTTCATTTCTATTGATATCTAAACTCACATCATTAACAGCCTTGATATATTGTTGTTTTCCAAACCAGGAATTTCCTGATGGAAAAAAAGTTTTGAGATTTTTCACACTTAATATTAGATCCTCTTTGTTCATATTAAATTATTTTAAAACTATATGACAGGCGCATTTAACACCATTAGTACTAAACAATGTTTTGGGAAAAACAGATTTACAAATAGGTTTTTTTACGGAACATCTTGGATGAAACGGACATCCTTTAGGAAGATTCAACATGTCGGGTACAGCACCTGGTATTCCTTCCAGAACTTCCTCTTTTATATTATCCATGTTTATAACGGACTTTAATAATCCTTTTGTATAAGGATGTTTTGGGGACTTTAAAATTTGATCTAATGGAGCATTTTCGAATTGTTTTCCTGCATACATAACCATCACTTTATCCGCCATTTCGGCAACAACTCCTATATCGTGAGAAATGAGGAGCATTGACATTTGGTGTTCATCTTTGAGAAATTTAAGCAAGTCCAGGATTTCAGCTTGTACAGTTACATCAAGGGCCGTTGTTGGTTCATCGGCAATAAGCAATTTAGGATGTGTACACATTGCAATAGCTATTGCTGCACGTTGTTTCATTCCTCCCGATAATTGATGTGGATAAGCAGATATCCATTTTTCAGGTTCTTTGAAATCCATGTCCCCAAGTAATTTTATAGCCTTTCTACTGATTTCATATTTATTTAAGTTGGTATGGCGAGAGAGCGTTTCTTTGAGTTGTTTTCCAATGGTAAAAACTGGGTTCAAAGAAGATGCTGGCTCCTGAAAAATCATACCTATTTTTTTTCCTCTGATATTGCAGAGTTGATCATGAGTCATTTTTAAAAGATTATTTCCTTCAAAATTAACTTGTCCTCCAATAATACGTCCGGGTAAAGACATGAGGTTTAAAATCGACAATGCGACTACTGTTTTACCACATCCAGATTCACCAACAATGGCAAGCGTTTGTTTTTCCTCAATAGCAAAGGAAATATCATCAACCGCTTTTAGCTCTCCATTGTCAAGAAAAAACGATGTACTTAAGTTTTGAACGTCTAGTAGCATCATTAAATATATTTACGCATTAAAGTCTTAGTATCTAAAGCATCTCTTAATCCATCAGCTAGTAGATTTAAACTAAGAATAGTTATTGTTAAAAGTAATCCTGGAAAAAAGGCAATCCACCAACCTGAAAAAACGGCATCTTGACCAGCGCTAATCATGTTTCCCCATGATGGTATTGGTGGTCGTATACCAATACCTAGAAATGATAAACCAGCTTCAGCTGTAATCATTCCTCCAATCATAAGAGCAGCACTAACAAGTACCGGAGATAAGGCATTTGGTATCAGGTGTCTCCAAATAATTAATCGGGCAGGAAGTCCTATTGATCGTGCACTTTCAATAAATCCCCGTTCCTTAAGAGATAGTATTTCTCCTCTTATATATCTAGCTGTACCAGGCCACGATGTAAAACCAAGAATGAGTATGAGCATCATAACTCCGGCATCAAAAACTCCTACCAGCAGCAGCATCAGGAAAAATACGGGAAAAGCCATTATTATATCCACAAAACGCATGAGAATATTGTCAATAACACCTCCAGAAAAACCGGCAATAGCCCCATAAATTGTACCTAAACTCATGGATATTATCACAGAGAGCACTCCAATTGAGAGCGATATTCTAGCTCCGAAAAGTGCCCGACTAAATAGATCTCTTCCCAGCGCATCCGTCCCAAAAAGATGATTCATACTAGGTGCTTGATACCTTGAATTTACAACATCTTTTATGATGTGTGGATCATATGGAGCTAATATTGGAGCCAAAAATGCTACAATAAATAGGATTAATAATATATATGCTGAGATCATTGCTAGTTTATTGGCAGAAAATCTCTTAAAAGCGTATTGAAAAGCTTCACTTTTTTTAAGAGGTTTAACTTTATCTGGTTCCGATTTTAAAGCATATATAATAGAATAATACCAGACTATTATGCATAACAAGAAAATGAGCAATGAAGCGCTCCATAAATTTATTGTTCCGGAATACATACAGGTCATGATTTTTTGCCACTTAAAAATGCATATGCTTAAAAGTAAAATGCTAATTGTAAAAAGGCTAATTCCTCTTCTTAGTTTACCATCTTGCAAATGATTTACACCTGGCAAAACTGCCAATAATAGTCTTAATTTTATGTCTGATCTATTTGTCATATGAAACTCTTGGATCAACTAGTGTATAAGTGATATCGGCTAACAGGTTTCCAAAAACAACTAATATTGCACCCATCATAGTTGTTGCAAGTATTAATGGGTAATCCCTGTTTTGTACAGCTTCAATAGCTAAACTACCCATTCCTGGCCATGAGAAGATACTTTCAATTAGCACAGACCCTCCCAATAAAAAAGGTAACGACATACCATATATTGTTATAATTGGGATCAATGCATTTTTTAAAGCATGACCAAATATCACGGTTCTTTCTTTTAAGCCCCTTGCCCTTGCTGCCAGAATAAATTCTTCACTTAATACTTCCAATAAACGACTTCTTAGAAAACGTGCAGTACTCGCAGCAGATGCAATTCCAAGAACAAATACCGGCAGGATAAGATGTAGCAATCTATCTTTAACTTGATCATACGATGACAGCAAGTCATAATCCAATGATCGGGTTTGAGAGGTGGGCAACCATCCTAGATTTACTGAAAAAATTAGCACGAGCATCAAAGCTAGCCAAAACCCTGGAATTGAATATATTACGAGAGAGCCTATACTTAATATTTTATCTGTGAATGTATATTGTTTTATGGCAGAAACGATTCCTAATAAAATACCAAAAAAAGCGTCAAAAAATAAAGCAAGTAACGTGAGTTGAAGTGTAAAAGGAACTCTTTCAGCAATAAGTGTTGTAACAGGTCTATGATATCTAAAAGATTCTCCAAGATCTCCTACTAAACAATTTTGTAACCATTTCAGATATTGTATATGAATGGGTTGATCCAGTCCGTATTTGATTCTAAATGCTTCAATAATTTGAGAATCTGGGACATGCCTTTGCAATTGATTTGTTAACATTTCCATAGGGTCGCCTGGAGCTAAATGAATTACAATAAAAATGATGGTTGCTATGCCAAACAACAAAGGGATTGCATATAATATCCGTTTTAGAATAAATCGTATCATTTGTTTCTTTTAATTATTCGATCCATAGAAATTCCAATGCTTTAACAGGATCTGACCTAAAAAGGTTTTCCAGCCCCTTAACCTTACTATTTACAATATGAGTTTGTACTTTGGGACCAATAAAAGTTACAGGAATATCACTTTCAAATATAGGTCTTAATTCTTTATATAATCTGTCAATTTCACTGATATCTCCAGTATCCTCAATAAGATTAAGAATACTATCCAATTTTTCATTTTTATACCCAATGTAAGAGTTTTTACCAAAATAATTTCTTAATTCACTAACATTTTGGTCATTCATAAAACGTATAATCAGTGCTTCAAAATCACTTTTTTTAAGGTGCTGTTTAACAAGATTAATTTCCATAGTTTCAATCTCCATTAGTATTCCAATTTGTTTGAATTTATCCTGAATATAAGTTGCCATTAAATTATTGACTTCTCCAACAGTTAATTTAAATTGGAAATCCATACCATCTTTATCTAATATTCCATCAGAGTTTGTATCTGTCCATCCACATTCCTTGAGTAATTCAATTGCTTTAACTGGGTTATAAGTAAGAGGAGTTGGAAAATCATTATTATCTTTCTTATTTTGGCTATACATATAAGCATTCTTCTGATTATGGCTATACATAATATCTGTAATTGGGATGTCGTCGAGATAATTTAATACTTTGGATAGTTCAACCCGGTCAATAGCGATGGTTAAAGCCTTTCTAACGGTTGCTTCTTTAAAGAGAGGGTTGTTGTGATTCCAAAATAATGATTCAACCCAAGTTCCCCACCAATAATAGGATTTAAATCTATCATCACCTTTAATTTTAAATAAGAAATCTCGTGGTACGTGGGTAATTGCATCTACATTTCCACTTAATAATTCCTGTAATGATGGCGTTTGTGAAAATTTGAGGATTGCTTTTTTAACTTTAGGCTGACTCCTGAAATAATTTGGATTTGCTTCAACTTCGACCATTGTTTTAGGTACATTCCTAACAAATTTATAGGGCCCATTGCCTATAGGAGCCTCCCAAAAATCCCAATTGAAAAATTCAGCAGGATCCAATTTGTCCAATAGATGTTTTGGATAGTATACATGCCAGTTAGGTAGTTCTGAGAGCGGATTATCTGATGTTAATTTAAAAGTGAAATCATTGATCAATTCACAACTGATGTTCCCTTCATTTATTAATTTTTTTGTTCTTAGTTCAATCGAATATTTAATATCATGTGCTGTCATTTGAACTCCATCATGCCAATAGATATCTTTTCTTAAGAAAACAGTCCATGTTTTATAATCATCAGTATGAGTCCAGCTCTCGGCGAGTACAGGTCGAATTTCACCATTATATTCACCAATATTTTCTACAAGGGGCAAAAAAATCCAATAGGTAGCTTCCATACCCCAATAGTCTTGATGGAAAATTCGTTCATCACCAATGTATAAAAATGTTAAAGTATCCTTAGAAACAGGTATTTCTTTGTTTTTTTTACAACTAATAGTAAAGCCTAAAACAGTGAATAATCCAATAAGTAAGAAGCATCGATTCATATGATTTTTGTAATTTATTCAATCCACAACGACTCCAGAAACCAAACTGGATCTGGTTTATACAAGTTGTGTAAACCTTTCACCTTTTTACTAACAATATGAGTTTGTACCTGGGGAACGAGAAAGGTTATAGGTACATCATTTAGAAAAATGGGTCTTAGCATTTTATACAAGGTGTCAATTTTAGTTGGATCTCCCGTATTCTGTATCCTATTAAATAACTCATCTATTTTTTTGTTTTTATAATTGATATAATTGGATTCGCCAAAATAATTTCTTAGCCTGACTAAATCATGACTGGGGAATCGTGTAATAAGTGCTTCAAATCCACTTTTTTTAAGTCGCTCTCGGACAGTTATAAAATCCAGAGTTTCAATATCCATTAGTATTCCAATTTGTTTGAATTTATCCTGAATATAGGTTGCCATTATCTTATTTGATTCTCCAACAATTACGGTAAACCTAAAGTCTTTACCGTTTTTATCTAAAATTCCATCAGCATTGGTATCACTCCATCCACATTCATTTAAAAGTGCTATTGCTTTATTGGTATCGTATGGAACTGGAACCGGCATATCTGCACGAGCACGTTGGGCCCTCGTAGTCATAACATCAAAAACAGGGATGCTATCCGGGTTGTTCAACACTTTCGATAATTCAATCCTGTCAATCGCCATAGTTAAAGCTTTTCTAACGGTTGCTTCACTGAATAGGGGATTGTTGTGGTTCCAAAATAGGGATTCAATCCAACCTCCATCTCCGCCCCAGAAATAAGATTTAAATCTGTCATCTCCTTTAATTTTAAGCAAGAAGTCTCTGGGCACATAGGTGAGAGCATCCACGTTTCCACTAAGTAATTCCTGTAATGAAGGACTTTGTGAAAATTTCAGGATCGCTTTTTTAATTTTTGGTTCACCTCTAAAGTAATTTGAATTAGCTTCTACCTCAACCATGGTTTTTGGCATGTTTCGAACAAATTTATAGGGGCCATTACCAATAGGACGTGTCCAAAATTCCCAATTGTAGAATGTTTCCGGATCCAATTGCTCTAAAAGGTGTTTCGGATAATATACATGCCAGCCAGGTAAACTTGTAATGGGCTTTTCGGTTTTAATTATAAAAGTAAAATCATCAATTAATTCACATTCGATGTTACCTTCCGTACCGGTAACTTTCTTTCGTAAATCAATGGTGAATTTAATATCTTCAGCTGTCATTTGAACTCCATCATGCCAATAGATATCTTTTCTTAAGAAAACAGTCCATGTTTTATAATCATCAGTATGGGTCCAGCTCTCGGCGAGTACAGGTCGAATTTCACGTCTTTCATCTCCAACATTTGAAACCAGCGGAAGGAACATCCAATACGTGGCTCCCATACCCCAATAATCCTGAAAAAAAATGCGTTCATCGCCAATATATAAAATAGTTATAGAATCCTTAGAAACAGGTATTTCTTTGTTTTTTTTACAACTAATGTTGAAGCTTAAAAGGATAACGAATCCAAAAAGTAAAAAGCATCGTATCATTTGTTTTAATATTTATTCGATCCAAAGAGACTCTAAAAAGCAGACTGGATCTGTTTTATAAAGATTATTTAATCCTTTTATTTTACTATTAACTATATGTGTTTGTACTTGAGGGACGAGAAAAGTCAATGGAATTTCCTTTTGGAAAATTGGTGCCATTTGCTTGTATAATTTATCAATTTCTTCAGGATTTCCGGTTTGCTCCATCACATTTAACAAACTGTCCAATTCCTTATTGTAAAAACCTATAAAGGAGTCTTTGCTTAAATATGTCTTCAGTCTAACGACATCTCTGGTCCTGTTGGAAAATCTAAAAATCATAGCTTGAAATTCATTTTTTTTAATGCGTTGTCGGATGATATTCCCTTCCATAGTTTCAATATTCATCACAATACCAAGGCGTCTATAATTATCTTGAATATAGGTAGCCATGACTGTATTTTGTTCCTCGACAATCACTGTAAATCTAAAATCCACTCCATTTTTATCTAAAACATAATCTTGATTAGTGTCTTGCCAACCACATTCTTTTAATAATTGAAGGGCATTGGTTGGATTGAATTTAATGGGAGGAGGAAAATCTGACTTAATACGTTGATTTCTACTATATAAAACATCGGAAATGGGGATGTCCTTTGGGTAATTCAATACCTCTGAGAGCTCTATTCGATTTATTCCCATGGTCAATGCTTTTCTTACTTTAGCTGCACCAAACAATGGATCAGTATGATTCCAAATCATAGATTCAATCCAGCTTCCCCACCAGTGATATGAATTAAATCTATCATCCCCTTTAATTTTAAATAAAAAATCTCTGGGTACATAGGTGATTGCATCTACATTACCACTTAACAATTCAGGAAGGGATGCCTGATCTGAAAATTTGAGGATTGCTTTTTTAATTTTTGGCTGACTCCTGAAATAATTTGGATTTGCTTCAACTTCAACCATGGTTTTAGGTATGTTTCGGACAAATTTGTAGGGACCATTACCAACTGGGTGGGTCCAGAAATCCCAATCATAATAATTTTCTGGATCTAACTCTTCAAGAAGATGTTTAGGATAATAAACTTCCCAGGTTGGAAGTGTAGAAATAGGGTTTTCTAAAATTAAGTTAAATGTAAAATCATCGATCAATTTGCATGTAAGACCAGGTATATTTCCTCCAAAAACCTTTTCTTTCAAATCAAGGCTAAATTTTACATCATGGGCAGTCATTTGAACACCATCATGCCAAAAAAATGTCTTTGCGAAGCTTAACCGTCCATGTTTTATAATCATCTGTATGCGTCCAACTTT
>PVMS01140081.1_pt1 | contig 15106 bp, 16 predicted proteins | sample 1853461 | NCBI WGS metagenome assembly PVMS01 (sample SAMN08582032, study PRJNA380276) | Marine sediment metagenome, whole genome shotgun sequencing project. | isolation source: ocean sediment barecode stripped | collected 2017 | reverse complement strand
GATCTCCGCCTCAAATTCTTCCTTACTGACAAATCCCCGTCGGAAAAGCTCATTTCGCATCCGAGCTCGGATATCATTGGCCAGAATTGGGTATTGGGCAAGCTTTATGTAAATATCAATTGTCGAGGTTTTACTTCGTAATGGCTGTTCCATGTGCCCTTAAGATTAAGTGCTAAAATAATTCGGATTAGTTTATTCTAAACCTACTTGTTCTGAACGCAACAGTCAGACATACAAAAATGTATCGGCATAAACATTTTTGTGCCTGGAGGACGCAGTGCAGAAATTACGATAGCCTGTTCCCATAAAAACTATTACCGTTCATGGAGGAACCCAGTGCCAACATTATTTGCCAGGATTATTCGTGGTGAGCTGCCAGCTGACATTGTCTACCAGGATGAGCAAATCTGTGCTTTTCGAGATATCAATCCGGCCGCGCCAGTTCATATATTGATCGTTCCCAAAAAAGTTATTCCCACAGTAAACGATTTGACGGAGGCTGACCAGATGTTGGCGGGTAAGATGATGTTAGTGGCCAAGCGGCTAGCAGAGGCTGAAGGCATTAGTGATTCGGGTTATCGCTTGATCATCAATTGCAACCGGCATGGAAATCAAGAAATTTATCACTTACACATGCATCTGCTTGGCGGCCGCCCATTAAAGGCGATGATTCAACGCTATTGAGATAAATTGGGAGGCCCAGTTAACGAACTAAAAATTTTCTTTTAGGATTTACTCCCTTGATATTGCATTGCCTTCCTCTTCGCACTGACAAGCTTCTTTAACCTCGTCGCCCCGGACCAGCAGTCCATCATACTCGCGACCTAAACCCTGAGAAACCCAGCCATCCATAATAAAGGGAATGTCGCCATCGGCCGAAACCCAGCGGCCGTTATATGTTCTTGCGATATGGAGATGCGTCGCAGTAGAGAAACCCCCTTCACAGGAAGGATGGCCAAGACGATCACCTGTTTCTACTTTAGCGCCCTCAGTAACCCGGCCTTCGGATGCCAGATGCATATAAGTAACCGCCCAGCCTGTGCCCGAAAAACCATCTTCGTCCAGGTCTAAGACTACGGCCCCCCTGTCGCTTCGACTGATTATTCCTTCTGACACAGCAAGGACCCAGGCCTGTGACATACCACAGTTTGCCTTACCATCACTTGGCGTGAAATCCAGGGCTGCCCAGGCAGATCCACTGGCCCAGCCACCGTGAGGGCCTCCTGTAAAATACCAAATATCCTTGCTGGTGAACGGTAGACTTAACTCCGGTTGTTTTAGATTTGAAGGCCAAAGTGGATCAAAGGTTTTTAAGAATGGATTTCCAAAAATCCGTGTATACGTGGAGTAGAAACCGGTTGGCCCAATGGCATGATTCCATTGTTCGTAAGTGGTATCAGGAAAGGAAGCAAATAAGAGCTGTAAACCAGCTGTGCCGTCGTTTATGTCACCGGCAAAGAGAATCCGATAATCATCATCGATATTAAAATAGGCTAGACCCCCCTCAGATCGGCCATAAAAGCCTAAGTTTACCTTGTTTGTCACCCAGCTTAGCCCTTGGTATAAGCCCTGAACCTCCTCGTTAAAATAGCCCAGCGGATAGCCATCATCGATGACGCTTTTATTTGTTAACCAGCCTGACTGGTGCTCCAACAAAGCTAAAAGAAGTCGTGGATTAACGCTAAATCTGTCAGCCACCAATTGGACAATCTCCCCGCCTGATAAGTTTTCGCCTTCCACTTCCTCGAAGTAGGTTGAAAGAAATCCATCATGTGAATTAATGGTGGATTCGGTATCGAACGCCGCTAACTCGGGTCCATATGCCAGCTCGCTATCTGGGATAAGTTTGAAGCTTGGGCTGACAACAGTTTCACCACCGGGCACCATTAGAACCTGCCCGGCCGCCAGGAGATCGCCACTCTCGAGTTCATTAATCACTAAAAGGTCCTCCACTGTTGTTTCGAAAAGGCTGGCTATATAGGTCAATGTTTCACCAAAGGCGACATTGTGTGGCTTAAGAAGTGGGTCTAACTCACTCATTGGAGTGCGAATGGGATCCGGTGTAGGCGTACCCGGATAGCGTTCTCTTAGGGTTGGTGTAGGGAGGATCTCGACCGAAGGGGGAGGAGTTATCTTTCCCCTGGTAGCTCCAAAATTATCATTACTGGCGACAACGCTCGTGGTGACTATCTCCTCATCAATTTCCTCCATATTTGGATCGGGCCTCTCACAACCTGCTGCGGCCATCAAAAGCAAGAAAAAGGGGGGTAAATATGCTTTGAGTAAGCGCATCTGGAGAGAGGAAAGAGGACGAAACCCACCAGAGAGTTTAGAGAGAACAAACATTATATGGCGTAAATTTGGCCCAGTATTGTACAGGATCTTCATACCACAGCCAGCTATTAACTCCCCAATATTTTACATAATATTGCGAAGTTTGACCAGACAATATTTCACCAGTTAGCCGGTTTATCTTTACCAGGTTCTAGAAATGTTCAATAACGCAGAAGAACATTCTGTGTTGAATAGTGGTACTACTAACAGAAACCTCCGGGGGGATCTTGAACTCCACATTATGATGCCCGAATGAATCTCAATGTTGATTTATTGAACATAGAGTTACAATTTGATATCGGCTCGCTAAAATGCCAGCTCTGAGAACAACTATGCAGGCAAATTACAAACAGCGTTTACGTATGCGGTTTAGCAAAGATGGCCCGGCGCGATTCATCAGCCACCTGGATCTTTCAAGAACACTTGAACGGGCATTCAACCGAGCACAAATTCCGATAGCATATAGCCAGGGCTTTAACCCGCAACCTCGGATGCAATTTGCTGACGCCCTCCCCCTAGGCTTAACAAGCGAGTGTGAGATCGTCGACTTCTGGCTGAAAGTTAAGATAGAACCGGAGGAGACCTTAATCGCCCTCAGAGCGAAAATGGCTTCGGGTATTGGAGTGATATCTATCGAGGAGGCGGTAATATCTGCTCCCCCATTACAAACAATCACAAAACTTGCTGAATACCGAGTCGCCTTATCTGATGAATTTCCGGCTGAAATGATAGAAGCCAGAGTTGATGCCCTTTTAGGGGCGCCAACGATACCCAGAGTGCGGCGTAATAAACAGTACGATTTGCGACCTCTTATTCTTGAGCTCAATGTCATCGACCATTCAAGGGTTGGTGTTGAGTTAGCAATGACAATGCCTCTAGAGCCAGGCCGGACTGGCCGGCCTGATGAGGTATTAAAGGCCTTGAATATCGATCCACTCGGGGCAAAGATTCACCGAACAAATCTAATTCTGGCTGAAATCGAAAATGACGATGGGCCTTCGTAATAGAAACACCCTATTTATCTTTCTTGCTGTTCTGACGGGGACTCTTGTTTCTGGCTGTACAAGCATTCCTAAGAATGATAATGAGTTGGCGCCGACTCCAAAGACGAATGAGCTGCCAACTGCGACGAAATCATCGGCAACTTTTGAAATCACCCCTGATAGCGGCTGGACTATATTAAATCCAGGCTTCGAAAATCGAATAATAAACTTGGTTTCTGAGGATGGTGTACACCAGGAAACGGTTTACATCGTCAGGGTAGATCCAAACAACTATCGCTTCGAAGTCGGCTATCAACCGGCCGATCCATTGCCGCTCCAAGGCTGGTTGGAAGGCTCTGGTGCAGACCTGGTTGTAAATGGGGGATTCTTTACGGACGAGAATAAGGCTACTGGGTTAGTTATAGCAGATGGTGAATCCTTTGGCGCTAGTTATCAAGGCTTTGGAGGAATGTTTGCTATTGACCAGGCTGGTCCGACCCTTCGTTCGCTGGTAGAGGAGCCATACAATTCTGAGGAACGCCTGACTGGAGCAGTTCAATCCTTCCCTATGTTACTGCTACCAGGCAATCAGGTTGGCTACACAGAAGCGGGAGACCGGGCCAGAAGATCAGTAGCTGCCCGTGACAGCCAGGGAAGATTCATCTTTCTTGTTGCTGGGTTTGGATTGTTCACTCTAAGCGATCTCAGCCAATATCTATCAGATTCAGATCTTGATTTGGAAACGGCACTTAACCTGGACGGCGGCGCCTCGGCTGGCATGCTTCTGTCCAATTCGAGAGAGGGGATTCCGTCCTTCAGCCTGCTGCCGACAGTCATACTGGTTTATGAGAAATAAAGCATCTCTTAAATCAACTCCTGCTGACTCGAAGGAATCGCCAAATCAGGATTGAAATAGGGTCCACGCATCTATTCTGCTGATAGCTAACAAAAAATCTGATCTTAGTACGCCCTTGTTATTTAGTCTCACGAGGAGGAACTGCCATGAATGAGGAATCCTTTCTCTCTTCTCTGTTGCTGGGCGTTCGTGTAGAGACGGCCGCAATAAGATGTGTGAATACGGCATTTATTTTGACAATAGAAAATCTCGAGAGTATAATTCACGATTGCAATCTTGGTTCCGACCCAACCAGATTGATCGATGAAATGTTGCCGGCATTGGTTCAATGCCGGTTCTTTTTGGGAGGCGTTAGTGTACGCAATAATTGAATGTAGCGGCCGGCAATACCGCGCCGAAGAAGGTGATAGCTTCGTAGTCGAGAAGCTGCCTTATGAAGTCGGTGAACAGATACAACTTGAGAAAGTCTTGCTGCTGTCTGAAGACGATGATGTTACTATTGGCCAGCCTACTGTTAATGATGTATCAGTTAAGGCTACCGTCGTAGAGCAATTCAGGGGTAAAAAGATCCTGGTATTTAAGTACCGCTCCAGTAAGCGATACCGCCGGAGACAAGGGCACAGACAAAGCTACACGCGATTGCGAGTGGATGAGATCGTCACTGGCAGCAGCGAAAGTGAGGAGAGTTAACCATGGCTCATAAAAAAGGAGCTGGCTCAAGTCGAAACGGGAGAGACAGCAACTCTAAAAGGTTAGGCGTTAAGAAATATGGCGGCGAGTATGTTCTGCCTGGCCATATTATCATCCGTCAGAATGGCACAAAATTTAAACCAGGTACGCATGTTGGTCTCGGGAAGGATTATACAATCTATTCCCTTATCGAGGGTCAGGTAAAGTTTGAAAATAAATACGGCCGGAAAATAGTTAGTGTTTATCCGGTTGATGGACAATTAGCGTAGAGAACTTAGATGAAAAAAGAAATACATCCAGAATGGTATCCAGAGGCCAAAGTCTACCATAATGGTGAACTTATCATGGTGGTAGGGTCTACAAAACCCGAATTATCAGTGGAAATTTGGTCAGGCAATCATCCATTCTATACGGGCCAACAGCGACTTGTTGATACTGAAGGACAGGTTGAGCGCTTCATGAAGCGTTTGAAGCGCCGGGAAGAAATCAAGAGTGACGTTGATGAACAGACCGAATCTCAATCGCCTATAGCTTTTAGTATTGAAGAAATTAATATCAATACTCGGGCATTGAATGCTATCAAAGCTGAAGGGCTGGAGACGGTTGGAGATGTCTTTGAACGATTGAATCAGGGAGATGATGCCCTGTTGGCAATCACAGGAGTTGGACAAAAGGCCCTAATTGACATAAAAAAATATCTGAGGGCAAATGGGCTGATCGAGTAGCAATTTTTGTTAACGCAAGCTAAAGTTAGACAGGTGTGATATCACATCTGTCTATTTTTTTTTTGAAAGAGGGATTTTAGAATGGCGACTCATTCAAGGGGACAGATTGAACTAATATGCGGCAGCATGTTTAGTGGAAAAACGGAGGAATTGATTAGAAGGCTCAGGCGAGCGGTTATCGCTAAACAAAAAATCCAAGTCTACAAACCGAAAATTGATACGCGTTACAACGAACAGCAGGTAACATCCCATAATGGGTTGGGGTTTGAAGCAAAACCTGTGGAATCATCAAGGGATATACTCGACGATCTTGACCCCAACACAACAGTTGTAGCAATTGATGAAGTTCAATTTTTTGCCACCGATGTGATTGAAATCTGTGAGAAGTTGGCTGAAAATGGCAGGAGAGTGATCTGTGCAGGTTTAGACACGGACTTCCGGGGAGTGCCATTTGGTCCTATACCTGATCTCATGGCCAGAGCTGAACATGTGGATAAATTGCATGCTATTTGTGTGATCTGTGGTGAAGAAGCCAGCCGGACGCAGCGCCTGATAGACGGCGCGCCAGCTGCCTATGATGATCCAGTCGTCTTGGTTGGCGCGGCCGAAGTTTATGAAGCTCGCTGCCGTCGCTGCCACGAGGTAAGACCTTCTAGGATTGGTTAACATGAAAAAAATAGATATTCACGTGCTCGAAAACGATGTTGCCAATGTTTTGATTGATGAAGAACAATTACAACAGCGGGTTAGGGAATTAGCAGAAGCTATCCTAGACGATTATCAAGATATCGAAGATCTGCTGCTTGTATGCGTACTAAAAGGCGCCTTTGTATTTTTGGCAGATCTGAGTCGTGAAATGCAGCGGCCGCACCAGGTCGATTTTATGGGCATATCAAGCTATGGGGCTGGGACAAGAACAAGCGGCGCTGTTCGTATAGTCTTGGATTTGAAGCAGGATATTGCTGGTCGTCACATTCTTATAGTCGAGGACATTATTGACAGCGGCCGGACACTTGAATATATATGCCGAAATTTGATGGCAAGATCGCCGGCATCTCTTCGAATTTGCACCTTGCTAAACAAACCGACCCGAAGAGAGGTCGATGTCCAGGTGGATTATTTGGGGTTTGAGATTCCAGATGAATTTGTGGTTGGATATGGTTTAGATTTTGACGAAATTTATAGAAATCTGCCCTATATCGCAGTCTTAAAACCTGAAGTATTTGCTCACCTGGAGGAAGTTTAACTGAAGCACAATTCTGGGGGGAACCCCTTTGGTTGATTCAAGTGAAGAGCAGTTAATCGACCCGATTCTCCTTGATGGATTAAGGACGATTTTTGCTTCAACCGGGGAAGATATATATTTGGTTGGTGGAGCCGTTAGGGATCTATTCCTTGGTAGAACGATCCATGATCTTGATTTCACATTGCCCAGGAGAGCCATAAAGTTTACGTTTCTGGTCGCTGACAAATTAGGCTATCCAGCATATGTCCTAGATCAGGAAAGGGATGCGGCGCGAGTAGTCATATCTCCTGGAGGCATTACGATTGATTTCGCCGCCTTACGCGGCCAGACACTTCAAGAAGATCTTTACTTAAGAGATTTCACGATAAATACGATGGCTTTACCGGCGTTAGAATTCGACATGTCCAAAGTAATTGATCTATTTGGCGGCCTCAATGATCTTAAGCAGAAGGTCATTAGGCCAACCAATGATAAAGTGATTTCTGCCGATCCCCTGCGCGCATTACGAGCAGTACGCCTTGCGGTAGAGCTCGATTTTTCCTTATCGGCCGATACGGAGGAATTAATTCAGGAACATCGCCCTCTTATGAGGAGGGTGTCAGGAGAACGAATTCAAGACGAATTGGTAAGAATACTCAACTCGCCGAGACCGGCTGAGGGCCTGGCGTATTTGGGACGTCTTGGCCTCTATCCATTATTCAACCTGGGCATGAAAGCTGGCGCTGAAATACGTAACAGGGATCAAAAGCAACTCAAACCCGTTTCACGTCCCATAATGCTCTTTACATTCTTGCAACAGTTAATTGCATGGATGACAACTGGGCCAGGGCTAGATGTGGCCGATGAGGATCTTAGACCACTATTTGATATTTGTGGGGAATTTGCTGCAGAATTAAATCAATATTTTGATCGCGAAATTGATGGCGGTATTAATGGTTGGACAATACTCAAGTTGGGCGCTTTATTTGCAGGCATAAATGATGCGCCTGAGCTTGATCCTGCCAGCAACAAGCAGAGAGGACAAGAACCCGTTAAGAAGGATGTTGACTCTGTATCCACATTTGTTGCCGATCAGTTATCAGTTCTGCGATTAAGTCGGGCTGCTCAGAGGCACATCTTAGCGGTTGTTACTGGGAGGCGCCGGCCGCTGATTTTGGTGAAGAACAAGCTCAACTCCAGGAGAGAGATTTATAGATTTTTTAACAACAGCTATCCTGCGGGAGTAGATATTGCCTGGCTCAGCCTTGCTTCAGCTCTCGCCGAGCAAATCAATTTAACAAACCCCCAAGAATTCTCGGAACTGTTATCAACAGTAAGAATGTTGTTAGTGAGTTATTTTCGACAGTTCGAAAAAACCATTAAGCCGGTTCCTCTTATTGATGGGACGGATATTATGGCAGAATTAGGACTGCTGCCCGGACCGGAAATTGGGAGACTGCTGGCTAATATCGAAGAAGAACAGGCGGCCGGAGAGGTTGAATCAAAGGAACAAGCTCTAACCCTGGCGCACCAATTGCTTTAGGATCTACGTTGGCGATGATCACTATCTAGGGCGGGGAAATGATGGCCGAGTTTACTGAAATCCCCGTGCATAGATGCAGGCGAGAGCGCGCGCTGGCGGCTGCAATGTTATTCTAGAAAAAACCTGTTACGTAGAAGTTATCTGCGTTATTGTGAAGCCAAGGGCATCTAATATAAAAGTGTTCGCGTGCTAGGTAGTCTCTCCTCTGGAGCTAATGTGATGAAGCAGTTCGTTCCGCGTCTTTTCGTTATCCTTGAAGCATCCCAACATAGAACTTGTTACCATTCGAGCATGTTCCTTCTTGATTCCGCGCATCATGGAACAAAGGTGTGCGGCTTCAACAACGACTGCCACGCCAAGGGGGTGAAGCACCTCGTCAAGGATGTTAGCTATTTGCATTGTCATCCGCTCCTGCACTTGTAATCGCCGAGCAAACATCTCGACAATCCGAGGGATTTTGGAGAGACCGATAACTTTGTTGGTCGGTATATATGCTACGTGTGCTCGGCCGTAGAAGGGCAACATATGGTGTTCACACATGCTAAAAAATTCAATATCCTTTACGACTACCATCTCGTCATAATCGACATCAAACATAGCCTCATTGATAAGAGAAATGGGATCTACTTTATAGCCGGCCAATATCTCATCGTACATCCGTGATATTCGTTCCGGGGTCCTTTGCAGTCCGTCCCGGTCAGGATCTTCACCGACGCTTGTTAAAATATCGCGCACAGCCCTGACAATCGTATCTTTACGAGCTACAAGTTCTGCAGGGTCTATGGTAGGCGGTTGTTTCAGGGTCATTAATTCGTGCATATTATTCTCCACATATCTAATTCAATTAATCTAATCTTATTTAGCTGGGAGTTTATCGCCAAATGATGATCCGCAGTGGATACATTCTAAAGCCGAAGCGTTGACTTCTCGATTACATGAAGGGCAAAGATACTCAAATTCAATGCCGCAGGCTGGACAGATTTCAGCTTCGTCCGGAATTAATATAAGGCATTCCGGACAATGAACCAACTGACAAAAGGGACATTCTCCATTTTCAGTGTCGACAATTCTATGACAGTACGCACAAAGTTCAACTGCATTTTCAACTTGAGTCAGGATACCACAACGAGGACAGCCCTGTTCATCAAAATCGAGAACAAGTTGGCATTGGCTGCATATGCGCAGATGACATTCCGGACATTCACCATTTATAGGATCAAAATCGTGACCACAACCAGGGCATGCTACAATGCGTATCACCGATTGCCCAAGAGCAACAGATTTTACCGTTCTGGCGCTCTTCCTTTGGCGAATCAGAAGAGGTCTTAAACATTGCGGGCATTGAGCCTCACCAGGTGTAACTTTTGCGTGGCAATTTGTGCAGTGATTGGGGAAGAAGGCATCACAATTCGGGCAAACCTCAGTGCCAGAAGTTAATTCAAATCCGCATAAGGGACAGTCAAAATAGAGGCTGAGATTGCATTTTGGACAGTGATCATCCTCTTCTTTAGTCTCATGCCCGCAATTGATACAAAAGGTTTGTCCACACTCCCGGCAAAATCCATCTTCGAGATAGTAGGGCATTTCGCAGATTGGGCATAGGCTGACAGACTCATCGTCGACTGGAATTTCAGTTGTATCTCCTGGGGACGCCAAAGCCTTATCATCATTGTCGAAGGATAAGCCGCAGGAATCACAAGCGGCCGATGTAGGGGAAACCTTTGCATCACAGCGTGGACAGTGAAGTTCAAACTCTTCTCCACACACAGAACAAGAGGAAGCATCTGCGCCTATTGGTTCTGAGCAGGATGGGCAAAAATCCTGGCCACACTCCGGGCAAAAATCTATGTACTGAGGCAAACGCAGATTACAACTTGGACATTCCGTGGTTGTGTTCATAGATATATAAAATCTCTAAGGATAGCGAATTATAGCAAATTAGATCCTAATCACATTCTTTAGTTTTAGAAATGGCGAGTTGGTTAAATAAGCTCACACTAAGGCGCCAAGTTAATCTAGAGATAAATCTGGTCAATATCCTCCCGGAGGATTCCGTGGATAAACTACCCGGCACAAGTGGAGAAATGGAGCTTTATATCTTCGGGCTGACAGAGCGAATAAATTTAGTAAGGATCACTATGTAATAGATAAGAAAAATGGATATAATTAAGGAGCGTAAAACTGCCCCTGATTAATCCCCGCATTCATCGTAATCGGACTTATTCAGAGGAAACCAACTACAATCTCGCTGGAGGACAATATGTCAGATAATTCTCTAACCATTACCGATAATCGTAACGGCCGTACCTATGAAATCGCAATAACTCACGACACGATCCGGGCTATGGATTTACGCCAAATAAAGGTAAACCCCGATGATTTTGGTCTGATGAGTTATGATCCGGCCTTCAAAAATACCGCATCAACTATAAGCGAAATCACCTTTATTGATGGGGATAAGGGAATCCTCAGATATCGGGGCTACCCAATCGAACAATTAGCCAAGAATTGCACGTTCTTAGAAGTTGCTTACTTGATAATTGCCGGAGTACTACCCACAAAAGCAGAATTGGAAGAGTACGATGGATTTATTCAAAGGCATATTTTGGTTCACGAAAATATTAAGGACCTCATTCAGGGATTTCGTTACGATGCCCATCCCATGAGCATGTTAATCAGCATGGTCTCGGCACTTTCCACCTTTTATCCAGGAGCCAGAAACGTTGACAATCCGGATAATCGACAACTTCAGATGACCCGGTTGGTTGCCAAGATGCCCACCCTGGCGGCATTTGCTTACCGTTTCTCTATGGGCTACCCGATTATTTATCCAGACCCAGATCTTTCATATGCTGGCAACTTCTTGAATATGATGTTCCGGCGAGCGGAACCAAAATATATCCCTGATCCTGTTCTCGAACGCACCTTGGATGTTCTATTTATACTGCACGCGGATCATGAACAAAATTGTGGCACTAATGCGATGCGTTCCGTCGGCAGCTCCAGAGTTGATCCTTACAGCGCTACGGCCGCAGCGGCAGCTGCTCTATACGGACCCCTGCATGGAGGAGCAAATGAAGCTGTACTGCGTATGCTGTACGATATAGGCGGCGTGGAAAATGTTCCAGCTTATATTGAGCGGGTTAAAGCAGGTGAGTTCCGATTGATGGGCTTTGGACACCGGGTTTATAAAAATCATGATCCCAGGGCAACGATAATTAAGGAGATGGCCCACGAGGTGTTCGAGGTAACCGGAAAAAATCCACTGTTAGACATCGCACTTGAACTTGAAACAATAGCATTGGAAGATGAATACTTTGTTTCCAGAAAGCTCTATCCAAATGTTGACTTTTACTCTGGAATTATTTACCAAGCAATGGGCCTGCCTATGACCATGTTTCCAGTTATGTTCGCGATACCCAGAACTGTTGGCTGGCTGGCTCAGTGGCAGGAGCTGATAACAGATAGTGAACAGGCCATCGCCCGACCCAGGCAAATTTATCTTGGCAACGACCTGATGGAGTATGTTCCAATTGATAAACGAGGTTGAAATTCAATCGGTTTAAGCGATTGATTTAATGGCCAGGATCGCGTGGGCGCATCTAAAGATGATTATTTTTTCTGGAGGTGAAGAAGGTTCTCAATCGCCCTAATAACACCATCATCTCCTCCGGGGTTTAGGGATTCCACTGAAATAATTGCGTTTTCAATACGCGCGTTTGCGGCGCTTTCAGTACTTTGACGCCAACGCCATCTTCGGCCAGCAACAACCTCATCCTGATAGCTAAAGATAACCTCTGCTAAATATCAAGTGGGAGTAGTCCCGAATTTTCTAAACGCCTTCGGCCAGGCATAAAATGGGATAATTTGGGTAATCGGCTGATCTTCGTATATCGGCAAAAGCCGCTTCTGTATTAAATGAGTGCTGTTTGATAACTCCCGTGGCATCGAAGCGCTAACCAGGTCGCCTCCAGCACTGATTACACCGCCAACCAATGATGGGAAATCATTCAATATTTGGCGTTGGCATTGAAAAAGCTTTCCATGAGATAGTATTCTCCGGTTGGAAACCTGAGCAAACCGTGAACCGTATCAGGCAGGGCGATTAACTAGAAGAGGAGAATTTAAAGAAAGGTGGGCTTTGGCTAGATGTCATATTCTACGGATGATACGGAAACGCCCCTAGCTACAGCTTTACCTGGCAGCTCAGCCGAGGAGATGGACATATTCTTGCAGTTTTCGCTGAGTGATCTTTATGTGCTGATCTTTAAGAATCTCTTCCATTTCCTCCTGGGGCAGGCGAAAACTTAATATTTCCAAGGCATCTTCAGGAGACCGGCCGTAGGCCAGTTTCTTCTTACCATTTTTCATCTCAAATAGATACATATAATGGGGATTGCTGAAGCTGCTCATCATCAGGCCTTTGTTAGTGCATCAAGAAGTGATTTTTCTTCCGTTAAAGAAGGCGCCGTCACGCCTCTATTTACCTCATGGTCGTACTGTCCAGCGAGAAGGTCGCGGTAAAATTGATAATCGATCCCTTTTACCTTCTCATCGTCTGGAAAACGATGATAATTTTCCTTAGTCATCATACTCCTACCTTCGGCAATAAGCTGATGGCCTAACGCCGATCCAGGATAAGGAGCGTAGAAGGAGATTGAAGGCATTACCCGCCGCATTCTCTTTAACATACGCATTGTCTTGAAGGCGTCCTCCCGGGTTTCACCAGGAATACCGAGCATGATATTCGACCAGAATATTGGAGGCTCTTGTCCATTGGCCTCCATTTCATCCCCAATCTGGTCGAGCAGTTGAATAGCGAAGTCATTGTCTTCTTCGGTGCACTCTTTATTGAGAATTCGCAATACGCGATCGCTTCCAGACTCAAAGCCGATGGAAACCATGTGCCAGTTGGTCTCTTTTACGAGGGCTTCAAACAGTTCGGGCCATTGGCGAACAGTATCAGACCGGGCAGCTGCCCAATAAGACCAGGTCTTATTCGCCTTGCGAGGATATTTGTCTATCCATTCCTCGAGCCAGCTTGGATTTTGAAAGAACATCGAGTCATGGATAACGACCGAACCAAGAGGGCCAAATTTTTCGTCGAGGAAATTTAGTTCTTCAATCACCATGTCAACCGGCCGGCGACCCATATTGGGAATATAGGAATTCTCATTGCAGAAGACACACTGCCAGGGGCAAACCCTGCTTGTCAATATGGTTGCGACAGGCGCGGGTCCCCAACCACATTGAGGTTCAAGGGGCCAGTTAAACGCCTTGCGAAGTTTCCGGCTGGCTGGCTTGGGCCAGAGCGTTCGATCAATCATCGGCCATTCAGCCATTGACTTGCTGCGCGTTCCAGTGACAATTCTCGGGAAGGATTCAGGATCTTTTACAAGGTCAACAATTATATTTTCTCCTGGACCCTGGCAGATATAGTCAAATTGCTCAACGGCCGCCATTTCATCAATAGCGACTGTTGCATGCATCCCACCAGTTAATATAGTTCCTGAAGGATTAATTTTTTTAAACAACGTCGAGGCCTTAAATGCAGGTGGGAAAGTATAGCGCCGCACGTTCATGATCTTCGTGCTGTAACCCTGAAGCTGTTGGACTAGTTGATTCCAGGAAGTTACAGCACGGGTAGATAAAATGTCTGTATTTACGTCATTTTGACTAAGAATCGTCCGAAGAATACCGAGGCCATGATCTTGCCACTGTTCATGAGGGCCGCTGGGATTTACCAAATCCCCCAGATCGCCAAGATCCAACCAGACAATGTCAGACGTTCGGGTATGCCTATCTGAAAACGGCCACAATTTTGCTATCAATCTTTCCATCTTCCCTTTATCACATTACGGCCAGCTTCTTGATTTTCATGGGCTGACGAAACCGGCTGGGTGCTCCTAGAAAAAATACTAGATTGGCTGTCTCCCGAGAAAGCCGGTGTGTAATTCATGATAATGGCCAACATCCGGCTCCCCAAATTTCCAACAGAGGTAAACTTCTCTACCGTCTCTAATCGATAGAAAATCAACCAGGCCAGCGTTAACATCCTTGATAATGCAACCGTGGGATCGAATTTCTTTTAAATACCGCTCGATTGCAATAAATTCGTTAACCATTTGAGATGCAAGTGGACTTCCGAAATCGCTCTTGTTGGAATCCAGCATTGATCTACACTCGCGCCGGCTTTTAATTACCTTTGACCGGCGTTTTATAAGACCAGCCATGAGAGGCTCTATTGCTGGCAAAAGCTCGTTTGCCTGTTCGATGGTGAAGAATTTAACAGTCAAGGGTCTTTTACAAACAAAACGGGACGTCCAAGAGATTAGACGCCCCGCTGATAACGATCGAATTACGTTAAGAAATCAGCAGCTGCCACAACCGCCGCCGCTGTATCCGGCCTCGCTACTAGGGGCGCCAGCGCTACCGTCTGTTTTAAATGAGTGGCCGCAGCCGCAAGAAGAGACCGCATTTGGATTGTCGATTCGGAAACCACCACCCATCAAGCTATCTTCATAGTCAACCACTGACCCGCTGAGGTACATCATGCTTGTTGGATCAACGAAGATCTTTACATCTTCTGAACTGATAATATGATCCGTTGGTCTTGATTCTGGTTCCAAGGCCATTCCATACTGCATTCCCGAACAGCCACCGCCGGATACAAATATCCGTAATCCATAACCTGGAACTTCTTTCTGAACCAGCATATTATGCACCATTTCCGCTGCCGAATTTGTTATT
>PVMS01074468.1_pt1 | contig 15107 bp, 11 predicted proteins | sample 1853461 | NCBI WGS metagenome assembly PVMS01 (sample SAMN08582032, study PRJNA380276) | Marine sediment metagenome, whole genome shotgun sequencing project. | isolation source: ocean sediment barecode stripped | collected 2017 | reverse complement strand
GCAGGTGCTTCTATGCCGGAAGCATTGGAGAGAAAATATTTGAATGCTCCAAAAGAACTTGCCTGGCAATATATTTTCCCATCCAGGAAACCAGCAATTGACCCTCGTTCAGGGAATTTGAAACAACATTATCGCCATGAAAGCTTCTTGCAAAAAGAAGTGAAAAAGGCAGTCAGAAAGTCACAGATAACCAAAAACGGCTCATGTCATAACATTTCGTCATTCATTTGCTACGCATCTTCTTGAGGATGGTTATGATATCCGCACGGTACAGGAATTACTAGGTCATAAAGATGTTCGAACCACTATGATATATACACATGTACTCAATAGAAATAAATTCAATGTTCGAAGCCCACTTGACACATGAAATTTTCATCCAGACTGAGGAACTAATATAGACACAACAATGCATCAAACGCCATGTGGGGGATAGAGGCAATTCGAAAGCTTAGTTCCTTTGGTAATCTTTATCTCGGTCTGATATGTAAATGCTTTCAAAACCCGAACGGCACATGTGCTAAACGTTAGAAATCAGAATAGGCTGTATGATACAGCATGATCCTGTCGATCTTGGAGACATTGTCCTGGTATTCCTCCATGGAGCTGATCCTTTTCCAGTCAGGATGTTCCCTGAAGGCTGCCCAGTGTTCCTCTCTTGATTTCATATCGGCAAAACTGGTCATATACATCAGGTTGGGCATGCGGCTGCCTGATATTACCTCAGCATAAAATACGGCATTGAATTCAAGTTTTTCAAAAAGGCTTACTTCCCCACCTTCATTGAACATTTGAATTTTATTTGCCAGGATATGCTCTGTGTAACTCTCGTAACTCCGCAATTCATAAATCCTGTCTTCGGGCGGAGAATCCAGGTCAGGTATGCGGGCCTCCGGCATGTAATCGAAGGCATGCAGCAATATCGTCTCCAGACGCACGTAGGGAGGATCATCAAAGGGTGCATCCAGGTATGCCTTGCCGTCTTCCTGAAATGCCTTGTCCCGCTTCAGCTTGGCATCAAGCTGGCTGAATTGATCCAATGTTTTAAATGGAATGAAAACAAAGATCCTGTTATCGGATGCTTCAGGATCATCTATTGGTTTGAAAACTCCTGCTTTCTTGACGCCGGCCCTGTGAAGAGCTGGCAAATACGCATTCTCGAGGAAAGATTCAATTTTGCCCGCCTGCGAGGCATCCTCGTAGTGATAGATCCTGATCTGAAAATACTCTTTACTGGTTTGCGCAGCATTGATACTGAGCGGAAAGATGAATAGTATACTGCAGAATAATTGGCACAATAGTTGGGTTGGTCTTTTCATGATCCACAAAATTTAATTTAGGTCAATATACTTAAAAAAACATTCAGATAAACGCTGCATATTTGTTCATTCCATTTTTCCGTTTATTTTAGGGGATTCATTTTAAAAAGTATGGTCATGAAAAAAGTTTGTATTGCAATAATTATCACAATAAGCACACTCACCTCGGCTCAGGAAGCCACCAGGTGGAGAGGGCCCGAGGGCAACGGGGTCTATCCTGACCAGGGCTTATTGAGGACATGGCCTGCAGAGGGTCCCGAGATGGTATGGCATGTAGATGGATTGGGACAGGGGTATTCCTCACCTGTTTTTGCCAACGGGAATATTTATGTCACCGGGATGATTAACAAAACCGGGTATGTCTTTGTGTTAAGCAGGGATGGTAAGATACTTGATAAATTCCCCTATGGTGAGGATTTCCATGAAAGCTATCCGGGTTCCCGTTCATCTCCCACCATTGTCGGAGATTTACTCTATGTTTTCAGCGGCCAGGGGAAAGTTGTCTGTATGAATGTGCAGGACGGGATGATTAATTGGTCGCGGAACCTTTTTCGTGATTTTGACGGAAGGAACATTACCTGGGGGGCTACGGAAACCCTTGTAGTGGATGAAACTACAGTTTACTGTAGCCCCGGAGGATCAAAGGACAATGTGGTGGCACTGGACCGTTTTACCGGCAATGCTCAATGGTCAAGCAGGGGGAAAGGCAATCGTTCTGCCTACTGTACTCCACTACTGATCAAGTTACCGGCGGTAAAAATCCTGGTGACACACACTGCGAGTAACATAGTGGCAGTTGATGCTTCCAGCGGGAAGCTTTTATGGTCACAGAATTGCACCAACCAGTATTCCGTACACGCCAATACACCCATCTATCATGACGGGGCAGTATACTGTTTCAGCGGTTACGGACGGGGTGGGTTTATGTTCGAACTCGACAGCAGGGGAAACAAGGTGAAGACAAAATGGACGGCAAAATCTCTTGACAGCCGGATGGGGGGTGTAGTCCTTATAGATGGATATATTTATGGGTCAGGGGACTACGGGCGAAGCTGGAAATGCCTTGACTGGCATACCGGGAAGCAGATGTATGAGTCCACCCTCATTGGTAACGGTGTAGTGATCTCAGCAGATGGACTGCTGTTCCTATACAGCCAGCGCGGGGAACTTGCGCTGGTGCCGGCAGATCCTAATGCATTTAAAGTAACAGGAAAGACCAGGATAAGCCTGGGTTCGGGCCAGCACTGGGCCCATCCTGTGATCAATGACGGCCACCTGTATGTGAGGCATGGTGACGTTTTAATGGCCTATAAAATCAAATAATCCTTTCATAATGATCCCTCGCATTCTTACTCTATATCTTATCTTTTCATTATTTCTCATTGCTGAATCGGCAGCGCAGAGGGATTACAAGGAACAATGGCCCGGATTCAGGGGACCTTACGCGACCGGCATAATCGATAATGCCGATACACCTGTTGAATGGGATGCCGGATCCGGTAAAAACATTAAATGGAAAACAAAGATCCCCGGATTGGGACATTCATGTCCCGTGATCTGGGATGATTATGTTTTCGTCACCACTGCTGTCAGCGGATCAGGGGAGGATTACCTGAAAGTGGGACTGTATGGTGATATTGACATGGTGGATGATGAATCCATACATGAGTTTAAGGTGTACTGCCTGGATAAAAATACCGGAGAGGTTATATGGGATAGACTTTCCCATATAGGTGTGCCCAAAACCAGACGGCATACCAAGTCCTCCCATGCCAATTGTACACCTGCTACAGATGGCAAACACCTGGTGGTTTATTTTGGTAGCGAGGGACTCTATTGTTATGACTTCCAAGGGAAACTGTTATGGAAAAAAGACCTTGGTGTGATCAATGCGGGTCCTTATACAGAACCAGAAGTGGAATGGGGAATTGCCAGTTCTCCGGTTATCCACCAGGGAAAAATAATCATCCAGTGCGATATTACAGGGGAGAGTTTCCTGGCCCTTTTCGATATCGAAACCGGCGATGAAATATGGCGGACACCCAGGGATGAAATATCGACCTGGGGTACACCGGCCGTTTATGAGAAAGATGGAAAGGCACAGATAATAGTCAACGGGTTCAGGCATATGGGGGGATATGATTTTGATACCGGCCAGGAGATCTGGAAGATGAGCGGTGGAGGCGATGCCCCTGTCCCTACACCGGTCATAGCACATGACCTGATCTACCTGAACAATGCACATGGCAGGTACTCACCCATCTATGTGGTCAAACCTGAAGCCAGTGGTGATATTACCCTGGATAAGGACAGTACCACTAATGATTTCATTGTCTGGAGCATCAAACGCGGCGGGGCCTATATGCAAACCCCGCTGATCTATGGGGATTATCTCTATAACCTGCGGGGCAATGGTTCATTAAGCTGTTTTCATGCAAGCACGGGGGAACTGATGTACAAGGAAAGCCTTGGGGTCAGCGGCGGGGTTACTGCTTCGGGAATTGCATCTGACGGGAAACTGTATTTCACTTCAGAAAATGGGAAGGTATATGTTATAGTAGCCGGTCCGGCATATAAACAGCTGGCTGTTAACGACATGGGCGATATCTGCATGGCAACTCCGGCCATTTCAAAGGGTATTGTATACTTCCGTACGGCAAATTACCTGGTCGCTGTTTCATCAGAATAATTATCCTGTCAGACAGGCCGCCCCTTCTACTCGTTGTAAATTTCTCGGCCTATTCTATAGGCGGTTAATGTTTCCCCATGCCGGATGTATAAAACCCCATCCTTGATGCTTGGGTGGGCCCAATGAGGACCACTGCCCTGCTTGTGCTGGAAAGAACTTATCACCTGGAAATCCTCAGGGTTGGGATTAACCAATCCCACATATCCCCGCTTTTCTTCGTAAACGATAAGTCTGCCATCAGCCGCAATAATGGAACCCTTGTTATACCATTCTTTATCATACATAGTCTCTCCGGTTTCCCAGTCTAAACACGCCCAATTCCCCTGGCCGTTACTTATCCATGTAGATCCGTATATATAACCATCCAGGAGCAGGACTCCACCATGCTGCGTGTCAAGGACAGGCTGCTTCCAGATCAGACTGATTTCTGATCCATCGGGTGAGAGCTCGAACATGGCTGAGGTATGATTGTAACCGCTTGTAATGAAAAGCCGTCCGTCTTTGTACAGCGGACTGATTGTATTAATATAGGGAGCATCAGGATTCCAGAGTGGTTTATCCAGTTCACTGTACTTATATGTCCACAGTATCTCTCCGTTTTCCGCATCAACGCCAATTAAATAATTACTCAATATATTGACAATGATTTTTTTTATCTCCTTTTTCAATCAGGACAGGGGATGCATATGAAGTGGTATCATGGATGGTCTCGCTGGTCCAGATTGTTGCTCCCGTTTGTTTATCCAATGCAATCATGGTGGTTGCGTGTCCCCCTGGTGTAAAAATAACCTTATTATCAACCAGCAGGGGTGACTCGGCAATTTCCCATATACCATACAATCCTTTGAAGTTTTTATTTGCCTCAACATGCCATTTTATTTGTCGCCGGGAGACGTCCACACAAACAATCTCTCCCCGACCGCTGATGAGAAATGCCTTGTCTCCCTCAACTGTTGGTGTGCAACGGGTATCCTTGAACGAACGCAATGGCGATAGACCATAAGGGATATGCCATAGAAGATTTCCATCTTCAGGTGCAATGGCCGAGAAGTATTCAATGCTATCTTGTTGACCAGTTGCGTATATGACACCATTTATCACGGATACAGATGAAAAACCCTTTCCGATTCCTTCCATGCTCCACAGGAGTTCCGGTCCCTCATCAGGCCATTCGTCCAGGAGCTCCTTGTCGGGATAAATCCCATTTCTTTCCGGGCCACGCCATTGCGCAATCTCCTGTCCTGATAGCAAATGATTGATCAGCATAGAAAGAATCAGCAAGTATCCTGTTTTATTCACTTTCCTGTTAAAAATTATACGCATCCTTAAAAAGCTCGGCTACAAATTTAGCCAGAATGATTAACTTGAGCCTTATGACTCTATGATAATATGAATGCTGATAAACCATTACAAACAATGCAAAGATACGGATGTTCAGAGAATGACATTGCTCATTATACTTGTATGCGAGTCCCCGAACCCATAATCATTGACGGCAACCTTGACAAGCCTGTCTGGCAAAAGGCCATTAAATCACCCCGCTTTGATGTGCCCGAGTTCGATCTGCTCTCGTGCAAGGCACTTTCCTTCGGGGGTGACTACGACCGCCATCCGGAATCATTCTGGTGGGGCCGGCATCCCAGGAAATGCAGATGGGCTTTTCTTGATTGGGATTTTCCCGGACTTCAAACAGCAGTCCGGGTAGATGGAAAAATAAACGACAACCGAATTCCGGATAAGGGCTGGAGCGTGGAACTGGCCTTCCCATGGGAAGGGATGAAATGGCTCAAAGAAGGAAGATCGCTACTTCCAGAGGATGGAGATACCTGGAGGATTTTTTTCGGGCGCTTTCAAAGATTATGCAATGCAGGAAATGAAGTGCAACCCCATCCGGCATGGGCCTGGAATAAACATGGAGTTTATGATACTCATTTACCGGAATGTTTCACCAAAGTCCATTTTTCAAATGACTATCTGCAACTTGATTGAAGGGATTCGCAGAAGATGACCCATTGCAGAAGGCATGTACCGGTATTTTAGTATATTTATTTTGCTTTTTCTTATCCCAAGCGGCGATGGAGCAGTATACCGATGAACAGATCATTGAGGGTATTTTTCAGAATGACCGAAAGGTGATGGATTATATCTATAATCAGTTTTATGGAAAAGTGGAGGGCTTCATCATTGGAAGAGGCGGGAACCCGGAGCATATCAAAGATGTATTCCAGGAAGCCCTCATGGTGATAATCCAGAAGGTCCGCAAAGAAAACCTGAAGCTTACCTGCACATTCTCGACCTACCTGCTTGCCGTCTGTAAGAACATATGGATGCATGATATGAGGAAAACCAAGTATCATCTGGTGGAGGATTCACGGCTGGATTCATTCCCGGAAGAAGATGCAATTGACAGTGAGCTGGAAGAGAAATTTCTGGACCTGTATTTTCATCATTTCAATCAGCTAAGCGAGGATTGCCAGAAATTACTGCATCTCCATTTTAGAAAAGTATCTCTTGCGGAGATCCAGCAGATATTCGGATACAGCAGTGAGCATTATACATCGGACCGTAAGTACAGGTGCAAACAAAGCCTTTATAACCGGATAAGGAAAGATCCAAAATTTAAAGAGATTACAGATGATCGATGATAAATACATAATCAGGTATCTCGACGGGGAAATGACAGAGGATGAGAGATTTGAGTTTGAAAAGGAGATCTCCGGAAATCCCGATCTTGCTAAAAAAGTGGAAGCATTCCGGAATCTTCAGAAGCTGGCTGAAAAAGCTATGAGGCAAGCAGATGATCCGGAAGATAACCTGGATCAGGAGACCAGGGAAGAGATCCGGCAGGCCGTAATAGATTTTAAGGAAGGCAGGAAATATGACCTCCCTGGAGAGGTTAATGAAACAATAAAAAGTGCCCGACAGGATTTTGAGCAAAGGAGAGAAAAAGATAAGCAGGCAACTGACGTAACTGAACCTGAACCCCATCGGTCAAACATCAGGCAAGTCAGGCGCATCTGGTTCAGTGTTGCCGCTGTTGTAGTCCTTGCTGTTATTGTGTCTGTCCTCATATTCAGGCCTTTCAAGGGTAAACCGGCAAAGGATCTTTATACAGAATATTATAAGGAATTTCCAATGACAGAGGAAATGAATGAGCTGTCTCGGACAGATGATGATTTGCTGTTTGCCATCAAAGTGTATGAGGCAGGTGATTATAAGCGCGCTATTATCCTGTTTGAAATGCTTGCTGACAGTAGTACTCTAAGCGGGTATTCACTTTTTTACGCCGGCCTTGCCTATATGCACCTGAACCTTACTGACAAAGCCATTGAAACATTTCAGGGTCTTCTGGATGATGATCCGGGTGACATGATTCCAGCCACCAGGTGGTACCTGGCACTTTGTTATCTGAAGGCAGGAGAAGCTTCACTCTCAAAGGAACAGTTGTTGCTGATTGAAGAGACTGATTCCCCATTCAGAAAGGATGCCAGGATGCTTCTGCGGGATCTTCAGTAAATTCATTTTCCCGCATAAAACCTTGATTTTCTTAAGATTTTCTTATTTTTAACCCAAAGCGATCCCTAAACATGGCGTCATTCCCATTCTATAAACAATTAGATGCGATGGATTGCGGGCCTTCATGCGTGCGTATGATTGCCAAGTTCTATGGGAAATCCTATTCCCTCCAAACCCTGCGAGAGAAAAGCTACCTTTCAAGGGACGGCGTTTCCATGATGGGGATCTCTGAGGCGGCCGAATCTATTGGATTCAGGACTATGGGAGTCTCGCTGACCCCTGAAAAATTATTCTCTACGGCACCATTGCCACTGGTCGTCCACTGGAAGCAGAATCATTTTGTCGTTGTCTACAAGGTAACCAAGGATACGGTTTATGTGGCTGATCCGGCATTCGGACTGGTGAAATATACGAAAACTGAATTTCTGAAAAACTGGATCAGTGTACAGCAGGACGGAGAAAAGAAGGGATTGGCCCTCCTGCTGGAAACAACACCGGATTTCTATGCTGAAGAGGGGGAGGTTGTTGATAAATCCAATTTTCGTTTTCTATTATCCTATCTTAAGCCGCACCGGAAGTACATTATCCAGTTGATCCTCGGGATGCTCCTGGGAAGTATGCTCCAGCTGTTGTTCCCTTTTCTCACCCAATCCATTGTGGATGTCGGTATCAACAACAATGATATTAATTTCATTTACCTGATCCTGATCGCCCAGCTGGTTCTGTTCATCAGCCGTATGTCTGTGGATTTTATCCGGGGTTGGATCCTCCTGCACCTGAGCACCAGGATGAATATCTCATTGATCTCGGATTTTCTGATCAAGCTGATGAAGCTACCACTTGGTTTTTTTGATATCAAACTGATAGGTGATATCCTCCAGCGGATCGGTGATCATCGCCGGATAGAACATTTCCTGACCACCTCATCCCTGAATATCATATTCTCCCTGTTCAACCTTGTGATATTTGGAATCGTCCTGGCCATCTATAGTTGGAAGATCCTGTTGCTGTTTATTTTCGGGAGCTTTCTGTATTTCTTATGGCTGAGCATTTTCATGCGGAAACGCCGGGAACTTGATTTCAAGCGATTTTCTAAACTGGCAGATAACCAGAGCAAACTGATACAGTTGATCTATGGGGTACAGGACATCAAACTCTTCCATGCTGAACGGCAGAAACGCTGGGAATGGGAGAATATCCAGGGATCCCTATTCAAGGTAAATATTAAATCCCTTGCCCTGACCCAGTATCAGGAAGCAGGAGGTGTATTCATCAACGAGACCAAGAATATATTGATCACCTTCCTTGCCGCCACTTCCGTAATACACGGGGATATGACACTGGGTATGATGTTGGCTGTTTCCTATATCCTGGGACAGCTCAACAGTCCCATAGAACAGATGATCAATTTCATGCATGTGACCCAGGATGCAAAGATCAGTATGGAAAGACTGGGAGAGATCCACAAAGAGGAGAATGAGGAGAAAGAAGACCTTGGGGAGATGATCATTATGCCTGAGAGCAAGACATTGGAGATCCGAAATTTGTCATTTCAATATGAGGGCCCTCATTCAAGGAAAGTGCTGGATGGAGTAAACCTCAAGATACCGGCAGACAGTGTAACGGCCATCGTTGGGGTGAGCGGCAGCGGGAAAACCACCCTGATCAAACTGATGCTGGCTTTTTATCCACCGGTTGAAGGGGAGATCAGAGTGGGGGATACTACCCTCCAGTCCCTGAGCCAGCAGATTTGGAGGAGGAGATGCGGCGTGGTCATGCAGGATGGATATATCTTTGCGGATACCATCGCCAGAAATATATCCCTTGGAGAAGAATATGTGGATCCTGACCGGCTGTTGGAGGCTGTAAAAATGGCGAATATCAAGGAATATATTGAATCCCTTCCGGTCGGTTACAATACAAAATTAGGGACAGGCGGGCAATCACTCAGCGGGGGTGAAAAACAGCGCATCCTGATTGCACGTGCGATCTATAAACAACCCGAATTCCTGTTCATTGATGAGGGGACCTCTTCCCTGGATGCTGAAAATGAGAAAGTGATCATTGACAACCTGCAGGATTTTTTCAGGGGCCGGACCGTAGTGGTGGTTGCTCATCGCCTGAGCACGGTGAAAAATGCGAATCAGATCGTGGTACTTGATAAAGGGAAAATTGCCGAGATAGGGAAGCATAATGAATTGATCGCGAAGAAAGGAAAATACTATGAACTGGTAAAGAATCAGCTTGAACTCGGTTCAGAATAATAGCCATGGAAGAAAAGAAAGGCCAAACGATTGAAATAAGAAGCGAGGAGATTCAGGATATCCTGGGACAGATACCTTCATGGATTGTCAGGTGGGGTACAGTGGTCATCATGGTCACCATACTTATCATTCTGGCTGGCAGCCTGGTTTTTACCTATCCTGACATCAAGCGGGCTGATATCCTGGTTACGACTGAGAACCCCCCGGCCTCCATGGTAGCAAAGTCGGATGGTCGATTGCAACTCTTTGTAGATGACAGCCAGTCAGTCCAAATACATACCCACCTCGCAGTAATTGAGAACCCTGCAAATTATTCAGATGTGATCAACCTGCGGTTCGACATTGAGGAGATCCGGACCATTATTGCCAACCTGGACAAGGAGGAACATATTCCCCTTACTAATACCTATACACTCGGGGAAATCCAGTCGGCATATGCGGAATTCGTTAACACCTATGATGATTATTTTCAATTCCTGGAACTGGATTACCATATCAAAACTATTGAGTCAAAGGAGGAGGAGAAGAGGAGATATGAAGTATTGAATCACAGCCTGAGGCAGCAGGTCAGCATACTTCAGAGTGAGTACCAGCTTGCAAAACGTCAATTTAGCAGGGACTCCATCCTGCACGCAGACGAGGTTATCCCGGATGCCGATATAGACAGATCAGAACAGACTAAGCTGGCTTCACAATTAAAGCATGAAACATCCCGGGGCGATATGTCAAACAATCAGATTGAGATCTCGAAACTGGACCAGGTAGTACTGGAGCTTCAGCTCAGGGCACGGGAGGAAAGGGAGCAGATACAAACCGATGTCCGGGAGGCCTTTGAAAAACTGATCGCACAGATCGATATTTGGGGACAAAAATACCTACTCCAGGCACCCATAGACGGGGTAGTAAGTTTTACCAGGTACTATAGTGAAACGCAGAATGTACAGACTGGTGACAATGTCATGACCATTATACCTGCCAACCAGGGCGAGATCATTGGCAAAATCAATCTGCCCCTGGAAGGTTCAGGAAAAGTTGAGAGCGGGCAAACAGTGAATATACAGTTCACCAATTTCCCACACCTTGAATACGGGATGGTCAGGGGAAAAAAATCAGTACCATCAGCCAGGTCCCAGAAGACCAGGTATATGTCCTGGAAGTTGAATTGCCGGATGGCCTGGTCACTTACTATGATATTGAGATCCCTTTTAAACAGGAGATGCTTGGCCGTGGGGAGATCATCACTGACGACCGGGTGCTCCTCGAACGCATTTTTTCACCCATCCGCTCTCTCATTACCGAGCAGCGAGAGACGAGAAGGGATGCAGATGCAAATATCCAATCAGAATAACATCCAACATATGGCCATAAATAATTAACCCAAAATCCTATTGAACTATGAATCCTGGAATGAAAAGTCTTGTCAATGGTCTTTTACTAATGACAATTGTAACCAGCTTTTTTGCCTGTACAGAGCAGGTTGCTGAAAAACCCAATATCATTTTTATCTTTTCAGATGATCATGCCTACCAGGCGGTAAGCGCCTATGATTTTGAGATCGGCAAGTACGCACCCACTCCGAATATCGATCGCATAGCTGCCGGGGGTATGCGTTTTGACAAATGTTATGTAACCAATTCCATCTGTGCTCCTTCGAGAGCCACCATCCTAACGGGGAAACACAGCCATTTGAATAGTGTCCCTACCAACCGTGAACGATTTGACTCTACCATGGTGACATTCCCGAAAATCCTGCAGGCCCACGGATACCAAACGGCTATTGTCGGTAAATGGCACCTGAAAACCACACCCATGGGATTTGATTTCTGGGAGGTCCTGCCCGGACAGGGCCATTATTATAATCCGGACTTCAGGACTCCGGAAGGGACCGTCAGGGTGAAGGGATATGTCACAGAGATCATTACCGACAAGGCACTCGAATGGTTACAGGACAAAAGGGACGAAACCAAACCATTTATGCTGATGCTTCAGCACAAGGCACCACATCGTCGCTGGGAACCGGGACCCGGACAGCTTGGTATGTTTGATGATGTTACATTTCCGGAACCTGATAATTTATTTGATGATTATGAGGGTCGCGGCACTGCAGCCAGGGAACAGGATATGACCATAGATATAACTATGCGGCTTGGTGGTGATCTGAAAGTCTGGCCGGAGGAAGATGATCCGGGCAGGGAAAGGTTCATGAGGCGGATGGATGACGACCAGCTTAGGTTATGGGCCGAAATGTATGATCCGGTCCGGGAGGAATACATAGAAGCCGGGCTGTCAGGTAAGGAGCTGGTAAGCTGGAAATACCAGCGATACATGCGTGATTATCTGGCCTGTATCCAGTCTGTGGATGAGAATGTTGGCCGTGTTCTGGATTACCTTGAAGAAAGTGGTCTGGCTGAAAATACAATTGTAATCTATAATTCCGATCAGGGATTCTATCTTGGAGAACATGGATGGTTTGATAAGCGTTTTATGTATGAAGAGTCCCTACGCACCCCGCTGATCGTTCGCTGGCCCGGTGTAACAGGATCTGGACAGGTGAACGATGACCTGGTTTCCAATCTTGACTTTGCCCAGACCTTCCTTGAGATTGCCGGAACTGAGGCTCCGGATGAAATGCAGGGAGAAAGTCTTGTGCCTTTATTGCATGGAAATACACCTGCGACCTGGCGAAATAGCCTTTATTACCATTACTATGAATTTCCGGGCGCCCATTCTGTGAGAAAACACGAGGGAATAGCCACCAGGGAATATAAACTCATGCATTTCTATAACGTTGGTGAATGGGAACTGTACGACCTGGCGAAAGATCCCGGTGAAATGCAGAGTGTATATGATGATCCGGCCTACCAGGAAGTCATACAGGTTCTGAAACAGGACCTGGACAGCCTGAAATTCATCTATAAGGTTTGGAACTAATATTACCCGTATAGTAATATTAGTTCCAAACTTACCTTTTGTCAATTGTTTGAATATTAGGAATTAAGGTAAAAAAATTAACGTTTTCCTACCAAAAAGGTTCCAAACCTAGATGTACTGATTGATGATTGATTCGTAGAGTTCCTGTTTGCCGCTGATTTGCTTTGGCTCACCCATTTTTATGGCCAGATCCCGCAAGTCCTCCAGGGTCATCTTTCCATCCTCAAAATTAGCGCCATCACCGCTGTCAAATGATGCATATCTTTCCTTGCGCATCTTCAGGAAATCCGAATTTGTCCTGACCTTATCGGCAATGAGCAAGGCACGTGCAAATGTGTCCATGGCTGCAATGTGGGCTATGAAAATGTCATCCAGGTCTGTTGAATTCCTGCGGGTCTTGGCATCGAAATTCACACCACCGGTCTTGAATCCACCCATATCGAGAATGACCAGCATGGATTCCACAAGCTCGTAAATGTTGATAGGGAACTGGTCTGTATCCCAGCCATTCTGATAATCTCCCCGGTTGGCGTCAATGCTGCCAAGCAGCCCGGCATCCGCGGCCACCTGTAGATCGTGCTGGAATGTGTGTCCGGCCAGGGTTGCATGATTCACCTCGACATTCAGCTGGAAATCTCCCGCAAGGCCATATTTATTCAGGAATCCGATCACAGTGGCAGCGTCAAAATCATATTGGTGTTTGGTCGGCTCCATGGGCTTGGGTTCCACCAGGAAGGTCCCCTTGAATCCCTGTTTTCTGGCATAATCTCTTGCCATGGTCAGGAATCGGGCCATATGGTCAAGCTCACGCTTCATATCTGTATTCAAGAGGCTCATATAGCCTTCTCTTCCGCCCCAGAAAACAAAGTTGGATCCACCAAGCTCGATGGTTGCATCCAGGGCATTTTTAACCTGGGTGCCTGCCCAGGGGATCACAGAGAAATCCGGATTGGTTGCAGCACCGTTCATATATCTTTTGTGAGAAAACAGGTTGGCGGTGCCCCATAGAAGCTTAATTCCGGATGCGGCCTGTTTAGTTTTGGCATAATCCACCATGGTATGCAAGCGTTTTTCAGATTCCGGAATGGAATTGGCTTCACTCACAATGTCATAATCGTGGAAACAGTAAAAGGGGATGCCCATTTTTGATATGAATTCGAAGGCTGCATCCATCTTCTCTTTGGCATTCAGGATGGGATCTGACTGTTGTGCCCAGGGAAAATCCTTTGTTCCTGGACCAAACGGGTCACCACCAGTGCCTGTCAGGGTATGCCAGTAAGCAACGGCAAAGCGGAAATGGTCCTTTAAGCTTTTACCTCCAACTTCCTGGTTTTCATCGTAGTATTTAAAGGCCAGGGGATTCTTTGAGTCTTTACCTTCAAATTTGATTTTCCCAATGCCTGGGAAGAATTCCTTGTCTCCGGTTAAATATTCCATGGTTATATGATTAAATTATCGCTATGCCAATCTTCTCAGCAACTCTGATTGCCAGGTTTGATATGCTTCCTGATATGGTTCGTGTATAACCGGGTCTGGTTCTATCACTTTGATCTTCTTCAGGTTGCTAAATGCGCTTTTAAAACCAGGGTAATGTCCGCAGCCAACACCTGCGCCTATGGCGGCACCCTGGGCTCCATCGGTGTCATAAAGTTCAATGACTGCACCTGTCAATGCGGCCAGGGATTCCCGGAATACCGGACTGAGGAACATATTGGCATGACCGGCCCGGATTACAGCGGGTTGGATACCTGTGTTTTTCATGATCTCCATCCCATAATGGAAAGCAAAAACAATTCCTTCCTGGGCAGCCCTTATAATATGGGCATCTGAATGGATATTGAAATTCAGGTTGGCAATGGTACAGCCCAGATCCTTATTGTTCAGCATGCGTTCAGCCCCGTTTCCGAAAGGCAGAATAGTCAAGCCATTCGCTCCTGCAGGTATATCCAAGGCCATTTTATTCAGTTGATCGTAATCAATCCCGGCGGATCCAAGATTTCGTTTGAGCCAGCTATATAAAATGCCTGTGCCGTTAATGCAGAGTAGTACGCCCAGCCTTGGCCTGCTTTTTTCATGGTTTACATGGGCGAAGGTATTGACCCTTGATTCAGGATCATAGGTAATCTCATCACTGACCCCATAAACCACCCCGGACGTCCCTGCAGTGGCAGCAATTTCCCCGGGATTCAGTACATTCAGGGAAAAGGCATTGTTTGGCTGATCCCCTGCCCTGTAAGTTAGCGGGATACCTGATTTCAGTCCCAATTCTGCTGCTACACCTGATCCCCGATATTGTACCAACATTCTCAGAACAGGGAAGGCTTGGACCAGGTGTAGCAGCAGAATTGGGACTGAAATCAGGTATCCCGCTAACTTACAGGGCAGGGG
>PVMS01071645.1_pt1 | contig 15113 bp, 13 predicted proteins | sample 1853461 | NCBI WGS metagenome assembly PVMS01 (sample SAMN08582032, study PRJNA380276) | Marine sediment metagenome, whole genome shotgun sequencing project. | isolation source: ocean sediment barecode stripped | collected 2017 | reverse complement strand
TGCCACTGTAACCGAGTTGGCGGAGCTAGGCCCGGAAAAGGTAGGAAAGTTCGGATCGCGTCCTTTTTTTGTCATTTTGATGCACCTACCGTGAGGCGACAGCTTGAAGTTTCAAGATGAAGTAACTACGCACAGCTGAAGCCGTGGGCTCTTTTATGCGACTTTCATAAGAGTCAGCCAAGAGCAGGCCATACGGAGCAACAAGCACTCTAATTAATTTATTGTACAACCTGCCTAAAAAACACTTCTGCTGATTCAATTAGTAACCAAGAGATCTTGTAGTTAATGGAAAGCATACGGCCTAAGGTAGTTCGCTCTGGCCTCTGGAGCTTGGGCGGCAATTGGTTTTCTAGGGTGCTAGGAATAATCAAGATGATTATCCTAGCTCGTCTCCTGTCACCTCTTGATTTTGGTATTATCGGTTTAGCGATATTGTCAATTAATGTTCTAAACGTCTTCTCTGAGACCGGTATTGAGTCAGCGTTAATTCAAAAAGACAAAATCGGTAGGGCTGAGTTGGATACAGCCTGGACTGTAGCAATTGTAAGAGGACTAGTGTTGTTTATCTTGCTCTTTCTGAGTGCAGGGTGGTTTGCTTCTTACTTTGGCAACATCACCCTCAAGCCTGTGTTGGAAATCATGTCAGTCACTTTTCTAATAGGAGGATGTACCAATATTGGAATTGTATTTTTTCAAAAGGAACTAGAATTCAAAAAAAAAGTACTTCTAGATTCTACAGCAGATATTGCTGGGGCGGTTTCGGCTGTTTTTCTGGCATTTTATATCAGGAACGTCTGGGCATTGGTGATAGGGACCGTCGTTTGGGTGACGGTTAAATGTCTGATCTCATACTGGCTTCACCCATATAGACCGAAAATTCGATGGGACTGGCCTGTGGCCAAAAACCTTTTGAACTTCGGAAAACACATTTTCTGGATTAGCCTTGTGACCTTTATTGTTACTTGCGGAGATGATGCACTAGTAGGCAAGCTATTGGGTTTAACCGTACTTGGTTTTTATACCATGGCCTATAATATAGCTAATATTCCAGTTTCCAGTTTAGCTGGGGTCACAGGGAAAATTTCATTCCCGGCTTACTCGCTTATGGAAAAAGAGCCAGACAGGTTGAGAGCAGCTTTTGTACAGGTATTTGAGGCTGTTGTCATCATTTTGCTACCGTTGACCGGATTAATAATACTATTAGCTCGAGATTTCACTCTGGTGTGCCTCGGTGAAAAATGGCTGCCCATGGTACCGGCCTTAAGAGTTCTTTGCCTGTTAGGTTTGTTCAGGAGTATATCAAATCTATTCGCTCCCGTACAATTGGCAATGAACAAGCCAAACATCCAAAGCAGAAACAAGACAATTGAATTATTAGCATTTATCGTTTTAGTTTATCCCTTTACGGCAAAATGGGGACTCATAGGAGCTAGCTGGAGTGTTACTCTAGTTTACGCTATCAGTGCTTTAGTCAACACGATAGCCACCTCTCGGCTTCTTTCTCCCCTAGGAATGAATTTAATCAAGAATCTTATATTTCCCTTTTTATTGTTGGCAACTCTCAGTTTTAATATTTCGATATCAATGACCTTTATGTCAGCAGAAATAGTGCATCTACGATTCCTCTTTATCATCGCGCTGAGTCTATTCATATACGGAAGTGCTCTAATAATTTTCAAGAGACAGTTTTTATTAAGTGTATTTCCACTTCTTAGTGGGGAAAATAATCATTAACATATTTTTCGTCAAAAAATAATATGTTCTTCCTGTAACTGAGAAAACGAAATGTCTATGGACAACCAGAGAAAGATATATGAGAATCCAAGAATGTGGGGAAGAACACCACCTCAAACTGTTCTGCGGAGAACTGAGTTAACAACAATGGCCGTGCCGGCAGACGTTCGGACAATTCTAGAGGTTGGGGCAGGAGACGGTCTAATCATAGATGCTCTGTGTAAAACAGGATATGCTCCCGTCGCTTTGGATATTAGTTTGAATGCATTGGAGCACATCAACACTAATATGCGAGTACAAGGCCAGGCCAGTCAGTTGCCTTTCAAAGATAATAGCTTTGATCTAGTTCTTGGATGTGAACTACTCGAACACATTCCTGTTTCAATATTTCAAAGCGTTCTCAATGAGATATCTGATGTGGCAAAGAAGTATATTATTGTTACAGTACCCTATCAGGAAAAGTTAGAATGGAACAATGCGCGTTGTCCAGCATGCGGATGTATTTTTAATGGCGCCTATCATCTTCGTTCTTTTGGCGAAAAGGATATGAAATCCCTCTTCACAGAATTCAAGTGTGTTAGCCTAGTAGCAATAGTTGATGTATTACACCCGGATAGAACTATTGGTTTTGAATTGTTCATAAGACATCTTTTAGCCTCAGAGTATCTCTACTGTTCGCCTTCAGTGACATGTCCTTTGTGTTTTACTCCTATAGACAAGCGTCCCAGCAGGAACTGGATTGGTTGGATCGCTGCTGGAATTCGCTACTGTTATAGAATAATCAATAGAAGAAAGACTCCTCTCTGGTACCTTGCCTTTTACGAAAAGTCTTAAGATAGAGAAACATATTCATGAGAATCTTATACTTTTCTTTTGTTGAACTAGATGTGCCAAATGCGTGCCAGACCCATACACTTGGAGTGTTGACCGGTTTCAGTGCAAATTCATGCACCGTGGATGCTATAATACCTAGGCCCCGCAGGGTGCGACCGAACATTTCTGGAGTCTCGTTTTATTACATCTGGCCCTGGAGGTTTTCCTCTGTAGGAAGATTATGGGTGAAAACATTCGGTTTTTTGATTTTTTCTATTCTTTGTATTTGGAACAGATATGACGCAATATATGTCAGAGAATTAGAGGCAAATCCTTTCCCTAGATGGTGCTCCATAATTTTCGGAATTCCCTTGTACATAGAAGTAAATAGCATTTTACTTCAAAATATCGAGATGACCAGAGGAATTAAGAATCAACTGCCTAGAATCGAGAAATATCAAGCTGCTGATTTCAAGCAAGCTAGAGGTTTAATTGTGCCTTCATTTCCCCGCTGTCGTTGGATCATTGATTACTATGATATTAACTCCAATAAGGTTCACATGATATTAAATGGAACATATGGTCCTATTGAACAGAAGTTAGATCGTTCAACGACATTGAAAAAACTTAACCTTCCTGAGGATGCTTTCTATCTTGGATTTTTGGGGAATATATGGCGAAGTTATGATTTAGTTACAATACTTGAAGCAATTGACTCCAGTCTAAAACAAATCCCAAATCTGTCCTTGATAGTAATTGGAGGCGGTCCTGGATTAGAAGATCTGCAAAACATGGCTGAAGCAAAAGGACTGAAATCGAAGATCGTTACTTTAGGCTATGTTCAGCCGGAATTTCTCTTTAAAGTCGTTGGAGCTGTCGATGTTGGTCTAATGAATTTGACAAAGAAGGCTCTCCAGGATCTGGGGCCAATCACGACTCGTTTTGCTACTTACGCTTCTTTTCGAATCCCGGTTATAGCAAATAGCATGTATTTGAAATACTACCCAGACGAACTCACCGAAGGATTGTCCATTGTTCCTCCCGAAGACCCTAATGCACTTGTGAATATGACATTATGGCTATTTAATCATCCAGAAGAGAGAACGTATAAGGCCAACATACTTCACAACTTCGTCACCAAGAATCTAACTTGGGAATCAGTCACAGGGGAGATTTTGGACATAATTAGAGCTGACACAAAATCAAAACAGTCAAGGAATCTTTGAAAAATGAGGTTGGATGAAAATAGAGTTGATATCAATGATAAAGAGATGTTTGAAAAATACCACGACACGATTTATGAAGAGATCCATGAGTGGCGAGATTATGAATTGACTAGTGCGGGCTTTGGTGAGTGGTACTATGATTGTCTCCCGCCAGACAAGAGTGCAAAGATCTTGGATATTGGCTGTGGTGATGGTAAGTTTCTCTTTTTCTTGCAGAGAAAAGGATACAAGAAAATTGAAGGATTAGAACTTTCATCTCAGCAGGCAAGCGAAGCCAAAAAACATGTAGAATCCCCAATTCACGTGGTTGAAGATACGGTTGCCTTCCTGCTGGATCATCCCTCTACATATCACATGATTACCATGAATGATGTTTTGGAGCATATTCCCAAGAAAGAGACTGTTGGTCTCTTAAAAGCAATTCTCGGTGCTCTTCAACCCGGTGGAAATGTGGTAACCAGTGTGCCCCAAATATCTGGTCTGGCAAGTGTTTTCTGCAGATATAATGATTTCACCCACGAAACCCTATTCACCGAGATATCTTTAAAACAAGTCTTATTATTGGCAGGATTCTCTGACATAAGATTCATATCCCAGAAATGGCCGCTCAAATGGACTCCTCGTCATTTAGCTTACAGATTGGCACGCCTGCTATGGTATGGGATTTTGAAATTAATTTACACCATCGAATCTCCAGGAGAAAAACATCCCCGAAGTTTTCAGGTGAGGCTGGTAGCTACAGCTCGCCGACCAGTGTTTGATTGAACCGCAAGAAAAATCCTTGCAAGATAAACATAGGAACAGACTATAAGAGTAGTCTATATTTCGATTTCAGCTGCGGAATGATGAAAATACTATTGGACGGTTCTAGCGCGGTAATTGGTGTAAGAGCAGTAAAGAGATACACAGCTTCGTTAATCCGTGAATTTACTTCATTTAATACTAAAGACCATTTCAAAATTTTATTGAACTATTTTAGGGGTAGCAGTGAAATCATCGACCTTTTGATTAAAGAAAAATCAAACTTCTCTAAAATACGTTATCCTATTCCTAGACGTTTATCGCTTCGTCTTTGGCATAATCTCGATTTTCCTCCAATAGATATCTTAACAGGAAAAGTTGATATCTTTCACTCGCTCGGAGACGATTGTCCACCACTCAGATCTGGTAAATACATTGTCACTCTCCATGGTGTCACTTATCTTGAAGTACCAGAATTAATGGACCCAGGTTCTGTAAGAGTTAAGAAAGCTTGGCTCTGTAGAATGGTGAAAAGAGCAGATTTTTTCCTTGCAGTTTCTGAATACACCAAAAATGAGTTCCTGAAGCATTTTTCTCATATTGAACCTAAACGAGTAAATGTAATTCCTCTGGGAGTAAGTCAGCAGTTCAGGACAATTGAACAAGACACTGTTAAACGGCAACTTTCCCAGAGGTATGGAATTAAGAATCCATATGTACTTTTTGTGGGGGGAATAGAACCGAGAAAGAATGTTAAAAATATATTAAGAGGCTTTGGTGAGATTTCTGAGAAGTATTCAGAATTAGATCTTGTCTTGGCCGGTGGAGCTGAAGCTAAGTACCTTTCCTCATTATATGAATTGATCAACGAACTGGGTTTACATAGCCGCATTAAGTTCATCGGCTATATAGAACAAGAAGTTGATGATCTGCCAATTCTATACAATGGCGCTGAATGTTTTGTTTTCCCTAGTTTTTCTGAAGGATGGACTTCGCCTCCCCTTGAAGCTATGGCCTCTGGGACTCCGGTCATTACCTCTAACGTATCCTCGTTGCCGGAAACTGTTGGTGATGCTGCCCTTCAGGTGAATCCCGATGATTACGAGGAAATTGGTGCCGCTTTGGATACACTCATCTCTGATAGCGACTTGAGGAAAAATCTCATAAAAAGAGGTTTACATCATGCAGCCCAATTTACCTGGAAACGTTGTGCACAGCAAACCTACGAATTCTACAAAAATATTGCTGGATTATGAGATTTCAAATCTTCGATAGAAACGCAAGGTATCAAGGGATTCAACACAAATCTCCTTCTATATTTCAAGACAACAACCGAACACCTCAAAAAAAGTAAACCATACTGTGCCTCATCAAAGAAAGATTTCGGACTAATATAGAATAATTTGATTAAATAAGATTTAAATTAATTGGAATTATTTAATATCACAGAGTTGTCCACGTCTACTATTATTAAATAACTAACAATGAAAATTGCCATTGATGCGAGCTGTTTGCTTATCAACCGCTATAGTGGGCTGTCGGAAGTTGTTCACAACTTACTGCTACACCTTCCTAATGTTGGTACACATCATGAGTTCACCCTATTTGTCAATTATTTCCGAAATCAAACCATGGCAGACGATATTTCCTATCCTAGAACAACAAACAATTTTTGTAGGATTCCACGCCGCTTTACCGCTTTATGGTGGAAATTAGGCTGGCCCCCGATTGACTTTTACTTTGCTGAGACGGATATTTATCACTCTTTTCACCTTCAGATCCCACCGACAAAGAGAATGAAAACGATTTTAACTGTCCATGACTGCCGCTTTCTAGCTTTGCCGAACCTTTATCCTCAACGGGAAGTCGAAAACTACAGAAATCAAATGTTCAAATCACTTGCAAGGGCTGACATGGTGACCACTGTGTCTGAATTTACCCGAAAAGAGATTTTAAGCTACTTTTCTTTTCCTGCAGATCGCATGAGGGTGATCCAAAATGGCGTCGATACCTCTTGGATGGACGGAAGCTATGCTACGGAAAAGGCCAAATCATTCGGAGAAGAGATCAGCTTACTTCAAGATTATCTGCTTTACATCGGAGCCTTAGATCCAAGAAAAAATCTTCAAAGGCTTGTGGAGGCTATTGCTCACTGCCGAAACGAAACTGAAGATTTCCCTGACTTGATCATTGCTGGCATCACTCAAGAACAATGGCTCAGTAGCAAACATGCCATCAGAGCCAAGGAGTTGGGTCTTACCGACCACATCCACCTCTGTGGCGTGGTAGAGAGAAATATCTTATGCAGACTGATAAAAAATGCTCTGGCTCTATGTTATCCCTCACTCTATGAGGGATTTGGCCTCCCACCGTTAGAGGCCATGTCTCTGGGCGTCCCGGTTCTTGCAGGAAACGGTTCAGCAATTCCTGAAATCACTGGACCTGCAGCTTGCTTGGTAGACCCTCTGAGTGTGGATAGAATTGCCGAAGGATTAAACAAGATAGTTTTCGACAATGACTATCGAGAGAATCTAATCGAATCAGGATATCAACAGGTTAAGAGATTTTCCTGGAGCAAAGCAACCGCTGAGTACATAAATCTCTATAAAGAAGTTCTTAATTCATGAACTTACATGAATCTTTTGCCAAAAACATTTACTGGCCATTGGCCCAGAGATTAAAAGGAGAATACGCCGCTCGCATCCTGCAAAAGCTATCTGCCTCGCAGTGGGAAAAACAGGATGAATTACTTTCTAAACAATGGCAGCTGGTAAGACTAACTGTCAATAAAGCGGCGCGGGAAGTTCCTTACTACAGGGAAATCTATGCAGGTATTGGCTGGGATTTAAATCATCAGGATTTTTCCTACGAAGATTTTTCAGGTCTTCCCATAATTGAAAAAGAAACTCTGCGCGATAACCTTGAGGAATTCTTAAATCCCAACTACAAAGGCAGGATCACTGAGGGTAGAACAAGTGGTTCAACTGGACATAGCTTAACCCTCCATTACAGTGGAGAACATGAAAGCTATTCTGAAGCCGCCCGTTGGAGAGCGAAGGATTGGTGGGGAATCCACCCCGGCTCTTCCCATGTTTCTATCTGGGGCAGACCCTTCACCGGCAGTGGTGATCGACTCAAGCAAAAAGTAAAAAGTTACCTGCTTAACACACTCATATTCTCCGCTTTTGATCTCCAGCACAAGTCTCTCTCAAGAATATGGAGAAAAATATCCCGATTCAAGCCTGCCATCATTTATGGCTATCCAACGGCCATCTACCCTCTAGCCACTTACTTAAAGGATAAAAAGAAGAACGGTCACCATTTGGACCTGAAGGTGATCATGCTCACGGCCGAGTCTAGCACGTCTCAGCAAAGATCCCTCATCGAGGAAGTATTCGGCTGCAAAACAGCCAATGAGTATGGTTGTTCGGAAACCGGTGGGTTTGTCTACGAATGTCCACAGGGGAGCTGGCATATATCAAGTGAGATTACTTTTGTCGAATTTCTTGATCATGAAGGAAAGCCAGTTAACCCAGGTCAGACAGGGGAGGTCTATGTTACTCATCTGAGAAATAACTACATGCCTCTAATTCGTTATAGGGTTGGTGACTTGGGTTCTCCCCGAGCGGGAGTCTGTACTTGTGGGCGTGGGCTTCCTCTGATGGAAGTGTCGGTGACAAAAGAAAGCGACGTTTTCCAGGTGAAAAATGGGCGGAGGTTTTCATCAGAAATCTTTGACTATATTAACCTCGCAGTAATCAAAGCTTATCCCTCTTCCATTCTCCAGTTCAGAGTCGTACAAAAAAAACGTGATTCTTTCGAGGTCGAGATAGTCATTGGCACCGATAATTCAGGTAGTGGTCAAGAACTTTTTGGCCAACTGATGAGAAAAGAATTTGGAGAAGACATTAAGATTAATTTTAGAAGGGTTCACAAGATTAGACGAGAGCCGTCTGGAAAATTGAGGTATTTCATTTCAGAGATAAACTAAATGCGCCGAATTATAATGAGAGTCGATCCTAGGCTATACTTACTACATATAATCGACCTCTCCACGATATCTAAATGGTTTAGCCATGGGAACTACACTTCGAGATAAATTATCTACTGCTACCTGGTCTCCCGCCAGTGAGGTGAACAGAAAATTCGTTCGATACAATAACTCAGAGAAATCACGAGCTCATATTTGGCGCGAAAAACCTGGGAAAGACGACATTGTTTTATCTGTAATCATCCCAACAGCGGATGCCTATCGACATGGTAATTTTCCCCAGCTTTTAGACCAGATCGCTTCGCAGACCCTTCAGTACTTCGAAATCATCACTGTCAAAGGCGATAACCGTCAGGGGCGGGCCATAAATATTGGAGCAGCACTGGCCCAAGGAGAATATCTTTTGACCCTTGATGACGACACCTCACTGCTCGATCGGGAGACATTCAGTAAGTTAGTATCAGTTATGGAAGCTCATTCGGATATCGGAATGGCCGGTGGTAATAACGTCATTCCAAAAGGTGCGAACCCTTTCATCCGACGGGCAATGTCGGAGATCCCACGACGATCCTGGGACCCGGTCCAAGAGATAACCGATTCGGACCTCGCCGAGCATCCTTGCCTGATCATGCGCATAGAGATTTTCAGGTCGTAGGTGGAGAGAATGAGCTCATATCCAGGGGATTAGACCCATATCTTCGTGAAGAGTTCAGAAAAGCCGGATATAGAGTTGTGGTTGTACCCGGTGTGAATTATTCCCATCTCCCACCCTCCACATTGGTGAAGCTTTTTAAGCACTTTTTCAATAACGGCAAGCAAGCTGCCTTTTGCAATATATTCTATCCTCAATGGGTAATTGAGGTCCCGAACCACCATGGAGAATTTGTTCGACAGTTGCCTTTTTCCCTTAGAATTATTCGGTATGCGAAAAACCTAATTAAGGCATTGTTCAGTGGAAAATGGATTTTATTCGTCTCCCAAACTGCTTACGCATTGGGGTTTATATCTAGGTTTGTATTCTCGAGAAAGAGCGATGAAAAGTTTATGAATGAGCATAATACTGAACGCTAGTTCGCGTAATTACAGTTTAGCTGAAAGTACGGGGGTTTAGAAATTCCTGTATTTTAGAACTCTAGAAGAACACTATGGATGACAGGCAGCACGATCTACATAGCCAACTTGAAAACAACCACTGGTGGTTCATTGCCCGCCGCGAGATCATCCGCCGCTTACTTTTTCGGGTGGTCCCGCCATCAAACGATTTTACCGTGGTAGAAGTGGGCTGTGGCACTGGGGGCAACTTAGCCTATTTTAGCCGTTTCTATCGTTCCATCGGCATAGACATTTCACCACTGGCTGTAGCTGCTGCTCGCAGACGCTGTCCTAATTCTTTGGTAGTGCGGGGGGCAAACCCAACGGATCTCCCGGCCAGACAGCACGGTGAGAAAAGAGTGTGGCTTTTTCTTGATGTGCTTGAGCATATCGAGGATGAGTTTAGTTTTTTTGGTGAGTTTGCAATGGACATAGATCCAAGAGAAAGCATAGTTATTACAGTTCCAGCCAACCCAAAAATGTGGTCTCCTCATGACGTGTCCTTTGGTCATTACCGCCGTTATACGAGAGAATCTCTTGTTAACGTCTGGGATGGACTTTCATTCGAAAAAAGACTGTTAAGCTATTTTAATTCAAGGCTATACCCGCTCATCAGGTTGGTTCGGGTTTGGACAAAGAGGGGAGGCAAGGCTAAAGGACAGGCAGGGACAGATTTTAATCCGTTGCCTTCGCCACTGAATAAATTGCTTTATAAAATATTTTCTGGTGAGTCTAATCGGCTACTCAAAGCACTCGATGGGCACCATGCCTATAATTGCGGAGCAAGTCTGATAGCAGTTCTCACAAAGAAGGATACCCCATCTTCCAGTGTAGTAAAAAAAGAGCCAGGGAGATAAGACCATGTCTCAAGACAAAAGCAGTGAGCAGCTGGAAGTTTCAGTTGTTGTGCCTCTTTTCAATGAGGAACCGCTTGTCGGTGAACTAATCAACAGGCTCACTGATGCATGCATTGCGTGCACGAAAAGCTATGAATTGATACTAGTGAATGACGGATCATATGATCGAACATTATCCTTACTTATTAAGCAGTCCGCCGAACATCCAGAAGTGACGATCATTAACTTAGCTAGAAACTTCGGCCATATGCAGGCTATTACGGCTGGGCTAGAAAGCGCTAATGGCCGAGCAGTGGTGATCATGGATGGAGACCTCCAAGATCCGCCCGAGCTCATTCCCGGATTAATGGAGCGATGGCGAGATGGAGCAGAAGTAGTACTTGCACGGCGCACACTTCGAGGTGAGGGCCTTTATCAGCGAGTGCTGACAGCGTTCTTTTATCGTATTCTTAATACGATTGGAGAAATTCCCTTGCCTGAGCAAGTTGGGACCTTCTGTCTAATTGATCGTAGAATTGTCGATATTATCATTAAAATGCCAGAAAGAGCTCGCTTTTTCGCTGGCCTTCGTGCTTGGACAGGCTTCCGAACCGAAACGGTGGACTATAAGAGGCCAGCTAGAAAGGATGGGAAAAGCAAAGTAGGGTTGATTGGTCAATTCAGTCTGGCTCGAAAAGGGATCGTCTCATTCAGTAACTGGCCTTTGATATGGCTTGCCCGGTTGAGTCTTCTAGCAAGTCTGGGACTTTTTATTTTTGGTCTATGCGTAATAGGAATCAAGCTTTTCAGTGATCTTGCCATCCCTGGTTGGGCCTCGACCATGGTTCTAGTTGGAATGGCTGCTTCCTTGAATAGTGCTGTTCTTGCTGTCTTGTCTGAATACTTGGCTGTCATTTTTGAAGAAATCAAAAAACGACCTCTGTTCTTAGTCTCTGAGATCTACAAAGATGGAGAAGTGATCAAAGAATCATGATGGCAGAAAGTCAGCCCGTGGAATCTAGGGCGGTGCCTAGAGCCCTGCTCCTTATCATGATAATTGCCTTTTTTTCGCGCCTGATCTATTGGTGGTTTCTGGTAGAGCCAAATCCCCACTTATCAGGAGACGCTGTTTTCTATTATGAATCCGCCCGTTCTATTGCCTATAACTTATCCTACTCTTATCACGGACTCCCCACAGCTCTTAAACCTCCCGTCTACCCTCTTTTTGCAGGTTTAATATTGATATTATTTGGCAGTGATATGGCAGTTGTACTGCTTCAACACATGCTCGGAGTTATGGCTTGTTTGCCTATATTTATGATCATCCGCTATTACTTGAGCGAAAAAAAAGCCTTGTTGGTTACCCTAGCCTATCTTCTCTATCCCACCTCTTGGCACTGGGAATCCTTATTTGTGTCTGAATCTTTGTATCTTTGCCTCAACAACCTTTTCCTCTTTTTTATTCACAGATATCTTTTGCTAAGGAACAACAACGATTTAGCTCTTGGCTCATTCTGGGCAGCCGCAAGCTTTCTGACCCGACCAGCAGCCATCTTTCCCCTTGCAAGTGTCTTTTTTGGCCTTGTTCGGGGAAAAAACATACGAAACATTTTACAAATATGTACTGTCTGGAGCATAATTTTTGGAGTCGTCCTTGCACCATGGGTGGTTCGGAACTATTTGGTCTTTGGTAAATTCATTCCCGCCAGCACCTCAGGAGGAGTCACTCTTTACACCTCATATGTCAGTTGGGGGTATGATATGTCAATTGTCAATTTTTTGCCGGAAGATCGGGCAGCATTGAGTGATCTAGAAAATGGTTTTGCCAAAGACAAGTATCTCCTCAAAAAAACATTCGAGTATATCAAAGACCATCCTCTGAAAATAATCTCCTTGGCACCCAGTAAAGTTAAGGACTATCTGCATCCATTTGACGGCAGATGGTATCCTTTATCTTTGGGTTCAAAATATAATATTTTCTATGGAATCCTAATGTCTTTGGCGGCCCTAGGATATTTTTGGAATAGAAACAAAAACTTTCCCATTGTTAAATTGGCAGGTCTTTTTATCATGGGAGGAATAATTTCAGTAGTGTTGTTCCATGGAGAGATCCGCTATCGTTTTGTACTTAATTCTCTATTTTTTCTTCTAGCAGGACTTTGCTTTTATAAGGATTTACAAAGAAAACAGAAACAACATATTGTAATATTACTCTTCTTAAACTTCATCGTCTGGAGTACCGGGATTTTATTATAATGAGCACATTTTGTAATAATTATGCTTCTCAGCTATGAGAGCTTCATTTGCCAAAATGTCAGAAAATTTTTTTAATATGATTAATTTATTAGAAGTCGAAAGTTAATTAAATAACAATATGCCTTAAGATTGAAATCGGTTCAGGAGTATATTAGTTCGTTATCCAGTAAATCATACACCCCCAGAATCCTCGTTTCACTCTAACCCCAGGTTCAGTGTTTTCCAAGGAATCTGCTTCTGAGTCTGTTCATTGCAAGAACTCCTGTTTGTTGCTGGACTATTTTAAATGTTCGGCTCTGACCACGGCTTTCTTCTAGGACAGGGAGCCGTTCAAAATAACGGTACCTGAAATGCAAACATGACTGAAATTAAAGGCTCTGCTTCCCTCAATCTAAAGAAACTTCTTCCTCGAACAAAACATTCTATTCTATAAATCATGGCCTATTTTAAGCATCATCACATAGAAAGATCGCTAGTATTGACAATTACTTATCTAATTTTACTCTTTCTCCTAAAGATTAAAATACTGTGGGGATATCAGTTTTTATGGGCTAGATCCTTCCTCGTGACAAAACAAATAATTCCCGAAAGTATAGGATATCTGAATCCATTCTTCTATTTCGACGATATATTTGTAGCGTTTATATGTTTTACGATATGTTTATATCTTTTCAGCAAAAAAGATAAAAAGATAAATATTTTGGTATATATCTTTTATCTATTAATATGCATATATTCAATACTGGCTTCAATTATTTTTTATAAGTACGGGGTTCCACTTACCTCAGAGATCGTATATCAAATTGACAGTCTCTATACAATGAAAACTTCTATAGACATTGAACTACATGAGAATTTACGTCTAATATTAGGCTCTATTGCTTTATTAATCTTCTCCGTGGCTTTTCCAATATTTTTGAATTATATTTACACATTTATTACAAAATACAGGAACAATATCAAAATTACAAAGATCACACCATCTAGACCAATTCTAATACTTATCTTGTTTTTTGTTGCTTTCTCACTGAAGACATATTACTTCGGCAGCAAGATATTAACTGAAAGTCCTCTGACGACGTTGTCCAAATCGGTTGCTATAAATCTTTCGACTAGAATATTTTTAGGCGAGAAAAATATACCTGAGTTCGACGATAGGATTGTACACTCTTCCACTAATTTCTCTCAGAACAATCAGGATACGGTGATCACCCATAGACGCAAGCACAATGTAATTTTGCTTATTCTAGAAACTACTAGCACTCAATTCTTCAACCCAGCCTCTCAGTTCGCCAAATACCTGCCGAATCTCACTAAATTGTCCGAAGAGGGCTTGTACTTATCGAATTGCTTCACACCATTTCCCAGATCATCGAAGGCTTTTTTTCAATTTTAACCGGATACTACCCACTTACGAGTTATAGATCTTTGCTGAAATCAGCACCTGATATTAGTGTTCCTTCTATATTCTCAATTCTTAAGCTCTACAACTATAATACGTTTGCTGGATATTCAGGTGACTTTAACTACGATCGCATGTCACATTTCCTCGCAAATCGAGGCGTAGACAGGCTAGTCGACATCAATGAAAACGACGGCACCTATGCTCAGATTTCTTGGGGAGCGGATGACGCGCTTATATATGACAGCCTCATGACCTGGCTCGATTCCCTTGGTCCCAATGCGCCTTTCTTTGCTCTATTATTGCCCATGAATACCCACCATCCATTTTGGACGCCAAACAAGGAGTATAAGGTTCTGCCTGATGATGATCAACGAAGTCGGTATATCAATGCGATACACTATCAGGATCATCTCATTGGAAAACTGATTAGTTTTTTAAAAACAACTCATCGATGGCATAGCACGACCATTCTTATTACAGGTGATCACGGTACGGTATTCAATACTCTCAAATTAGAGAGCAATAATGTATCACCTTATCTAATCGATAAAAATACCATTAACGTACCACTATATCTATACTCACCAAACATTAAACCGAAAGGAATACAATATGACCGTGTTGCTAGTCATGTCGATATTTTGCCGACAATATTGGACTTATTAGGGATTGATATTGAGGATCAGGTTCAGGGAAGGAGTATTTTTGATCCAATAATTAATGAAAGAGTATCGTTTGTCTATAATGACTATTATCATCACATAGTTATTGGATTGACAAAAGATTGGAATCTGATGAGAGATTTTAGTGATCATACCACTGTACTATCTAGGGACCTAGATTTTCATAGCAATGAGTGTACTAACGATAATCAGTTCTGTACATCTCTCCTGGAGAAAGTACTAGAGTTCGATGAATTTCAAAACCGCCGCCTATTACATCTTTACAAGTAATTAATCTCATGGTCCAGCTTAAACTCAAATTCACGAAAGGTCCTTTGATTATCATAGTTCTATTGT
>PVMS01034443.1_pt1 | contig 15116 bp, 15 predicted proteins | sample 1853461 | NCBI WGS metagenome assembly PVMS01 (sample SAMN08582032, study PRJNA380276) | Marine sediment metagenome, whole genome shotgun sequencing project. | isolation source: ocean sediment barecode stripped | collected 2017 | reverse complement strand
GAGCAGAGCCCAGGCTTTCAATGATCCCCCCCCTTAACTCAAATACTTAAAAAGGCTTCAGACTCCCCATATGTAATTCAAAACGCTGATTCATCTTCGAGCCAACCGGCAATCTTGACGAGCGTATCGCCAACCAGGTGTTTGACCAGTTACTGGAGCTCAACACTGAGCTGAATACCAGCCTGATACTGGTAACACACGATATGCGATTGGCTGCGAAGATGAATCAGCGTTTTGAATTACATATGGGGAGTCTGAAGCCTTTTTAAGTATTTGAGTTAAGGGGGGGATCATTGAAAGCCTGGGCTCTGCTCATTGCAGGGGCGGTTTCGCCGTTTCTGTTCACATCTACGTTGCCCACCGCAGCGACACTTGTTCTGCTTGCTTTAACTGGTCTGGCTGCCAGGCGTCCCGGTTTCAGGGCTTTGTGCCTGTTCCCGGCATTTTTCCTCTTCACCACGCTGTCAGTTAACCATCGCCTTGATCAAAGACTGCCTTTGGCCAATACCAAACTTATTGGTAGTGTGAGCGGTGTTATTGGCAGCTTGCCGGAATCACGTGGGGACATGCTTCGTTTCATCTTTCTGCCTGATGAGGTGAGTGCCACCACACCAGGCAGAGTTCGAGTGCACTGGTATCAGCAAAGACACGGCTCAAAGGGCAAGGTCCCGGAACTGCCGGTTTTGCATGCCGGGGAACGCTGGCAGTTGCAACTGGAGCTACGTTCGCCGCGGGCAAGGGTTAATTTCAGCGGCATGGATGCAGAGCGCTGGTACTTTGCCGATGGCATCGCGGCTTTGGCCTATGTGCAAGCAGGGCAGAACATTCGGCTGGCTGGCCCCGGCCGATTTGATTTGAATCACTGGCGGGAGTTGGTAAAAGCCAGGCTTGAACAGAAAGCTGGTCACGTGCCCGCATTCCGGACGCTGGTTGCATTGGCCATCGCTGACAGACGCGATATGAGGCCCGCTGACAAAGTGATTTTAGCGGCCACCGGTACGGGACATTTGTTGGCCATCTCAGGCTTACATATCGGCTTGGCTGCAGTATTGGGCTTTTATCTTGGAAGGCTGATGTTGCTATTACTCGGTGGTGGCTTGCGTCAACGACTGGCTGTCCTCTTGCCTTGGTTGCTGGCCTGGTTTGCGGCACTGGCCTATGCGGGGCTTGCTGCATTTGGCGTATCTACCCAAAGAGCATTGATCATGCTGGGCGTTGCCACGCTGGTGATGCTCAGCAGACGTACGGTCCACCCGTTTTTAGCATGGCTGATCGCGATGGCAACGGTGTTGATATTTGATCCCTTTGCGCCCCTGCGTGCCGGGTTCTGGTTTTCATTTGTGGCAGTGGCGGTGTTGATGATGCTGTTTGTACCCAGGCAGGGAACAATGCCGGGCTGGCGAAAGATACTCCTCGCGCAGCTTGGGATATCACTGGTGATGGCGCCTTTGGGTATGTACTGGTTTCAACAGGCCAGTCTGCCGGGTTTGTTGGCCAACCTGATTGCGATCCCGCTAGTCAGCATGGTGATAGTCCCCTTGATATTGCTGGCATTGTTGGTGTTGTGGTTGCCGGGCTCCCTTGCTACGTGGCTATTAACCGTGGCTGGATATGCAGCACAGTATTTGTTTGTCTGGCTGGAACTGCTGTCGGGCTTGCAGCCTTTATTGTTTAGTGCAACTCGTGCACCCAATTTTTATAGCGCATTATTGGCAATGCTCGGAGCGATTATATTGTTCTTGCCTCGTGGTATACCGGTTCGCTTAGCAGGTCTTCTGCTGATGATTCCCATGTTGCTGCCGCCTGCCGGACTGCCGGTTTCCACAGTGGCGAAAATAGATTTTCTTGATGTGGGGCAGGGACTGGCAGTACTGGTGACCGGTCACGACTACCTGATGCTTTACGACACCGGGCCGGGTAATGGTGTAGCAGGTGAACAAGGCTGGGATCTGGTGCGCGGGACCATTGCTCCAATGATAAAAGCCGCTGGTAAAGCTCCAGACATAATTGTTGCCAGTCACGCGGATCTTGATCATGCGGGTGGGCTAACGCGGTTGCAGGCCAGGTTTCCTGACAGTCAATTCATGGCAAGTCTGCCGGAGCCGAAAGCCGGTGTCCGATCTTGCCATACGCCGGAAACCTGGTTGGGTGGCGGGCTTGAATTCAGTGTTTTGCACCCTTCGGTTGGTCTGCCATATCTGGGCAATGACAGTTCCTGTGTGATCAGCGTCAAGGCGGTAGATTTCAGTTTATTGCTGAGCGGTGACATCTCCCATGTCATTGAACAGCGTTTGGCTATCAGGGGCTCATTTGAACACGATATTGTGACGGTTCCGCACCATGGGAGTTCTACATCGTCTTCGCAGGTCTTTATTCAAGCCGTAGAGCCAGCGTTGGCACTAATCTCTGCGGGAAGAAACAACCGCTTTGGGTTTCCGCGCAAAGATGTCATGGGCCGCTACCTCAGCGCGGGTATCACAACGCTGAACACAGCAGATTGTGGCGGAATCAGGATTGAAGCCGAAACCGGCGGGGTATTTCTGGTGGAAACGGCTCGCCTTAGCCGTGCAGCCATTTGGCGATGGCCTGCCAGTTCGAAATGCCACTAGCCAAAAAGAAGCACAAACAGGGCGTAGAAAATTGGGATTCAGGCTCGGGCTTCAGGTATTATTCTGGTCAGCAACAATCAAAGGAGTGAACCGCGTGCTGGAAATTATTCTTGCCGGTGGCTGGCTGATGGTACCCATCCTGCTCTGCTCAACCCTGGCGGTAGCAATCATTATTGAGCGATTCTGGACCCTGCGTAAGAGCCAGGTAACGCCGGAAGGACTCAGCGCCATGGTTGAAGACTGGGCCGCCAGGGATGAACTGGATCTGCGTCATTTGGGCCAATTGCGCTCCGGTTCACCACTTGGTCGTATATTGGCTGCTGCGATGGATAACAGAAAACGCCCAAGAGAAATGATCAAAGAGGCTGTTGAAGATACCGGCCGCCATGTTATTCATGAACTTGAGCGGTTTTTGAACACCCTGGGTACGATTGCCGGGATATCACCTTTGCTGGGTTTATTGGGAACAGTGATCGGTATGATCAAAGTGTTTTCCGCGATCATGATCAGCGGTGTTGGTGATGCCAATGTGCTGGCTGGTGGTATATCTGAGGCATTGATCACTACAGCGGCAGGTTTGACGGTCGCCATACCGAGTTATTTCTTTTATCGCTTTTTCCGTGGCATGGTTTCGGAGTATGTTATTTCAATGGAAGAAAAAGCCATCAGCCTGATTGATGCCATCGAACGTGGCAATGTCGATCCCGTTGAATATTCACTGGCAGGCGACTAAGCAATGAATCTTAAAAGGTCAGCCACAGAAGACCCGGAAATCAGTCTGACAGGCCTGATCGACGTGGTGTTCCTGTTGTTGATATTTTTTATGGTCAGCACCTCATTTGAGCATCAGGCAGTGCTCAAGGTCGATCTGCCTGAGGCAAAAAATGTGACATCACCTGTTGATCAGCCGAATAGTTTTGAATTGGTGATTGACCAGAAGGGACAGTTTTATCTCAACGACCGGCAACTGATCGATGCCAAACCGGCGACTATCGAAGCTGCATTTATCGAAGCCGCAGGTGATGACCGCAGTATGCCGATTATCTTGAGAGCGGATGCCGAGACCCCCGCACCACTTTGTGGTAACAGCAATGGATGTAACCGCCCAGTTGGGTTTTACCAGGATGTCCATCGCCACTGAGAGAATTCCCTAGCAATGACCGACCCGGCCGCTTTTACCCCGGGCGCGGTGTACAAGCGCCTCTGGAGTTACACCAGGAAATACTGGCTGATGTTTGGCGTTGGTATCCTCGGTGTCAGTCTGGATGCGGCCATGCAGGCGGTGTTTATCCGCTTTGTCGAGCCTCTGATTGATCGTGTATTCGTGGCCAAGGACGCCGAATATGGCATGTGGCTGGCCGCCGGTATTTTAGGTGTTGTTCTGTTGCGCATCATCGGACACTTCTCCGGTGCCTACGGCATGGAGTGGACCGGCAGACGGGTGGTTGCGGACCTGCGCCGGGAACTATTCTCCGCCTACCTGCATTTGCCATCAACATTTTTTGACCGTAATTCCGCCGGTCAACTGATATCAAAACTGGCTTATAACAGCGAACAGGTCGCCCACGCGGCCACCAAGGCCGTAACCTCTGCGTTTCGGGATATCATGCTGTTGATCTACCTGGTTATTGTCATGCTTACAATCAATGTAAGGCTGACTGCCGTTCTGCTGATGCTGGTGCCGGTGGTTGCGCTGGTGGTGACGGTAATTAGCCGTAAATTCCGCAAAATTTCCCGCAACATCCAGGATTCAATGGGTGATGTGGCGCACGTCACAGAAGAAGCGGTTGTCGGGCAACGGGTGGTCAAGGTATTTCTTGGTCAGGAGACCGAGAAAAACCGCTTTGAACGTGTTAATGAACGGACCCGTCGCTTACAGATGCGTATGGTTGCTGTCCACATGTTGAGTTCCTCCATGGTGCAATTGGCTGCCGGTCTGGCGATGGTTGCCTTGATGTTGATCGCGACCCGGCCGTCGATGCTGGATCAGATTAGCGCGGGCGCATTTACCTCGATTTTCTTTGCCATGGTCGCAACCATACCACCACTCAAAAGACTGACAACGGTACAGGCGCAAATGCAAAAGGGTATTGCGGCAGCAGAAAGTATTTTCGTGATAGTTGATGCCGACAAGGAAAAAGACGAAGGCGATTACGTAATTGACCGGGCCAAGGGGGAGATTGAATTCAAGAACATCAGCTTCCGCTATGACAGCAGCCATGAAGCAGTGCTGGAAGATATCAGTCTGCGTTTTCCTGCCGGAAGTGTGACCGCGCTAGTTGGCCATAGTGGTAGTGGCAAAACCACGCTGGCCGGCCTGTTACCACGATTCTATACTTACAGCGAGGGGCAAATACTGCTTGATGGACGCGAATTGGCTGACTATCGCCTGGAAAACCTGCGTCAGCAAATCGCACTGGTGAGCCAGGATGTGGTCCTGTTCAATGACACGATTGCCGGAAATATCGCATACGGTGCGCTGGCAGACACCGACCGTGATGCGATTGTGCGGGCCGCCACCTCGGCGCATGCAATGGAATTCATCGAGCAGTTACCCGATGGCCTGGATACCCGACTGGGTGAAAGTGGCACCTTGTTATCCGGTGGCCAGCGCCAGCGACTGGCAATTGCCCGGGCATTATTGAAAGACGCGCCGGTGTTGATACTTGATGAAGCGACCTCAGCCCTGGATACGGAATCTGAGCGCGCCATTCAGGATGCACTCAAGGAAGTCATGAAGGACCGTACCACGCTGGTGATCGCCCATCGTCTGTCGACCATTGAAAATGCAGACCAGGTCATTGTGTTGCGCAAGGGCAGGGTCATAGAGCAGGGCACTCATGATGAGTTACTCGCATTGGGTCAGGCCTATGCACGCTTGTATCATACCCAGTTCGGGGACCAGGCTCAGAACACGCCATAATCATGCGTACAGGCATTGAAAACTGGCTGTTGGGGCACTGGTATGGTTCGCATGTACCACCCTGGTATTTGCGTATGCTGGAACCGCTGTATCGATCTGTATTTACGCGTACACAAAAAAGAAAGCTCGCCAGAGCAACTGAAAACCGGGACAGACTGCCACTGATTGTCGTCGGTAATATCACCGCGGGTGGTAGTGGCAAGACGCCACTGGTCATTCGGTTGTGCCAACTTGCCCGCGAGTTGGGTTATAAGCCCGGAATAGCCACTACCGGATATGGGCGACAGTCCCGGGAAACCGTTCATGTTCATGCTGACAGTGATACCAACGCATGCGGTGATGAGCCGGTTTTGCTGGCGCAGCGTACGGGCGTGCCAGTGGTGGTTGCGGTCCGTAGACTGGACGCTGTGAAAGTACTCAATGAAATGGATCTGGACCTGATTATTTCCGATGATGGTATGCAGCACACGGATCTTGGTGCTGATATTGAGATTTGTGTAGTCGATGGGCAACGGGGTCTGGGTAATGGTCATTTGATTCCCGCCGGGCCCTTGCGTGAACCGGTGGATCGTCTGCAAGTCGTTGACCACGTTGTCAGCAACGGTGATTGGAGCGGCAAGCCGGTTGGTTTGAGTGTCCATGTGATGCAATTGATGCCGGCGAGCGTGAAGTCTCTGGAGAATAACACTGAATCCTCTGTAGACGATTTCCTGGAGATGTTCGGGGAGTTTAATATTTATGCTTTTGCCGGCATTGGAAACCCACAACGATTCTTCAGTATGCTGCAAGCCCTGGGTTTTAATGCAGAATCACAGGCCTTTGCGGACCATCATAACTATACAAAGCAGGATTTCACTTCGGTGGCGGATGGCACTGTAATGCTGATGACAGAGAAAGATGCGGTTAAATGCCGTTCGCTAGGGCTTAAAAATGCCTGGTATGTTCCAGTGGAAGCGCGAATGCCTGAAGAATTTGAACGTATACTAAGGCTCGAAATAGCAAAGTTAATAAAGGATCGTCAATCATGACAGCCAAGCCTGGCATCTACCACATCGTCATACCCGCACGCTTTGCGTCTGAGCGACTGCCGGGCAAGGTATTGCTTGATTTGGCGGGCCAACCAATGCTGCAGCATGTGTGGCAACGGGCGATGGAGTCAGCGGCAGAGTCGGTCGTGATCGCTACCGATGACGAGCGGATTGTGGCTGCGGCTGAATCATTTGGGGCGCAAGCAGTGCTGACAAGTTCTGAACATCATAGTGGTAGTGACAGAATTGCTGAATGCGCTGCGCTGCTGGATTGGACGGACGACCACCTGGTTGTCAACCTTCAGGGTGACGAGCCATTGATGCCGCCGGCTTGTCTTGATCAGCTTGCTGCCTTGCTTGATGAAAGAATGGATTGCGAGGTGGCCAGTCTCTATTGGCCGATTACAAACGCCGATGAAGTGGAAAATCCAAATGCTGTAAAGGTCGTCGTAGATTCCGATGCCACGGCCATGTTTTTCAGTCGTTCACCCATCCCTTACCCACGAGGCTATGCAGATATTGATGCAGCCATGTCAGCAGGTGTTGAGTGGAAACGTCACCTGGGCTTGTATGCATATCGGTTAAACGCCCTGCGTGGATACACAGCGGTTGATCCGACCCCATTGGAGATGGCGGAACGACTTGAGCAACTGAGAATAATGGAGCAGGGTGGGCGTATCGCCATGGCAAAAGCCTGTGAATTTATACCCGCGGGGATTGATACGGTTGAAGATCTTGAAAGAGTTCGAAAATTAATTGAAAGTAATTAATAATGAATATTATATATAACTATGATTAATATACTATTTGTGTGCATGGGAAATATCTGTCGTTCGCCTTCTGCAGAAGGTTTTTTTGCACGTGCACTAGAAGATTCCGCATCCAGGGAGCTGATTTCAATTGATTCCGCCGGCACCCACAGCTATCACGTGGGTTATGAGCCTGATTCCAGAGCTATCGATATGGCATCAAATTTCGGCGTCGAGATTGGCCACTTACGTGCCCGCAAGGTCAAAACTGCAGATTTTCAGGATTTCGACCTGATTATTGCCATGGATCGCACTAATTTGGCAAACCTGCAGGCAATCCAGCCACCCGGTTCCAACGCCAACCTGAAAATGATGATGGAATACCACCCGCAAGGACAACCAGAAGAGGTTCCTGACCCTTATTACGGTGGTATCGATGGTTTTACCTATATGTGCGAATTGCTGGAGGCTGCAACCGCTGGTTTATTGAAAGACGTTGAGGAACGATTGGTCCGGTAGTGGGGAACTCAGTACCGAAGCAAGCCAAATCGAGCTTTGACGGCAAGAAGGTTGCCCGCCGTCTGTCCGCTGGTCCCGGTATTTACCTGATGCGCGACAGCGAAGGTACGGCCTTATACGTCGGCAAGGCAGCCAACCTGCGCAAACGCGTCACTAGTTATTTCGATGCCAGACCCAAGATTGAACGCCTGATGCGTATGATCGCGCGTATCGAAACCATCGAAGTCAGCCTGACACGCACCGAAGCAGAAGCCCTGCTGCTGGAGAATGAGTGGATCAAATCACTCAAACCCCGCTATAACGTCCTTTTACGTGATGACAAAAGCTATCCATGGGTGATGTTGGGCTCGGACCATGAATTCCCGCGAATCGCATTTCATCGTGGCGGGAGAGACAAGGGCAAAACCTACCTGGGGCCGTACCCGTCCGCCAGTTCGGTACGCGAGAGTATTAACCTGATTCAGAAGCTGTTTCTGCTGCGAAACTGCGAAGACAGCTATTTCAGCCACCGCACCCGGCCATGTCTGCAATACCAGATCAAGCGTTGCACCGCGCCATGCGTGGGCAATATCGACGCCGCAGAATATGCAGGTCAAGTGGAGGATGCCCTGTTATTTTTACGCGGGCATAGCCAAAAAGTGATTACCCGCCTGATCCGCCGGATGGAAAAAGCGGCTGCTGAACAACTATATGAACAGGCCGCCCGGTTCCGGGACCAGATCAATCACCTCAAACAGATGCAGGCGCAACAGTTTGTCTCGGCGGGTAATGGTGATCTGGATATTATCGCGCTTGCCAGGCTGCAACGCGGTTGCGCCATCGAAGTTATTTCGGTGCGTGGCGGACGCAGTCTGGGTCAGCGGGATTATTTCCCCACCCAGGCTGAGGGGCACACGGATGCTGAGGTGCTGCATGCCTTTCTGGGTCAGTACTACCGCGAACGCAAACCTCCTCCAGAATTGATCATCTCGCACGCTCTGGAGCAAGAGGAACTGTTTGAATCGGTGTTTAGCGAGAGCCTTGGACGTAAGGTGCGTATCCAGTCCCGTCCACGCAGCCATCGCAAGCAATGGTTAGAGTTGGCGGGCAGAAACGCGCTGAACTCCCTGCATATGCGTAGTACAGAAACATCAAGAATCAGCCAGCAGTTTGATGCGATGGCTGAATTACTGGAGCTCGACGAGGTTCCACAAGTGATCGAATGCTTTGATATCTCCCATACATCTGGTCATAAAACGGTAGCCTCTTGTGTGGTGTTTGACCACGCTGGTCCGATCAAATCACGCTATCGCCGTTACAACCTCAAGGGCTTTGAGCCTGGCGACGATTATGCTGCGATGCGCGAAGTGCTGGGTCGTCGTTATCGTAAACTGCAGAAAGAAGAAGGACATCTACCAGACCTGGTTATTGTTGATGGCGGCAAGGGCCAACTGGGAGTCGCCGTGGAAGTGCTGGCCGAATGTGGGCTAAGTGACATTCCCCTGATGGGTGTGGCCAAGGGTCCGTCGCGCAGGGCCGGGCATGAAGAGTGGGTTTTACCAGTGTCACCATTCAGCCTCCAACCTGGACCGGAATCATCAGCATCCCACTTGATTCAACAGGTTCGGGATGAGGCCCATCGATTTGCGATTACCGGGCATCGGGGGCGACGGCAGAAAGCGGCGGTACATTCGATTCTGGAGGATATTGCTGGAGTGGGGGCGCGGAGACGACGGGCGTTGTTGACGCATTTTGGCGGGATTCAAGGTGTCAGAAAGGCTGGAGTTGATGAACTTTCCGGAATTCCCGGGATTAACCGGCAGCTTGCAGAGAGGATTTTCAAAGCACTGCATTGAAGTCCTCCCACACCGCGTCATTCCGGACTCGATCCGGAATCCATTTTCTCGGTCACTGTCACCCCGGACTTGATCTGGGGTCCATTTTGATTTGTGCCAACTGGGCGCCGAGACACGGGTACCTTCCACCTGAGACTCGCTTCAAGCACATCCATGTGTTCGCTCGGTCGCCGACGCAGCCCAGGCTGGCCTCTCGACCGGATTCACCGGTCTCACCTTCTCCTGTCGGCTCACGGTCTCAGGCGGAAGGTACCCGTATCCCGGCTGGGCACTGTGGGAGCTTCAAATTCAGCTGACTTCGAAGCGAAAGAGCAGAGCCGCACCAATTCCACGGGTCTCGCAGTTTTGGAAAGTAGGCCTTCCCCGGCAACTAGCTTTAGTACGAATACCGCTCTTAATAATCTGCGAAATCTGTGTAATCTGTAGGCCGCTCTTTTCATCAATCGAAACAACCATCAGCTTTGCATTATTAAACTCTGCAAAAAACCTCTGCCGTCTGCGATAATGTCTAAATAACCTTGAAGGGCAATCCCCATGCAAATGACATTTCCAATGATTCTGACGCTGCTGCGAATTGCATTGATTCCAGTGTTGGTATTGTTTTTCTATTTGCCCTACGTTTGGTCCCCTTCAGCAGCAGCGGCTGTGTTTATATTTGCAGCTATTACAGACTGGTTGGATGGTTACCTGGCCCGGCGCATGGGCTTGATGTCTGAGTTGGGTGCGTTTCTTGATCCGGTTGCGGATAAACTGATGGTTGCCACTGCATTGGTATTGATGGTGCAGACACCACCGCCGATTGTTTTCCCGATGATTTTCTTTACTTTGTCGGCGGCCATTATTATCGGTCGTGAAATTGCCATTTCCGGTCTCAGGGAGTGGATGGCGGAAATCGGCGAGCGGGGAGCAGTGAAGGTTGGTGTACTTGGTAAGTTGAAAACCATATTTCAAATGACAGCGATCAGCTGTTTGTTATATGAATCTGATTTACTGGGGCTGCCGGTGGCGTTGATTGGAGAAATGCTGCTGTACCTGGCTGCAGCGTTGACGCTTTGGTCGATGTGGGAGTACCTGCATGCTGCGTGGCCTATCATGAGTCGGGAGGGGCAAAGGAGCCCGGACAGCGAGTCGTCTGAAGAGTGATTCATACATGAGCGCGTTAACAAAGACAGGTGTTCGACGGGCGTCTCCTACAGTCAATGTTGGTGGTGTACTGATTGGGTCAGAACATCCGGTTGTGGTGCAGTCCATGACCAACACTGATACCGAGGATATTCAATCAACAGCCAAACAGATTGCCGAGCTTGCGCGAGCTGGCTCGGAGTTGGTGCGTATTACTGTTAACACTGAAAACGCGGCAGCCTCGGTGCCCGGGATTATGGAACGCCTGGAAATGATGTCCTGTGAGGTTCCGGTTATTGGTGATTTTCATTACAACGGTCACCGTTTATTACAGAAGTATCCGGAATGCGCGCGTCTGCTCGCCAAGTACCGGATTAATCCGGGCAATGTCGGCTTTGGCAAGAAGCGGGATGATCAGTTTGCGACCATTGTTGAAACTGCGATTGAGTATGACAAGCCGGTTCGGATCGGGGTTAATTGGGGCAGCCTTGATCAACGTCTGTTGGCAAAGCTGATGGATACCAATGGTAAAAGCAGTTCGCCACAGCCTGCTGACGTCGTGATGCGCGAGGCCCTGATTCGGTCTGCGCTTGAAAGTGCAGAACAGGCCGAAGCAATCGGTATGGCGCATGACCGGATTATTCTTTCCTGCAAGGTGAGTGCAGTTCAGGATTTGATTCTTGTGTACCGGGAACTGGCGCAGCGTTGTGACTACCCATTGCACCTCGGTTTGACGGAAGCGGGTATGGGTAGCAAGGGGATTGTTGCATCAACGGCCGCATTGGCGGTTTTATTACAGGAAGGAATTGGCGACACGATACGTATTTCGCTGACACCGGAACCGGACCAACCCCGCACCGACGAGGTGATTGTTGCGCAGGAATTACTGCAGACCATGGGTATTCGGGCATTTACTCCGATGATTGCCGCTTGCCCCGGCTGCGGGCGGACCACCAGTACATTTTTCCAATCGCTGGCGCTTGATGTCACCAATCATGTTCGTAGTCAGATGCCTGCATGGAAATTGCGTTACGACGGTGTCGAGAACCTGAGTCTTGCGGTGATGGGTTGTATTGTTAACGGGCCCGGTGAAAGCCGCCAGGCCAACATCGGTATCAGTCTGCCCGGCACTGGCGAATCACCAATTGCACCTGTTTTTATCGATGGTGTAAAAGCTGCTACCCTCAGGGGTGATGATTTAACCTCTGATTTCCTCGACTTGATTGATCAATATGTTTCGGAAAAGTACCCAAGTATCGGATCCTGAGCTGACGGGTAGTATGGCGGATACGGCTGATCGCCATCTGCTTTACCAGCAGTCGGTGCAGGATGTGGAAACCGAACTGGATTTCGTTGAACAAACCTGGTCGGACCTTCGACAGCGGCCAGCGGTGTTTTTGCGGGAGGACTTTTGTGGAACCGCCAATACGGCGTGCGAGTGGGTGGTTCGTGATGAGAACCATCAGGCGGTCGGGGTTGATCTTAACAACGAAGTGCTGGAATGGGGTCGCTTGTACAATCTGGCTGAGCTTGAAGATGAGCAGTTAGAGCGCGTTGAGTTGCTCAACGAAAATGTGTTGCGAACGCGACCCGGTCTGGCAGACATCATCCTTGCGATGAATTTCAGTTATTACCTGTTTATGCAGCGCGAAGAATTGCGCGAGTATTTTGCCAATGCGCTGGATAGCCTGGTCTCTGACGGCATCCTGTTTCTGGATGCCTACGGTGGCTACGAGGCACCGATGGTGCTGACCGAGCCGCGTGAATGTGAGGATGAGGACGGTAACGAATTTACCTATATCTGGGAGCAGGCGGAATTCAATCCCATTGATTCCTGCATGACCTGTCATATTCATTTCGAGTTTCCGGACAAGTCGCGGATGGACAGGGCCTTCAGTTATCGTTGGCGTTTATGGACCTTGCCTGAGATACGCGAAATCCTGTACGAGGCTGGGTTCTCTAAGGTGGATATCTATTGGGAGGGTACAGACGAGAAGAAAAACGAAGGAAACGGTATTTATTTGCCGGCCGAAGTCGGCGATGCCGATCCGGGCTGGGTCTGTTACATCGTTGCCCAGGCTTGATTTATTCGTTGATGATCTCGGCAATCTGACCCTGATATTCAATTGTTTCCGCTGTTAAATCCGGGTCCATACGCGTAACCACAAAAATACAGCCGCCATCTTCGCGATGACTGCAGTCAGTGATAACTGCATCACTGGTTTTATCCCCACTCAGTATCTGTAATTTTTCCATCGGGTCCGGACAAATAATTGCTGTGGTACAAAGCAGGCGGGGATGACGTTTGACCTTTCCGAGGTAGTGGGTGCGGGCAATGATTTCCTGGCCGGGATAACAACCTTTACGATAATTGACCGCCCCCAGTTGGTCAAAACCAAGCCATTGCGGTAGAAACTGCCCGGAGGTTTCCGGGCATAACCAGCTTATGCCTGCGCGCAGTTCTGTGAGCTTCCACTGGTCTATCTGGTCAGTTGTTGTGACCAGGCCGTCCACGTCGGTGGTAATCAGGAAGGTGTTGCCGCTATCAGGAATCACAACGGATGCGAGTTGCCTGGCTGCCGATTCTGTTTCGCCATCTGCATGAATCCCAACAATTGCAAATTCATCCAATACCTCGATGTTCACTTTCGCACGCATGACATACATTTTCAGACGTGTGGTGACGGAAGCGACCAGTGAGCTGGACATGATGACCAGGTAATCATTGTTGCTCGGGCCAACCAGCATCAATGCCAGGACCCGGCCTTTGGGTTCGCAGTAACAGGCGAAAGTTGACTCCCCGACTGACAAAGCCAAAACATCAGCACTGAGTTGGTTGTGTAGAAAGTCACCGGCGTCGGCGCCGCTAAAGCGAACGGCCGTTAAGTTGGGGAGCAGGACCATTTGCGACCAAAACCTCTATTGCAAACTAAATGATAAGCACTTGCATTCTACCTCAAATCAATCATGAGCAAGGATTGGAAACCGCAAAAGCGGACTCGCGAAAAAATGCCGTAAGCGTTACACTTGAGAGCTTGGGAGAGAGGTCGATTATTGTGAATAAGCAACAGCCAATAAAGCAAGCCGGCCAGTCTGAAGAGCCACTGAAAGAGCAGGAAGTGGCGCAAGAAAACCCACCCAAAACCGTCGAGTATGGCGGCCCTAAAGGACCTGAGCCGACCCGCTACGGAGACTGGGAGCAAGCCGGTCGCTGCACCGACTTTTGATACGCACTAACCATTGTTAAAAGGCCACCAATAGTAATGAGCACTTCGAAACGCCCGATGTCACCCTATATGCTGGGCCCGTATTACAAGTTCCAGATCACTTCCTTGCTTTCCATCCTGAATCGTTTAACCGGTGTTTTCATGGCACTGGTCATGGCTCCTTTGCTGTTGTGCTGGCTGGTTGCGCTGGCAAGCGGTGAGCAGGCATTCACCGGTTTGAGTGCCTGGTTGGGCAGCGGTTTGGGCAGGTTGGTTATCGCTGCCAGCGTGTTCAGTTTCAGTTTTCACTTATTTGCCGGCATCCGCCATTTGATATGGGATGCGGGTTGGATGATGGAGATAAACCAGGTCAAATATTCCGGTTGGCTCACTGTCATTGGTACGGTTGTACTTTCAATCCTGGTTTTGGGGGCTGGCTTATGAATATGCAGAATCCACTGGCGCAGGTGCGGGGTATGGGTAGTTCGGGCGGTGGTTCACATCACTGGCGTTCACAACGGTATTCAGCACTTTTACTGTTGTTATCCAGCGTCTGGATTTTATGGTTGGGTGTATCACTGGCCGGTGCAGATTACGCAAGTGCCCAGGCGGCCATGTCCACACCGTTCAATGCCGGTATGGCCATACTCATGGCCGGCAGCATGTTTTATCACGCGCAACTGGGATTGCAGGTTGTGATTGAGGATTACGTGCATTCTCCTGTCATGGAGTTTGTGCTTCTTTTAATAGTTCGTCTGGGGTGTCTTGTTGCATTTTTGATCAGTGCCATCGCCGCATTAAAACTGGTATTGGGAAACTGAGTAATGAGCAACGACTATTCTATAACCGAACATAAATATGACGTCATTGTGGTCGGTGCCGGCGGTGCCGGGCTACGTGCAACCATGGGCCTGGCGGCAACCGGTCTGAAAACCGCCTGTATTTCCAAGGTGTTTCCAACCCGCAGTCATACGGTGGCGGCGCAGGGTTGTATGTCGGCATCTTTGGGCACTATGGGTGCGGACGAGTGGCGCTGGCATATGTATGACACCGTCAAGGGCTCGGACTGGCTCGGCGATCAGGACGCGATCGATAACTACCTTCCAGCGAGATCGGAAGGTAGTT
>PVMS01157044.1_pt1 | contig 15117 bp, 11 predicted proteins | sample 1853461 | NCBI WGS metagenome assembly PVMS01 (sample SAMN08582032, study PRJNA380276) | Marine sediment metagenome, whole genome shotgun sequencing project. | isolation source: ocean sediment barecode stripped | collected 2017 | reverse complement strand
AAGGGCTTATGAGGATTCTCAGAAGATAGTGTTTGAAACTAATGTGGACGAAGCTAACAATCCTGCCATGCAAGCCAAGATGATGACCCTTGGCCTCTATATGAACGGCCAAACATTGAAGGAAAATGTCTCTGCAGAAACCTATAAATTGCTTGAAGAAAAAGCCGTTGCAGCGGGTATCCCAATGGCCTCGTTTGATCGTTTCAGGCCATGGTTTTGCGCTTTGACACTAAGTGTTATGGAATTTCAAAAATTGGGGTTCCTTCCAAGTCACGGCATAGATACTTACTTTTTCACCAAGGCCAAGAAAGCTGGAAAAGAAATAATTCCGTTGGAATCTACTGAATATCAACTGAACCTTTTCGCCAAAATGGTTGAACTGGACCAGGAGTCGTTTTTGCGGCAGACCCTGGAAGAGCTTGAGGTCATGGCAACTATGGCCTCTGATATGGTGCACGCATGGAAAGTTGGTGATCTTGACAAGATGGATTCAATTATGAAACTGAGCTTCAAAGAACATCCTGATATCTATGATGGCTTTGTTGTTGAAAGAAACAAAAAATGGATTTCAAAGATTGAACGTCTAATCAACCACAATGGTAACGCTATGGTCATAGTAGGTGCCGGTCATCTGGTTGGAGCCAAAAACCTGTTGGATCTTTTGAGGGCAAAGGGTTACAGAATAGAGCAGAAATAAATAGGTAAAGAACGGTGATTGTGTCTATCCCTCGTCTTTATCCACAAGGTAGTCTTTCAGCTTTTCAATAAGAGAATCAGGCCATGCCTCCTCATACAGAAATGCGTCAGCTTCTTCTTTGGTGAGGGATTGCTTAATCTCAAGAGGCAGATTCCTTAATGCCTGCATCTTCGCCGGATCAGGTTTTCGTTTTGGCAATTCTTTTTGGCTCATGACATCTTCTCTTCCTTAGGTGAGGGGATGCTGATCAGTTTACGTATCCGGGCTGCATCTTTCATGTCCGGATCGAGTTTCAAGGCTTTCCTGAGTTGTTCTAGACCTTCTTCCCTTCTGTCCAGAAACTGTAAATAGATCAAACCAAGATTCTTTCTCGCCAGGGCCCACCGTGGCTTGAGCCCAACCGCCTTTTCAAAGGCAGCAGCTGCTTCCTGATATCGCCCGTTCCGCATCTCAAGTGCACCGATATTGAAATGTACGACGCTGTTATTGGAGTCGAGTTCGGCGGCTGATTTGAATTTCTTAAGCGCCTTCCCCAGATTCCCCTGTCTCATATAGATGTTGGCCATGCTGTTGTGGACCCTGGGATAGTCCGTCTTGATGAACAAAACCCTTTCATATGACTCCAAGGCTTTCTCATTGTCCCCAATCCTGTCATAAGCAACACCGATATTCACCAGGGCATTCATAAAGTAAGGATAGGCATCTATCACCTTGCGCAGGGCCTCTATCCCCTTTTGGTACTCACCAGTTTCGATGTAAGCCCTCCCCACGAGAGACAGTGTCTTAATGCGAGCAGGATTGCGGCTATATGCCTTTTCTCCGGTAGCGACGAGACTTTGCCAGTTTCTCGATCTTTCAAATCGAGTGAGACGGTGGAAAAGCCGGTCGCACCTTATACCAAGGTAATGAAATCGAACCACCCATATCAATCCCATGAAAATAATAACGCAGGAACATAGCATCACCCATCTTTGCCCGATTGCATAAAACTTCCTGTTGTCTCCCTCATGAAAAGAAGCGAGTATTCCTGTAAAAATCATCAGGTAAAAAGGGGGGATGGCACGCTGAAATGGAAAACTGAAAAATGCATTGACCAACAGTCCGACAATCCCCAACGTTATCCCAATTGTCCAAAATCGAACGTCGGACGAATATCGCGATGACGTCAGATTCAAGGCAATCCTTATACACACAAAGCCTATCCAGCCGAGCAGAAGCATTCCAACTATACCCAGTTCAGCAAAGGCTTGAAGAAAATCATTGTGAACACGGCGCAACTGGGTGGCCACGCTGAACTCCCTGTCTTTGACGGTCTTGCCATGATAAAGGGGGTAAAAAACCTTGTGATTCCCAAGCCCCAACCCTATCCAGGGATGATCCTTTATCATCTCAACTGTGTTACGCCAGATGGCTATCCTCAAAGCAATTGTTTTATCGGCAATATTTTCCCATTCCGAGGGTTCTACTTCGAAGCTTGTCATGGTGCTGACACGTTCAACAATCTCTCCAAGACGCCAGGTGAACCCCTTGGGGCCAAAGTTCATCATGACAAGAAGCACGACAATGGTGAGTCCAGCCAGTATGCCCTTCTTACGACTCCAATAAGGGACTTCTCTATTCTGGATACGCTCTCTGGCTAGCAGAATAACCAGCAAGAGAAACTCCACCCCCACGGCCACCCATGCCGCCCTTGTTTTTGTATACAATATAAAGACGATCATCAAACATGAAGCCGCGCCCGCAATCCAGGCCCAGGCCTGTTGTTTACTATTCACTATGAACCCCACAACAAGAGGCATTGTCAGAACAACAAAATGAACTGCCATGTTTTTGTTGGCAAAGGTAGCAGCGGGTGGGCTCGTTTGGGGTACCCAGGTGAAACCAAAGAGATGTTGGGCGATCCCGAGCAGTGCACAAAGAGAGCATGAGATATATATTGCAGCCAACACCTGAATCAGACGTCTCTTTTCATGGCTTCCATTAACTACCAGGAAAAACATCAAGGCCGATGCAGCCCAGGGACTCCAGGCCAAGAACCCTTCATACTTGTTGTGGGCATAGATGATAGAGGCAAGAGACCACAGGACAAAGGCAAGGAGAGGAAGATTCAAGGGTGACTTGAGGATAAAGAACTTTTTGTTGATGAAACCTTTCATCAACCACACAAAAAGCAAGAATACCATCCCTATCTGAATGAAAGCCGATTGCGGAAGGTTGGTAAATTCGTGAATATGTTTCAAGAATACAAGAGGGGCAAGGAAGGAAATAGTAACAAGGCCCCAATGGAATATCCCGTCCAGGGTTGAAAACGTGTTGTACGAAGGCCGATCCGCTGATCTCTTCTGAGCTCTTTGAATGTCGTTATTACTCATGTGCAGATCTTTGGCAATCGCCTCGGGCGTGTTCTCGGAGGCATGGCATCTTATGTACGTATGCGATCGTGAGGCAGATCCTCACTACTTTCTTTAAACCCAAAATCCCCTGAGCCATGATGCGACAATAAGCGCCAATGCCGCAAGAGCAAAGCACCCCTGGTACAGCTTTCCAGCCGGTCGTTTCAAAGCAAAACCGTAAAGCACGCCAGCCCCGATCCCGACAAGAAAGCCAAACAGGTGCGCCGTGAGGTCAGAATGTTTGCTGCTGCCAAGGAAGGCAAGCAGCGCCACACCAGCGCCCAGTGGCAGCCATGCCTTTGTCCGTCCGTTGGTCCGCCTGAACCTCTTCAAGAACTGGTATCCCGCCAGTATTCCGACGGCCCCAAAAACAGCCGTTGATGACCCGACTGAAACATGACCGCTCTGGTATAACAAGGCATTCACGAAATTGCCGCCTATGCCAGTGACAAGAATCATAAACCATCCAACTCCCGGCCCCATTATCTGGCATACAGCCGTTCCGAATAAGGCAATGCCGAACACATTGCCGACAAGATGCAAGGCATTGGCGTGAATCATCAGTGAGGTCACAGTTCTGTAAAACTCTCCGCGCAAGATTTGATGGGCATCCGAGCCAAATGTTCTGACAAAAGTCTGGCTGTCATGGCTCATTGCGATGGCTACATGGAAAGCTACCAAGATAAGAGGTACCCATATCCCTGAAAACGTCCTTCCATACTCGATCGAGGAGGTTTCCTGGATCGGATGGATATCCTTGTTCTCTTTCAGGTATTGTTCGATAACATTGAGGGCTTTGTCGTAGACCGTATCATGCACATATATGTCCCAACCATGTTCCCTGTCGGTGACACTGTATGGAATATCAGACGAGGACAGGACAAGTCCGTACGTATCAGCCTCATCTTCACTTAAGTTTTCCAATATCCTGCGCATTCTCGAAGCCTGGTCGGTTTCCGGCCTTATCCTGGCATAGGTAATCCCTGGATCGATGTGAGCTGTTGTTTCTCCTCCCCCGTCGACGGGAAAAATACCATATTTTCTTTACCTTTGCCAACGGATAACCAAATGTTGTCTCCGAAAGGGAGATTCCTCATAGCCCAACACCAGAAATTTGGCGATCACATGGTCATTCCCCAATGTTGAGGTGTCTGGAAGTCATTTCAAAACCTCCTTTATCGCCGGTTCGCGGCTTTTGGAAAGCGCTAAGCTTACTGCGCTAAATCTTGAAAACTCGGGCTAACGCCCTCAGACAGTTCAAGATTTTGACGCTTCGCTTCGCTAAGCGCTTTCTACAAAAGTCCGCAAAATAAGCTCAAACAAGGTTTTGAAATGGCTTCTATAAATTTTTTGGGTTGATTTTTTCTTGTGCAAAATATAGGTATAACAGCTCTCATATCATACAACCTTGCTGTGGATCGACCTGTCGAATGCCAGCCTGACCCGTATCCTCGCCCTGTACGGAGCGGGACCTGGGAAGAGTGCAGTACGGCGTTGTTGCAGCTTGGTTTAGCGTAAAAAATCAACGAGTTGGAGAGGAGCTTTCATGACAGAATCTGTTAACGAATTGAGAAACATCGGGCTTGTTGGCCACGGTGGAGCAGGCAAGACCTCGCTGGCCGAGGCCTTACTGTTTGACGCCGGGGTTACCAATCGTCTGGGAAATGTGGACAAGGGGAGCAGCGTGATGGATTTTGAGCCTGAAGAAGTACGGCGTCACATAAGCATCAGCACAGCTTTCCATCAGTATACCTGGAAAAACCACAAGGTAAACGTCATCGATACCCCCGGAGACGCCAATTTTTTCTCAGACACCCGGTCGTGCCTGCAAGCAGCCGACGGTGCCGTTGTCGTTATAGAGGCCATAGATGGCGTAAAGGTGCAGACCGAACAGGCCTGGGAATTTGCAGACCAACTCGAGATGCCGAGGCTGGTCTTTATCAACAAGATGGATCGGGATCGGGCCGACTTTTTTGCAACGCTAAAGGATGTGGCCGAGACCTTCACCCCAAAGCCCATTCTCTTACAGTTGCCTATAGGAGCAGAAGAGAACTTCAAAGGAGTCGTCGACCTTATCAGCCAAAAGGCCTATTTATATCAAGAAGATGGCAAAGCTAAGGTAGGGGAAATTCCCGCCGAAATGCAAGACCAGGTGGCAACTGAGCATGAGGCCCTGATTGAAAACATTGCTGAAGTTGATGATTCACTCCTGGAAAAATATTTGGAGGGGGAATCTCTTAGCGATGAAGAGCTGATGCGGGGACTGCGAGCTGGTACCCTTTCACGTGCCTTTGTCCCGGTGGTGTGCGGTTCAGCGACAAAGAATGTTGGGATCGATCTTTTGATGGATTTTATTAATGATTGTTTCCCGTCTCCATTGGACCGGGGCGCAAAGGTGGGGGTTATCCCTGATACAGGAGATAGCATGGAGCGCAGTCCTGATGCGGCTGATCCCTTTTCGGCCCTGGTTTTCAAGACCATCGCCGACCCGTATAGCGGAAGACTCAGTATCCTCAGAGTCTATTCTGGAACAGTGGCGCAAGACGGGTCCTTTTATAATGTCACAAAAGAAACCAAGGAGCGATACGGGCAACTCCTTCAGATGGCTGGCGGGGAGCAGTCGTCTATGCCCAAGGCAGGTCCGGGCGATATTGTGGCTGTTGCCAAGCTAAAAAAAACAGCCACTGGGGACACCTTGTGCGATGAATCAAACAAGATACGATTTGAGAGTGTTGAGCCCTTGCCGACCCTTGTATCTTTCGCAATAGAGCCCAAGTCCAAGAAGGATGAGGATAAGGTATTGACTTCCCTTTCCCGCCTGCTGGAGGAGGATCCCACCCTCAAGCTGGACCGGGACGCGCAGACCCGAGAGATCATAATGTCAGGTATGGGTCAAATCCATATAGAAACGATGGTTGAGAAGCTGAAGCGCAAGTTTGGTGTCGAAGTGAACCTGAAAACCCGCAAAGTCCCCTATAAAGAGACCATCAAGCAGTCGGTTAAGGGGGTAGTGTACCGACACAAGAAGCAGTCAGGAGGAAGGGGTCAGTTTGCAGAAGTTCATTTTGATGTCTCCCCTCTTGAGGAAGGCAAGGGCTTCGAGTTCGATGAGGCCTTGTCTGGTATGAACGTGCCCCGCAACTTCGTTCCGGCGGTGGAAAAGGGAATTATCGAGGCGATGCAGTCCGGTGTCCTGACTGGTTGTCCTGTTGTGGATGTAAAAGTCCGCTTCTATGATGGCAAGTCCCACGATGTGGACTCTTCTGAGATGGCATTCAAGATTGCCGCATCCATGTGTTTTAAAAAAGGCGTCCAGGATGCCAAACCTACTCTTCTCGAGCCCATCATGAACATGAGTGTCACTGTGCCTGATGATTACATGGGCGATGTAATAGGAGACCTAAACGGCAGGCGGGGGCGGGTCCTAGGTGTGGATCCCAAGGGCAAAAAGCAGGTCATCCGCGCCCAGGTGCCCATGGCAGAGATCTTGAGCTATGCCCCTGATCTCACGTCAATGACCGGTGGAAGGGCGGCCTTCACGACCGAGTTTGACCATTATGACGAGGTACCGGCCCAGATCCTTCAGAAGGTTGTTGAACAGACCAAGAGCGAAGAGTGAGTTCGTTGCTGGTTGCTCGTTGCCGGATAATAGATAGAAGACGCCAAGCATCAGCGGGATTTATTGGAGGCATGGCATGGGTATTTTGGCACTGGCAGCAGATGAGTGAGTGAAAGACGTCCAATGCACTGACGACACGTTGACTATCGATCTTATGGACAGTCAGACGATCACCGTGCCGATAGCTTGTGGTACCCACCACTTCTCAACGCCACACCCGAACAACGCGCTAATTGGAAGTCCTGTGGTGCAGGCTTCGGCAGTCACTATCCGGCTCTTGATGAAGACGTAAGTACCGATGGGCTTCCTCAAGGTGCCCCCGCTCCAAGACCATCCAATGCATAGTACAAAAACACCCCCCCTAAATGCACCAGCATTACCAATCTGAGATTGCCAACTCTTCTTGTTGTCCACTGGCCCTGGGTGGTGAATGTTTAGTCTTGACATTACGTACGATATAACGTACATTATTTGCGAGGTGATTATCATGACAACGTTAACAGCAACTCAGGCTAGGGCGAAATTATATAAGCTACTAGACGAAGTGGCTTCATCACACGAACCCATCCAGATTAAGGGCAAGAGATCCAATGCAGTACTTGTCTCAGAGGATGATTGGCGGGCAATAGAAGAAACTCTTTACCTGCTGTCAATTCCAGGAATGCGTGAGTCGATTCGGCAGGGGCTTAAGACGCCAATAGAGAAATGTAGTAAGAGTTTGAAGTGGTGAGCTGGCAGCTATTTTTCACCAAACAAGCCCAAAAAGATGCCAAGAAACTTGCAGCATCAGGCCTTCGCTCTAAAGCTGAAGCCCTACTGGACATCTTGAGACAAAATCCTTTTCAGCAACCGCCTCCCTTTGAAAAGTTAGTCGGAGACCTCAGAGGAGCTTATTCTCGCCGCATTAACATTCATCATCGTCTTGTGTATCAGGTTTTGGAGGACATCAAAACAGTAAAAGTGATCCGCATGTGGACGCATTATGAATAGAACGGGTCAACCGGGATGCAGTTCCGATAATTCCGCTACGCAATCAGATCCCACACTTTCTATTGGCAAACCAATGTCCAAGCAGAAGAAGCAACGGAGGCGATTGAATGGGGGAGTATCGAAGTTGGTGAGACGGCGCTACACCGAGGTAGGCACTCCTGATAACAGGATTATTGTGGTTTCTAACCAAGTCCTGATGCCCCGGACAAAGACCTCTAAACCGGTATTGGACCCGTAGTCGCCGCTCACTGTTCACTTCTGTATCACATCCCTGCTTTTTCGACAAATCATCTTTTTGAGCAAAGAGAACCCGTTAATCGATCACGGGTTGCATTTCTTACAGGGACTGTAGCCCTCCCAAAAGGCGTCATGCCTGGTCTTGAAGATGATTCGACGCTTGGCGGATGTTCTCTTCCCAAACGGACACGTCGTCTGATGGAAGCGCTTTGAATGGCGATTGCCAAGAAAGGGGCCTCCTTGATCCAAGAGGCCTTCCCACATCCCTACCCTTTCGGCCATTGCTTTCCGCTGGAGACGAAGCAGTAGCGAATCGTAGTTCTTGTTGGGTCTTCGAAACACATAGTGGGCACATCCGCTCTTCACCAACTCGGCATTAACAAAGGTGCCGTCCTTCAGAAAGAGATAGGCCAGCACACGGCCGTACTGATCGTGTTTTTCCCGGTCAAACTCCAGACGCACTGGCTTCTTGAATACTAATTTCCGGTTAACATCTCTGGCCTCTGGACCAAATCTTTGCGCGGGTCTTTCTTCGTGCGCTACCTCCGGAGCGTTGATCCCGCAATAACGAACACGCCTCCCATCAGCAAGCACCACGGTATCCCCGTCGTCCACCCAACGCACCAGGACAAACGGAGAGGCTGAGGCAGCTCCGAGAAGGCCCGGAAGTGCCACTAATAGTAACAGGCAGAGTTTGAATCCGATTCTCATTGACGGACCATTGAAGATTGGTTATTAGTTATTGGTTACTAGCAGTGGTTCAGCCAGCAACTCTTATTCCGAGCCATTGTTGTCACTTGGTCCCATTATTGTCATTTCGAGCGAAGCGAGAAATCTTTCTTGGGCAACCTGATAGAAGGGCAAGATTTCTCCCTTCGGTCGAAATGACGGAAAACCAACAATAGTCAATCTTCAATCTTCAATTGACAATGTCTAGCGGCACTTTCATCCAGCATTCTCGACAGTCCACCTCGATCTTCAGGCACAAATCCCAGGGCCCTCTCCCACACTTCCTCGTCCTCCATGCAAAAATATAGCATGACGTCCGGAGCCAGTTCTCTGATCCAGGCCACCATTTTCCTATAGAGTTGGATGCGGAGAGGCTTGAAATACCTCATTTTGCCATCCACACCCGGGATAAACTCACCGTAGATGATCCTTGATTTCTTAAATCGTTTCTGGATGATCGGTTTTAAGGATGGCATAAAGCGAAATGAGCCAAGACTAATCCAGACAATGTTTTGGGCCGACACGCTTCTAAAAAGCTCTTTCACCAATCTCTTGTAATCCTTTTCCCAGCCCTCATACAAGATCAACGGATCAAAATGAAATGCCAGGGGATATCCCCAGGCCTCACACTGAGCGGCAGCCTTCAGACGGGCCCTCACGCCGGCGGTGCCGCGCTCCTCACTGCGGATCATGGCAGGAGGATTGAGGGACCAGGCTGCAACGGTCTTTCTGTTGTGTTCCAGGCCCCTGAGATTCTCAATGGACGTTGACTTGGTTTTCAATTCCAGCACGACCCGGTCCTGCTGAGCGAAACAGGGAACCAGGGTTCTTGAAAGCTCAGTCCACGGTTCCCATATCATGCTGTCCGTAAACTCCCCGGTGCCAATCCTATGAAATGGGGGCCTCTCAGACTGGAAAACATTCTCAAGTTCCTCAAAAAGCCTCTCTTGATTGACAAAATACTGTAAGACCGGCGGGTGGAAGTAGGCCTGCAGGATGCAGTAGGCACAATCCATGGTGCAGTAGGTTCCGATGTGAAGAATCTGGTAGCCACAACAGACATACGATTGGGTGCCAGGACATTTTCTCAGAAAGGACCCCTTGTTGCGGGTAAGGAACAGGACACGTTTTCCCGCAGCTATAGGGTCCCGCATGGCAGCAAGGGCCTCGTGGACCTTCACTGAGTCAGACACGACAGAAATGGGGACGCCAGGGAGGGACTGCCGGACAGTGCTGACAGTGGGATGTTGGCTAACCGCCTCATCAATGTACAGCTTGGAAATCATCGTCGTTGAGTGCCTACGTCATGAAATTCGACTTGTTTGTGCAAAAAAGTTTTTCACAGGTTGAAGAATTCAAACTCGAAATCCGAAATCCGGCACGAAGTGAAGCCTGAGCGCCAACAATATCGAATGACAAAAATTCAAAACAGAAAAATGGAAGAATTGTGGAATTGAAGGATAAACACGTGGGAACACCAAATTCCCCAATTGCTGGATTGCTGACTCTGTAGCGTTTAGGGCATTGGGACATTTGATATTGCGGCTGATGCCTTGAAAACAGTACGGATTTGTTTGCGGCTGACGCCTTGAACAGAAGCGAATTTCGACCTGCCCGCAATGCCTTTGCGTAGGTTCAAAATAGTGGCTCAAGGTGAATGTTATTGCCGTAGACATTATGTTCTGCTCAAGTATCCTGCATGGCAGGCGGGTATTCGCATTTCGGATTTGGCTCCGGCTCGTCCGGGTTAGGTTCCTTTGGCATTTTAGCTCACTTTTTATAGCCGTCATTCAAAAGGTGCCAATAATCTTCTCAGGGCAGGGTTCTTGGCTATGGCGTCGAGAACCTTGCGGCGTTCCTCAAAATCTTCGATACTCCTGAAAGTCATGCGCAGCGTATAAAGACCCCCTTCAAAATGAGGGGGGCCCGTCATATGAATGTGCTCGTCCAGTTTCAGGGCCTTAAGTTCCTTTGAGAACCTTTCCTCTGCTTTCGTCAGTGTAGGAAACCGACGCCGTTTCAGATAGGCCCTGATCTTTGAGCCTTTTTCGTTCCTGTTCAACTCAGCCCTATCCAGGATTGTCATGATTTCCGCACATTGAAGGACGTCTCCGGGCTGAAGCTCTTCGCGAATTGAAATCTCTTGAACCAAGGCAATGACCTCTGTCTGTTTGCTCTGGCTCAGCTTAAGCACTTTGAAAAGCTCAAGGAAGGACACGGCATCTTCATGCGAAAAGTCGCTCAAAGCGACTGCCGCCTCAAAGGAGATTATTTCGTCTGTAACACCTTTTTGGATGGCTCCTGGAAGCCGGGACAGGGTCTCCAACTTCTTAAAGACCTTCTGGTTTTCAGGAAATCCGAGCAACGATGACAATATCTCGAGACGCTTGCCTTTTGGTAGCCGAGCAGAAAGTTTCTGAATGCCTCGGGCCTGTTCCGCAACGTTTAGCTGACGATGAGATCGGTTATCAAGTATTGCCAGTTTAACTGCGTCAAGCTCTGCGGGCGCTCCGTTCAGAACACGCACGTTTAGTTTATGCCACCCCAGGGCCTTGCATGCCACGACCCGACGGAAGCCGCATACGATCTGATACTTCAAATCCTGCCGCTGTCTCAGAACAGGTGGATTGACGAGGCCAATGGTCCGAATAGAGGCAACAAGTGCCTCTGGGTCGGAATGAAGATTCAAACGGCAGGTATCATCCTCTGCATCAATTTCGGACATGTATATCGTCCTGTCTTCATAATCGAATATGTGGGAATCCTGACTACTCATTGCTATCTGGGCACACCTTTTATATCTGACCGGTAATCAGTCACGGAGTACTGGAGTCATGGAGTAGTGGAGTGATGGGTTTCGAAAAATAAAGGATAATTCCCCCCGCTTTTACTCGCCACTACTCCAGTACCCTAACACTCCATCACTTCATGCCTGTCAATCTGTGCAGAGCCTCCTCATATTTTCTGAGGGTGTTTTCAACAACCTCCGGCGGGAGTTCAGGGGCGGGCGGTTTTTGATTCCAGTCAAGCGAAAGAAGGTAATCTCGCACATATTGCTTATCAAAGCTTTTCTGAGGTCCGCCTGGCTGATATGTGTCTTTGGGCCAAAAGCGGGATGAATCAGGGGTGAGGATCTCATCGATCAGGACCAGTTCGCCTTCGATCAGACCAAACTCAAATTTGGTGTCCGCTATGATGATGCCACGGGGCTCGGCAAATGCCACGGCTTGTTTGTAGATGGCCAAGCTGACATCTCTCAACCGCACGGCCATATCCTTTCCCAACATATCCTCGACCCGTTCAAAGGAAATGTTTTCATCGTGGAGGCCGATATCCGCCTTGGTCGAGGGAGTAAATAACGGCTCCGGAAACCGGTCGGATTCCTGCAAACCTTGTGGGAGTTTTATCCCACAAACACCTCCGGATTCCAGATACGACTTCCACCCGGAACCCGAGATATATCCTCGAACGATACATTCTACTGAAAGCGGCTCTGCTTTGCGAACCAGCATGCTACGATCTTTAATAACATCAACATACTGGTGACATGCCTCTGGAAACTGCTCCACATCAGCGCTGATGAGATGATTCGGAATAAGGCTTTCCATCATTTTAAACCAGAATCCTGACATCTGAGTCAGGATGCGGCCTTTCCCCGGTACGGGATTCGGCATAACGACATCAAAAGCAGAAATGCGGTCTGTAGCAACCATTAGGAGGGCATCACCAAGATCATATATGTCCCTCACCTTGCCTTGTCTCACCAAGTTCAAGTCTGGAAAAACGGTGTCATACAAAGGAACTTCCACGGTTGACTCCTCTCTTCATTTGGACTGTATTCTCTCCCTTTATTTTAGCCGCAGACTCACGCAGACAAACAGCTGGCCGACCCGCCCGCCTCGCCTGAGCGCTAGCGATGGCGGGCAGGCCTGGCCACCTATTAAGTGTCATACCCTTCGGGCAACTTTAGAATTATCCTTGGCGGCAATATGTATGGCATAGCTCACGTTGTCAATCTCTAACAATGCATTTCCTTCCGCCGGAGGTGGATTGCATTTTTTGTTCGGCCAGGTCGGCCGACCAAAATGTCTGTGTCGGTCTGCGTCAGTCTGCGGTTAATCTCTTCTAACTGAACGGTACAACCTATCGCTGCCATTAGCGCCTGAGGGCAGATATCCGTGAGGTACCCCACAAGTCCGGCAATTCCATTGATCAATCACTTAGGATTAGTCAGCCGTGAAAAAAAGTCAATACGCAAATCGAGCTGGTGTCAGTGGTGAGTTCTTTCGCTTGTAATTGATGGGTTTAGCGAATATATTGCTAAAGCATTAGTTTAGGAAAAAGGAGATAGCGCGATGCAGAAAAAGGTCACAGTCATCGGTGCTGGTAACGTGGGTGCAACCGTGGCACAAAGGGTGGCAGAAAAAGAACTTGCAGATGTGGTCTTGATCGATGTCGTGGAGGGCCTGCCTCAAGGGAGGGCTCTCGATTTGCAGGAGGCCGCCCCTATAGAAAAACATGACGCCCGGATCATCGGAGCCAACACGTACGAGGCATCAGAAGGCTCTGATCTCATCATCATCACCGCGGGCCTACCGCGCAAACCAGGCATGAGCCGGGGCGATTTGCTGACAACCAATGCCAAGATTGTGAAGATCGTTGTTGAACAGGTGGCGCCCTTGTCTTCTGACGCCATCTTGATCATTGTCACCAATCCTCTGGATGCGATGTGCCACGTTGCCTTTCAAACGAGCAAGTTCCCCAAGAATCGGGTCTTGGGAATGGCCGGTGTCCTGGACTCTGCCCGTTTCCGCTCATTTATTGCCGCGGAGCTAAATGTATCCGTAGAAAACACGCATGCCTTTGTTTTAGGAGGCCACGGCCGCACCATGGTGCCGCTCCCCCGCTATTCCACGGTTGCTGGTATTCCTATAACCGAACTGATGTCGCAGGATCGCATCGATGCCCTTGTAGAGCGCACTCGATGGGGTGGTGCTGAGATCGTCGATCTGTTGAAGACGGGTAGCGCTTATTACGCACCAGCGTCAGCCGTCGTGGAGATGACGGAGTCGATCCTCAAAGACAAGAAGAAGATCCTTCCGTGCGCCGCCTACTTGGAGGGAGAATATGATATTGACGGTCTTTTTATAGGCGTTCCAGTAAAGCTGGGAAAAGAGGGGGTAGAACAAATTATCGAGGTGACACTGACAAAAGAAGAGCGTTCTGCTCTGCAAAAATCGGCAGATGCTGTTCAGTCACTAGTGGAAAGCTTAAAGAAGATGGCGCTATAGCGACGGCAACCGAAAGACTAATAGAGAAACATGGGCTTACCGACAATAGTTTTGGCCTTAGGCCTATATTCCTCCACGTCATAAAGTTCCCGAACATCCACACGTTTTACATCGGCGGTCACTGTGCTTATAGGAACATCCGTATACGTTCCTCCTGAGAGTGAGACCATACGGCCGTAAACCCCCTTTTTTGCCAGATTGAGCGCCATAAGCGCAAAATTGATAGCCACCATGAGGTCGAGCGAGTCTGGAGCGCCGCTCCTCATAAGATAGGAAAGCTGTTGAAAAATAATCCCCTGACCGGTTAGTTTCTTTAATGCGTCTCCGGTCACAAGGCCAATCCCACCAAGCTTTCTGTGGCCGTATGCGTCCTCCTCACCATACTCATGGACTTTTCCATCCACCATCTTAGCCCCTTCCGAGATGGTCATCACCGCATAGTTGCTTGGATTGGCATCTTTATCTTCCATTATCAGTTTGGCTAGTCTTTCCGGATCAAATGGGACCTCGGAAATGATAGCCCGGTCAGCTCCTGCAAGGTATGCGGATATCAGCGAAGTCTGACCGCAATTCCTTCCAAATAACTCGACCACTGCTATCCGCTCATGGGAACCAGCAGACGTACGCAAGGCATGAATAAAATTGACCGACCGGGTCACCGCCGTTGAAAAGCCTATACAGTAGTCAGTCCCAAATACGTCATTGTCCATCGTCTTTGGAATAGCAATGACGGGGAAGCCTTCTTCGTGCAGCCGCTCTCCATAGCTCAAGGTGTCGTCACCGCCGATAGGAATCAACAAGTCAATACCAAGATGTTCCAAGTTTTTCAGGATATGAGGCGTGATGTCAGTTTTATCTTCCGTTGGGTGGGCGTCTAAGAAAGCCGGGATCTCACTCTTTTTCATCGCACTTGGCTTGGTCCGTGAAGTGTGCAAAATGGTACCGCCTGACCGGTCAATGGTTCGCACCATGCGTTTGTCCATAGATATGACATTCACATCGTGGGTACCTTCATCTTCAATGTGGTATTCAACGAGCCCGGCCCACCCCTTCTTTATGCCAAGCACGCGCATTCCCTCGTCAATCGCCCAATGGACTATCGCCTTGATACACGGATTCAAGCCTGGGACGTCACCACCTCCTGTCAGGATCCCGATTGTT
>PVMS01156502.1_pt1 | contig 15119 bp, 15 predicted proteins | sample 1853461 | NCBI WGS metagenome assembly PVMS01 (sample SAMN08582032, study PRJNA380276) | Marine sediment metagenome, whole genome shotgun sequencing project. | isolation source: ocean sediment barecode stripped | collected 2017 | reverse complement strand
GTTAACGGTGATACCCACGAGATCGCCGTTAACCGTTAACCTGATCAGTTGTTTACTCATCTGCATTCCTCAACTATTCAATAGCCTACTCTGGAGCCTGCTGCTCGCGCAGCTCAACCAGTGCGTCGCGGATCAGCGCCTTGACAAGGCGCCGCTTATATCCGGACGGCGTGAAGAGATTCGTGATCTCACCCATAGCGCTACGCGCAGCTAATGCGGCTTCCTCGATACCGGCATCGGTCAGTCCGGATTTTTGCAAAATCTGCTCCGACTCGGCCAGCACCTTCGGCGCGGCTCCCATTGAATTCACAATGAGCCTCACCGACTCGAGCTTCGCATTCGAACCAACGATGGCTGCGGCAAACGAGCCCGCTGCGAAATCAAGACCCACTCGCTGCGATAGCTTCGCGAAGATCGCGCGGCCGTCGAAGCGCGGCACCGTGACGGCGACCAGAATCTCGCCCGGCTCCAGAACGGTATGGTCAACGCCGTCGTCGCGATAAAAATCGATCACCGGAATTTCTCGTTCGCCGGCATGGCTTGCCAGTGTGACCGACGCGCCGATCGCAATCAGCAACGGCGCCGAATCCGAGCTGTTGATCGCATGACAGCGGCTCGCGGTTTTGATGACATGACACAGCTGCGTATCGGTCTTAAAACAGCCTTCTCGCTTGCCTCGCCATTCCTCAGACTGGTTCGTATACCAGCAACGCGTTTCAAGACAGAGGTTGCCGCCGAGTGTGCCGATATTGCGGATATGCCTCGACGCCACCCCGTACAACGCATCGCGCAATGCCGGGCAATGTGCCGTGACCAGCGGATTCTTGATGAGATCCGTTAGCTTGCAGCCGCCACCGATGCGCAGGCTGCCATCGGGCAGTTCCTCGACCGTCTGCAACTCGGGCAAACTATTCAGGCTGATCAAAACTCGCGGCGTGTCGAGCCGAAATTTCATGTTGATCAACAGGTCTGACCCGCCTGACATGATCTTCGCATCCGCACCGTGCTCGGCCAGGGTCGCAAGGCCCTCAGCCAGGTTTTTCGGTCGGACATATTCGAAACGGGGTAATTGCATGCGTCTATCTGTAAATCACGTAAATTCCAGGCTTATCGTAAGCCGGCAAAGTCACCATTCTCCAGCATTCGGGCATTTCCATCCACAGGGGAAACCACTATCTGATCGTTTAGCCCGACGCAGAAGGCAGGCAGAGCGCCCATAAGGCCCAAAATCACACCTGCAGGGCCGGCGAGAATGCATCTTCGCGTGACTCAGCAGGTCCCGGGCTCTGCCTGAACGTTAATGTCGCGGCGCGGTGCGACGAACCTGATAATGACAGGTCTCCGGTCACTGCGCCCTGCTGACCACGCGGCAGATGCAGGTGCTCCGTTAACAGGTAAGCATTAAGCAGGCTGACACCGGACAGCATTGCGATAGCGACGAAGGCGACAAACAATTTTGCCAGAACATGCCTCGGTTGCACGCCGGGCGCTAATTGAATCGGGCCCAGAGTTTTAGTCGCGAGGGTTTTAGTCGCGGCGACCGTTTCCATTTTCTGTCTGGCCGGCCCCCTGATGACTGGCGGCGCTTTCATGCGGCGCGCCTGTTTATCGGTTCATAAGTGATTTCCGATTGCCGCCCCCATACTACTGTTACACGAGTTTCCAGTCACTATGCATGGCCAGTGCGATATTCGAACTAATTTGACGACTGCGCATCGGGACGACATCATCGCCAACCTCGAGGGATTACCTGGAATCCGGATGACCTTACAAAGAACATGAAGAGATTGCGACTGGGCAAGGTGACATTAACGGCCCTGCTGCTTACGGCGTGCGGGGGTACCGGCCTGGTAACCGTCGACGACGAAAAGCAGGCCGGCAACGTGGCTGCACAACAGATTGAGGAACAGGTCGGCATCTACCCGGCAGAATTCCTGACGACCTATATCGACGCCATCGGCCGGCGACTCGTTACTGGGCTCGACAAGACGCCCTACTACTTTCGTTTCAAAATCATCGATCAAGGCGAGCCCAATGCGTTTGCCGCGCCGGGGGGTTATATTTATATATCGCGAGGCCTGCTGGCGCTGATTAACGCTGAAGATGAGTTGGCCGGCATCCTCGCTCACGAGATCATTCACGTCACACAACGTCATCATGCACGCCAGGCCCAACGCGGCGTTTTGCCCGGCATCCTGACGTTGCCCGGACGCGCAATCGGCAAAGTCGTTGGTGAAGATATCGGCAATACCATCAATGCCCCGATTGAAAAAGTCGGCGGGGCATACGTCGCTTCCTATGGACGCGACCAGGAAAGTGAAGCCGATCGACTCGGCATGCAACTGGCGGCCCGGGCAGGTTACGACCCGCTAGCGCTTGCCACAGTGCTGTACAACCTTGAACGTACGACTATTCTGTTGACCGGCGAACAACACGAAGCCGGTTTTTTTGACAGCCATCCGACTACCCCGACGCGGATCACCGATATCGAACGAGAGGCCGCAAGTATCTCGTGGACGCCCGCACGGCCGTTTGCTCAAAACAAGCAGGACCTGCTGAACCGTCTGGATGGTTTGCCATGGGGTGCCGACAACCCGATACAGGGAATCTTGCGCGGCCAGCAGTTCCTGCAACCGGACATGGATGTTTCGATTACGTTCCCGGCAGGTTGGGACGCGGTCAATACCCCAATCTTTGTCGGTGCATTTGCGCCGGAAAACCAGGCCCTGGTCATTCTTGGCAGCGCGGAAAGAAATGGCCCCGCAGCGGAACTCGCCGCGGCCTTCATCGAGGAACTGCGCACCGAGGCAGACCTGGAACCGACTGAAGCACATCCGGTCGAACTTGATGCCGGACCGGCCTACCTCGTGCGCATCGAAGACGGGTCAGGCGACCAGCCTGCCAGTATCTACTACCTGTGGGTCAACACCCGGAGCACAACTTTCCGGTTTATTGCGGTAGGCGACGATTCATTCCGCGAGCAACTTCGCGATACCGTTCTGAGCCTGCGCATTATGACTGATGAAGAAAAGGCTTCGATTGTCGATGATCGAATCCGGTCCGTTACGGCATATTCCGGAGAATCGATTCAAGCGTTGTCGGAGCGAACCGACAACCGGTTTTCGCCCGAACTGACTGCTGCCGTGAACGGGCTGCCCAATGCCGCCACCCTGAAACAGGGTCAGCTCATCAAGATTTTGCGCAGGACACCCTATCTTCACTGAGCACGAAAAAACACCAGGTCCTTCAGCCGGCCCTTTAATCAGAAATATCCCCTGCCCTGAACCGTTTGCTGATGTAGGCCGCCGTTAAGACGATCACACCGGTAATGATCGGTTCACCGGCATTACCGACGATCCCGCCGGTCAAAGGATACGGTACTGCGAAAAATCCGAGTGCGCCAATGGATCCCAGCGCGAGCCATTTCCAGCCAATCTTTACCCACAGGTAAATACCAAACACGATAACCATATTTGACAAGGTTATTGCAGGAATCGGCGCAATTCTCGTACCCACTCCGATGTGCGCGTCGGGACCGCAAGCAGTGTAGTCCGCAATATAAGTTGTGTAGCGCAGCGTATCGGCAAAACACGACGGATAGAACGTTGCACCCGAGAACAACCACAGATCATGGGCAATAAAATATGTCGCCAGCAGACAAAAAGCGGCCATGACCCATTTCGGTTTTGCCCAACCGAACCCTGCTTCGCGCGCCATGGAACCGATCGCGATGAACGTCATCGGCAAGCCGACATAGTGCGCGATGAACCGTACGGTGTTCATCGCCAGCAGGACTGAACCCTCGCCAAGCATACTGCCGATGCCGATTGTCAGGTTATCGAACCACAGCAACGTCAGCGGCACGGTAGCGAGGATCAGGCCAGCAGAAGGGTACTTTCGGCATAAGCCTATTGCCCAGATCAGCAGGGCCAGATCTACGCCGGCAATCACGAGATAGGCTAATGACAACATTCGGAGGTCTAATCGTTATCCCACGGAAAACGACGGTTCGCGTCGATGGCAGCGAGTGTCCTGCCGATCGTACTGCGATCGTCGAGTACCGACACAATCAACTCCGACAGGTCTTCCCGAAAAATATAGCCGAATGTATTTCGATCTTCGCTCAGCACGCCATTGCCGGTCTTCCGACCCGATCGTAGACCACCGGGACGAATAATCGTGTAATCGAGCCCGCTCGCGCGCAGGCTTTCTTCGGCACGTGTTTTCAACGGCAACAATTTTGCCAGAACGCGCTTGGATAGCGCCGGCATCGCGGCGTTGCTATCACCCGCGCCGATTGTTGTGATGAGCACCAGACGCCTGACACCCGCTTCCTTCGCGGCCTTGATGATATTCGCATTGCCCTGATAATCCGGCGGCGGATCACAGCTCAGACAAGCGATTGTTGTCAACACGGCCGCATATTCGCGGCCGACGAAGGCGGCACGCACCGTCTCGATATCCATTGCATCACCGACGACCATATCCACATCGATCGTCTCAAGATCTGTCGTATTGGACGTTGGCCGAACAAATGCCGTGACATTGTCGCCACGTGCTTCCAGCAGGCGTGCGACCATTAAACCGGTGTTGCGCGTCGCACCGAATATAAGAATCGACGTCGAATCACTGGTTGCCGGCATCAGCAACATCGGTTTTACAGCGACCGTGCTCGTCGGCAACCGGGCTTCGAGTGTCAGCGCGATCCCACCGAGAACCAACACGAGTATCAGGAAAAGTAAGCCAATGATTTTCAGGATTATTTTCATGACTCGCTGCTCACTCAGTCAATGGCTGGTCGGCCTGAGTATTGCACGATACCAGACAGGGAACGTTCTTCACCGATCGTATTTCGTGCGACGATCTTGCCATCTGTAACACGCAGTTTAACGAATTCGCCATCGAAAAAATTTCCAAGCAACAGGTAACCCGAGTCGGTGGATGGCGCCACGGCTGCCCAACCTATGCGGTCCATCTCGATCTTGTGGACAATCTCACCGGAATACTGGTCCAGAAAAACGACACTCTTGCCAGTACCAATCACCAGCTTACCACCGGGCATCTGGGTCATGATCAGGACCATCGGTGGGGCGCCTTCCACTGTACCGAAATCGGCCAGGTCAGGAAGTTGCCGGCGATTTTCAAGATCGTACTGCATGACGCGGTTTCCTGTTTCCGAAATATAGATCATGCGCTTGCCGCCGTCCGCCAGCACGGTACTCGTCACCCCGTGGATCCCAACGACCCCGCCATGTGTATCGGTCTCATACTCTTCGATAAATTTACCGTCGGCACTGAAGCGCAGAATGTTCCCGTGGCCGATTACTTTTTCGCCGGGCAGAAGATTAAATTGTGTCGTATTAAAAGTAATTTTTGTTTTACTGCCGATCAGGTGCTCGCCGAACAATAGCGTACCATCCGGCGCAAATGTAACGCTGCTGAACGGTCTCTGCGAGAAAGATCTGCCCGGTTTCTGTTTAGCATGTGCGTCAATTTCGATGACTTGCCACGAGATCGGGGCGGAACCCCATAGCGTTCCATCCGGACCGAATGCCAGGCCGCCAATCTTGTGCGTCGTTTCGGCAATCCACAGCACTCCCTTGGGCTGCAGATCGGCATCAAACTGTAACAGGCGTCCGGTACCGGCATGATCATCATCGGGCACATCCATGACCGTTGCCGCAACGAAGATATCACCAGGTTCAAATGATGTAGCGGTCGAAATTCGCTCGTCTTCGGCCTGGACCGTGGTCGCCGCCGACAGGCACACAACGATTGCAGCGCTGGTCACCATGAATAGCGATATAACCCGTTGCCGCCAAGGCAAATCATTCATAAAGCATATTCTCCTGTTCCTACTCATGCCTATCCGATCCGATCGATACGCTACCGGTTGCCCGCACATCGAATTTCCGGTCTATCTTGTGGCCCGCTGAAGTTCCAGACGTAATTCTCCGCCTGACGTTCATCGGGATCGATGAACCCGTTGCCGTTACGGTCGCAGAAATAGTGCAATGGTTTGACAACCGGCAGTTCATCCGGTGACCAACCGGTCAACTGGCCGGTCAGGCTGTCGAGATTCGACGAAGCAGCAGCGTATGTTCCGATGACATCGCCTTCAACGACAAAACCGACAACGGCGCCAGTCTGCCCGGTCCCCGATACCCTGCCAGCCGCATAACCATTCGTCACGATACCTTTATTGCGCCCAACGAGGCCGCCCACGGCGTCTGCGCCGGTGACGTCTCCCGTCGCATACCCATTGCGCACGATGCTTTGCGAGTTGAACCCGATGAGTCCACCGATGTTGGTCGAATCGCCGATAACATGCCCGGTCGCATAGCTGTTTCTGACTTTGGCATCGGTATTGACACCGACGAGCCCGCCGATATCGTTGCTACCCTTGACGATTCCGGCGGCATGACTATCCAGCACGCTGCCGAACGTATTCAGGCCGACGAGTCCGCCGATGCCACGTGTACCACTGATCTGGATATCGGCCGCACTGCTGAATACCGCACCGGTCATATCACCGACGAGTCCGCCGGCCGCCTGATTCGCATCGACACGGCCGGAAAAATAGCCCCCGAAGACGAGACCACCACTGCCGCCGACCATACCGCCGATCGCCATCATGCCGCTCGTCTCACCCGTCGCCGAGCAGTGGTACAACGTGCCGAAATTTGACCCGACGATCGCGCCGACACCCGCACGTCCCGATACATGAGCATTTTCGAGTGTCAGATGCATGACGATCCCGGATGCACCGAGTACGCCGAACAGGCCGACACCACCTCGCTCCGGTGCGCTGATCGACAGATTACGGATGACGTGCCCACGGCCATCGAACACACCCGCATAACCAAACTGCCCCATCGTCCGCATACAGTTGCCGGTCGGACCGCAATTGCCGATCGGCTCGAACACTATATCGGTCGCATCAAGATCGGTTACGAGTTGATAAGAACGGGCGCGTCGGTCGTCGAACGATAGCGTTGTCACGCTACCCTCCGCTGCACCCAGCGTTGCAATTGCGGCCAGTTGCTGAATATCGCATATCTCGTAATAGCCATCCTCGTTGCGGTCAGCAACGAATTCGCCAGCATCAGTCGGTGCCGCATCATACCGGTCGGCCAGTCCATCGTTGTCACGATCGCGATCGACGGGTGCGTCGTCATCAGTTCCACGACACAAATCCTCACTCAATTCAGTCGGCCGAAGCCGCTCAAAGTCACGGGCTCTGGCCAGCATGCTGGTAAATTCAGAATCGCGTTCGCCGTGATCAAACCGCATCGTCATACCGAGTCCGCCGGGCCCACGCGGCGGACCTGACTTCTTGCTATCACCTTGCGATCCGGAAGCGATTGCGTCTTTTTGTGCCGCGAAATATGCGGCCATGTCCTCAAGATCCTGCTCACTCTTGTCGAGCACGGCGCCGCTCATCAGCGAATTCGGCCGCGAACCATCGATATAGGCCTTCAGCGCGAGCAACAAATATTGTTCATGCTGCCCGCCAATTTTTGGATTGACCGGCGACGGACTGTTGCCGTCAACACCGTGACAGGCGAAGCACTGCGTCGCTAGTTGCTTGCCGCGCACCGGGTCTCCAGCCGCAAAGACTGCTGGAGCAAACCCTTGCATGAGCAGCAGAACTGAAAAAAAACCGACGGTGATTGTAATTCTTGTCATGAATGGACTCCCTCCAACCAGGCACTAATATCAACACGGCCTGGCTGTTGCAGGTTCAACGTACGGGATTAATTTTGCCCTTCTTTCTCGCATTGCGAATCCGCCACGCGATGAAGTTGACCGCCAACCGCGTCATAGGTTTCAGGGGTACGTCAGTATAGTAATTCGCATCCAGCCAGTCACGAAGTGTATTCATTCGCTCCTCTATGAGCTTCAGCGTTTTGTAGCTGTAGCTTTCTTCATTTCGGTACGAACCGACGATGGCGAGTATGTTCAGCTGCGACATGCAAAAGTCTCTACTGCTCAAAGCGACTTTAAAAAATATTTGACATGCAATTTTACTGAAACGATAGGCAAGGAGCATCGAGCCGTCAATTCATCCACCTCGCGCCCCCATACAGCGGATTACGGACGAATCCAGGGCAAGACTGCTATCATCAATATTCATTAATGCAAGGATCACAATAAGATGCGTTTTGCAATAATATTTCTACTTGGCCTGCTCGCTCAAGCCGTCACGCTTGCCGATATGCATGACAATTTCAACCAACTGCCGTCGGCGGACTACGATGAAAACCTGTCGGCAGAGATTCAGGCATTCCTGAATACCTATGCCAAGGCGTATGACCGGCAGGACTATGACGCCTTGCTCGGCATGTGGGACCAGAACTATCCGCACCCGATCTATATGGCAGAAGAAGTCGATCCGCCGATGCACGGCTGGCAGCGTATCAGAGCGTACTTCAACCCGAAGCCGGGCTTCACGGTACTCGACGGCATTCGCAACGAGTACTCAGATGTACGAGCGAATTACCTCACCGACGACCTGGCCATCGCGACCTACAAGCTGCGCTACGACATCAAGGTCAAGCGGCAGAAGGCATTGTCCAGCTGGGACCGGGTCATGGCCGTTTTTCGCAGGAAAGATGGTCAGTGGAAGCTGATGGCTTACACCGAGGCGCCGATGTCGCCACTGACCATGGTGAGAAAGATGCTACAGGAGCAAGTGCCGGATGATTTTTCCGATTACATCAAAGTGATGAAGGAAAGTACTACCCCGTAGGTATCTCGCAATCCTGAGTTAGCCAATGTACTCGGCAAAATATTGATTCAGGCAGCGATTCTCCGGATCGAGTTGACGGCGTAGTTTGCGGAACCGACGTAATCGTGGACCATAAGCTTCTTGCGCATGCTGTGGTGACATGCCGCGCGTCTGGTTGAACAGTGGAGTGCCACCGAACCTGGCCGCAAGATCAGCAAAGTCGAGCAGAAAATTGTCCCAACCATCCACGTTCGTCGAACGCAATTTAAGTGCAAAAAGTGCCTGGTCATGGCTTGGCGACAAGGTCGCGCTTCGGTCACGATTGATCCAGTATGCAATTCCCGGCAGATCACAGCGAAACCCGGCAACCTTGTAGTGACGCAGACAGAATTCCCGGTAGGCATAGATCAATGACGCAAACCGATCAGTCGGGAATAGCCAACTGCTATATGCGACCGCTGTCGACTGACGCATTTTTCTGAATTGCCCGGTCTGTTCCATCGCATTACTGCCAACAACAGCAAAGCGCTTGTTAACGAACCTCTGCGTAGCCTCACTAAAACCATCGATCAGCGGATCGCGGAGTTTACCAATCGATAAGATCCGGCCGACCGAATGCACAAAATCCGGGATAGCCTTGTTACATGCCCAGTCCCTGATCTTCCATGGCAGCATCTTGCTCTGCCGTTCACCGGAATCGGCAAAGCGCAACTCCACGAATTCGCGGTTGCGAAACGGCAGCAGAAAGATCTTGACGCCGGCCTTGACCCCGGACATGTCCGGAATGAAGCGCATCAACTCATCGAAGTCAAATTCCCGGTTACGAATCGCATACGGTCGAATCTGGCGAATTTTCAGCGTGACGGTGCAGACGACGCCAAGCAATCCATAGCCTTGCCGTACCATTTGCAGCAATTCAGGCATGTCTTTATCGACTTCAACTTGCCCGCCCTGTGGCGTCACGAGCGTCACACCCGTCACCGAGGCCGCAAGATGTCCCGCATCGCCTGGGATACCGGCTGAAAGCGATCCACTGCTAATCAGGCCGCCCACCGTTCGTTGCGGATACTCGTAACTACCGACCAGCTCCATTCCTTCACCGGCCAGGCGATCGGCCAGTGAACGCAATTGCATGCCGGCGCCAACCGTGACAGTACTCGCAGACATCCGAATAAATTTCTTCATTGCCGTCATGTCCAGCAACGTACCTTGCGTACGTGCACAACGCGTGCTGCCACTATTCGAACCGACAGGTCGCACCGGGCCCGGATAACGTCGCGAATCCTTCAAAACGGAGATGACATCATCGATTGACTTCGGGCGTACCGAAACGACTGACTTCTGAACCTGCTGGTGGTTGCTAGACTTGCGAATACCTTGTCGTGCCATTTTCACACTCCGTGCGCTTGAGTTGTCACCGACCGGGACGGATGCACGGACACGAAGGGACAGGCCCATTCGTTGCTGGCAACCCCGCTGTCATAGAACTGTATTCCTTAGACCGGTGGCTTTGTGTCCCCGGCTTTCACCGGGTATACCTTTAATCAGACAAGTGAATATGCCGCAACTTGTCGGCAACAACAAGTACAGATGATGCTTATCGAAATGGCCGCCATCGGCCAACACCGATATTTTGTTCACTCGACACCGATGCAGCTGAACCTCCACCCGACAGCAAAGGATTATGTCTGCTGCCAACAACAAGGGTCGTAAGTGCGTCCTGACATTAAGGAAAACGTTGCCCCGCATATACGGCGTGCGGGCACACACCAGGCTGACGCCCGACAGCATGCTCCATAAATCAACATTTTTGAACACATGGCGTCAATGCATATTTTATAAGCTATTGTTTATACAGTAATTATTATTAATATTCCCGATCGTATCCCAATGCACAAAGTGTGAAATGACTACAAATTGACGGCTACGAACAGGCATTAGAGCAGGGCACTCGGTACGATTTCCCAAGGCTCGATCGCTGCCCGGCGATCGGGCCAATGGCCCGGGAACCGTATGAAGGCGAATATTCGAGATGCAAATTTTCAAAAAGCTGACCAATAAATTGACCAGGAATTTGATGAGCAGCGGGCTGGTGATCCTGACCTCCGGCTGCATGATGCAGACCCAAACAACTTTCGAGTCGGCGACGCTGGCCAATCACGCGACAACCGCCGCACAGGGTACAGCTGCTTGTACGGTCGCGCTGGATGCCGCAAACGGTGCCGATGCACAGGCGACACTCGACCCCGACAGAATCGACGTGTTCGTCTGGAACATTCATAAAAACCAACACCCCAATGCACTGGGCGATCTCGTCGATATGGCCGGCGACATGGATCTCGTGCTGTTGCAGGAGGCCAATCTTGCCCATCCACCTGACGGCAGACTGCAGAAGGCCGCTTACTGGTCGTTTGCTCCGGGTTTCCGCACAGCTGAATCACTCACGGGTGTCATGACGATCAGCTCGGTTCAACCGCTGGCACATTGTTTCATTCAGGTTCAGGAACCCTGGCTACGAACTCCAAAAGCGATCAGCATCACCGAATTTGCACTATCCGGCTCGGATGAGACACTGGCGGTCGTCAACATTCATGGCGTGAACTTTACGATTGGCGTCAGTGATTTTGAACGGCAGCTGGAGGATATCCGCGTGGTTATTGAAAACCATGATGGCCCTGTCATTGTCGCGGGCGACTTCAATACATGGAACAACGGACGGGTCGAGCGACTCGATCACCTGTCTGATCAGCTCGGCATGACGGAATTGATATTTACGGTCGACAACCGGGTGACGCTATTTTCCCACACAGTCGACCGTGTGCTCATCCGCGGTCTGCGGGTCATCGATGCCACGACCCAGATCGTCGATTCGTCCGACCACAACCCGTTGACCGTAACGTTGGCGTTGTAGACCATCATGCGATCGAACTTTATTGCAATTTCAATAGCCGTATTTCTTGCCTGGATGGCGCCACTGTCGGCAATGAGCGCGGAACCCGCAACGGGAATCGAGTACTTACTGCATGCAATCGGGCAAAGCGAATGCATCTTCACGCGCAACGGCAATGTTCACTCGGCACCCGAAGCTGAAGATCATCTGCGGATGAAATACGACAGAACAAAGTCACGGATCAAAACGGCCGAAGCCTTTATTGATCACCTGGCCAGTAAAAGTTCGTGGACCGGCAAGCCCTATACCATACATTGCACTAACGGCGATCCGGAGCCGAGCGGGCAGTGGCTGTACCGCGAACTCACGCAGTACCGACAATCCTAACGGGTCCGGCCGGGGCGCGGCGATCCTTTGCCCTGACCCGACCCGGTTTCACGCGGCGGCAGCCCGGTGTGCTGCGTCAGGATTTTGCGGCGCCGATGACTGCCTGCCGAATTCTTGCGCCGCGGCGACCGATAGTCGATATCCTCATCGGGTTGACGAGCCGGAATCAGTTGTCCTGCCCCGTCGCCGATCAGATCGGCGCGGCCCATCTTCCTGAGCGCCGCTCGCAGCAGCGGCCAGTTCCGCGGGTCGTGATAACGCAGGAAAGCCTTGTGCAGCTTGCGCTGTTCCGGACCCTTCGGTGACTCAACGGTGGCGCTCTTGTAAGTCACCTTACGCAGCGGGTTCTTTGCCGAGTGGTACATTGCCGTTGCGCTGGCCATCGGTGACGGATAAAAAGCCTGCACCTGGTCGGCGCGATACCCATTCGCCTTGATCCATAACGCCAGATTCAGCATATCCTCGTCAGTCGTACCCGGATGCGCAGCGATAAAGTACGGAATCAGGTATTGCTCCTTGCCTGCCTCAGCCGAGTACTTGTCGAACAGCTTTTTAAACTTATCGTATGTACCGATACCGGGCTTCATCATTTTCCCGAGCGGGCCTTCCTCGGTGTGTTCCGGGGCAATCTTCAGGTAACCGCCGACATGGTGCGTCACGAGTTCCTTGACGTACTCGGGATCTTCGACCGCCAGGTCGTAGCGCAGGCCGGAGGCGATCAGCACCCGCTTGACGCCATCGATCCCGCGCGCATCACGATACAGTTTCGTCAATGCCGAATGATCGGTGACCAGGTTTTGGCAAATCCCCGGGTAGATACAGCTCGGCTTGCGGCACGCCGCCTCTATCTCGCGACTCTTGCACGCAATCCGGTACATGTTCGCAGTCGGGCCGCCCAAATCCGATATCACACCAGTGAAACCCGGTACCTTGTCGCGGATTGACTCAATTTCCTGCAGTATCGATTCGGCCGAACGGCTCTGAATGATCCGCCCTTCATGCTCGGTAATCGAACAGAATGTGCAGCCACCAAAGCAACCACGCATGATGTTGACGGAAAACCGGATCATTTGATATGCCGGAATCTTTTCATCACCATATGCGGGATGCGGTACGCGTGCGAACGGCATGCCGAACACGTAATCCATCTCTTCGGTTGACAACGGAATGGGGGGTGGATTCAGCCACAAATCGACCTCGGCATGCCTTTGCACGAGCGCACGCGCATTGCCCGGATTCGTCTCGAGATGCAATACGCGATTTGCATGGGCATACAGGGCCGGATCGGCACGGACCTTTTCAAACGACGGCAGGCGAATAACACTCCTCTGCCGGACCGATGGCCCACGCTTTTTCGTGTGCATGACTGGTTTGCCGTTTGCATCGTACTCAACGCCATACACTGCCGCATTCCGTCGCTGCCGCTCGCCGGACGTCATGTCACGACTGTTGATGTACGGATTGACGATAGCATCGACTTTTCCGGGCCGGTCGATTCTCGTCGAATCTATTTACGTCCAGTCCGAAGGCGTGTCGCGGCGTATGAACACACTGCCGCGCACATCGGTGATGTCTTCTAACGGCTCGCCGCTACTGAGCCGATGCGCGATCTCGGCGATGGCCCGTTCCGCGTTGCCATACAACAATATATCGGCCGTCGCATCGACCAGGATAGACCGGCGCACACTGTCCTGCCAGAAATCGTAATGTGCGATACGCCGAAGCGAGGCCTCAATACCGCCGAGTATGACCGGCACATCCGCAAATGCCTCCTTGCAGCGCTGCGCATAGACGAGCGAACAGCGATCCGGTCGTCTCCCACCGGCACCACCGGGGGTGTACGCGTCATCCGAACGTAACTTCCGATCCGCCGTATACCGGTTGATCATCGAGTCCATGTTGCCGGCTGCCACACCGAAAAACAGGTTCGGCCGGCCGAGCGCCTCGAAGGCCGTCTTCGACTGCCAATCCGGCTGAGCAATGATGCCGACGCGGAAACCCTGCGCCTCCAACAGGCGACCAATCACGGCCATGCCGAACGACGGGTGATCGACATACGCATCGCCAGTCACGATGATGATGTCGCATGAATCCCAGCCGAGTTCATCCATCTCGGCACGACTCATCGGCAGGAAAGAAGCCCTGCCGAAACACTCGGCCCAGTATTTGGGATACTGGGACAGCGGAAAAATGGTGTCAGACACCAATTTCATATTCATGCCCAATCCGGCCGTGCCGCTGGCGTCAGACGTTGCCACCCGGCACAACCTTCACCTCGGCCTCATCCTTGCGCCAGATCTGCCGCGGAGCATAACCATGTTTGCGATTAAGATGTTCCGTGTAAACGATGCGCTCGGGGTCAAGACGCATGAGCTGGCCCTGCGGTGGCTCCTTCAACTCACGACCAAGCTCGAATGATGAGGCAACCCACTTGAAGACCTTCATGCCGCGCTCCCATTCCGGCGTCCCGACATCAAGCAACGCCGCCGTGCCGAAAAACTGCACGCCCATGACACAAGCCCAACCAGCCATCGGATTTGCTATCGCAAACGACACGCGTGGGTCGCGCTGCATCGCCTTGAGTTTCGGACTGTTTGGTTGCGGAAAAATATAGAGCTGAAGCCCGTCGTTATAGAACTCGACCGGGCTGACGATCGCCGCACCACTTTTCATGACCGTGCCGAGATATCCGATGTTGGTTATCGTCACCACACGCTCGATCCGGTCTTCCAGCATGTCTTTCGGCATAACCTTGGTCGGCCAAGGTTCCTGCTCTAACCACTTGTGCGCTACACTCATTACCGCCTCCATTTTTGTCGTCGTTCGTTTCGAACAGAGCAGGATAACCGGTTTTCCGCGGAATAACCGGATTTCCTTGCCAGGCATGCCTGACAAGGAAATGAGGACCACGTCGCTTGACGGTTTCGTGCATATCAGTAAATTTGGCATCATGGTACGACAAGCTTATCGGACTCGGCGATGAAAAAATCACGGGTATTCCTGATTCACCTCAGCGTGAGTGCAACCATCGTCGGTATTGTCTGTGGTCTGATTTTCTTTATCTGGTACCCGCAACCCTATTTTGACATCGTCGGCGCATGGTCGGTCCTG
>PVMS01022517.1_pt1 | contig 15121 bp, 9 predicted proteins | sample 1853461 | NCBI WGS metagenome assembly PVMS01 (sample SAMN08582032, study PRJNA380276) | Marine sediment metagenome, whole genome shotgun sequencing project. | isolation source: ocean sediment barecode stripped | collected 2017 | reverse complement strand
TTGTGTGGGAGGACGGGCATGTCAAGAAGGTTCCGAGTAGCCGCTTTTCCCATCTCGTCAAGGGTAGAAGCAAGGACTAAGAAAGATCCATCGACATATGGTTCAGGTACCTGAGCACAAAAACCTTGCAGGGGACTTTTGCAAGGGACTCTGGGTGAAAAAGAAGCGACTAAAAACACTAGAAACACCGATAACTTGCGATTTCGGGGGTGAGGCTAACCAACTTCTAATTCGTAGGTCGCAGGTTCGAGTCCTGCCAGGCGTGCCAATCTTTTCAAGGGGTTTAGCCGTACCGGCCGGCCTCGTCAGCCTCGATCGCCATGACAAGGCGAGGCACGTCGAGGATGAGCGCAATGGTGCCGTCACCTAGAATAGTCGCCCCTGCAAAGCCTTCAACGTCGCGGTAGATCTTTCCGAGGGACTTTACGACAGTCTGACACTCGCCGACGACATGATCCACCACGAGACCGACACGGCTTTCCCCGGTTCGGGTAATCACGGTCTGTTTGAGCGCCGCGGCTTCACCGGCAAGCCCGGCCCACTCTCTCAGCGAGACGCAGGGGACCAGCTCACCGCGAACGTCGATCAGGTGTCGGCCTTCGCGGCCCCGGTGAGTCTCGACACACTCCTCGACATAGATGAGGGGAAGGATGAAGTGCTCCCGCGATGCGATCACTTCCAGCCCTTCAATAATGGCCAGAGTCAGTGGCAGTTTTATGAAAATCGTTGTCCCCCGGCCCAGTTCGCTCTCGACGGTCACCGATCCCCGGCGCGCGTCGACGGCGGTCTTCACCACGTCCATCCCTACACCGCGGCCGGAAACACTGGTCACCGTCCCGGCCGTGGAAAAGCCCGGCCGGAAGACGAGGGCAAAGGTCTCCCTTTCCGAAAGGCCGGCACCGTCATCGATCAGGCCCCTCTTCACCGCTTCCCGGAGAATTCTTCCGGCGTCCATGCCGGCGCCGTCGTCACCGATCTCGACCAGGATGTCGGCCCCGGACTGGCTCGCCGCCAGGCGCACCGTCCCCCGCCGAGGCTTGCCGGCCTCCATCCGCACCTGCGGGGGCTCGATCCCGTGGTCAATGCCGTTGCGAATAAGGTGCATCAGGGGGTCGGCCAGTTTCTCGATCACCGTCTTGTCCAGCTCCGTGTCGCCCCCTTCCGTCACCAGGTCGACTTCCCGACCCATCTCGCTGGAGAGATCCCTCACCAGCCGCCGGAACTTCCCGAAGGTGGTGCCGAATGGAACCATCCTGATGCTGAAGGCATTGTCGCGAAGCTCCCAGGTCAGCCGTTCCACTTCTTCAGCCACCGCCTCCAGTTCCCGTTCGCCGACCTCCCTCTCCAGCTGCGGGAGCCTCGAAAGCCGCGCCTGCACCGTGACGAACTCGCTCACGAGGTCCATCAGGCCGTCAAGTTTCCGGGTGTCCACCCGGATCGACGAGACACCGGCGGCGGCAGCCGGGGGTCCCTTGCCCCCTCTCTTCCGACTTCTCCTGTCGGGAGCATCCCCCGTTCTCTTCGGACTCCTCCTGTCGGGAGCATATCCCGATCCCTCCCGCTCCCTCAGGACCAGATCGAGGTCTTCCCGGCTCAGGTATCCCCGCTCCACCAGGATTTCGCAGAGCGTCGCCTCCCTCCCAATCTCTTCCCGGTCCGTCGTCTCCCCGGCCGCCCCCGGGGCAGCGAGGAGACGGTCCAGGGCGGCCAGCAGCTCCTTTCGCGTTTCGCTCTCCGCCTCCTCGCCGCTCTCCATGAGCATGGAGGCGATCTCGTCCCTGGCATCCAGGGTCAGGCTTATGAGCTCCGGCTCGACACGCATTTCATGGTTGCGAAGGCGGTCGAAGACCTTCTCCAGCTCGTGGGCGAAGGACTCGATGGCGGTCAAACCTATCATCGCCCCGTTCCCCTTGATGGTGTGCAGTGCCCTGTAGGTGCGGGAGATAAGCGCCCCGTTGCCGGGATCTTCCTCGAGCTCGAGAAGGACCACCTCCAGCTCGTTCAGGAGCTCGGCCATCTCCTCCCTGAAAACCGCGATAAGGTCGTCGTCAATCACAAGACCGGCGCCGCGTCGGGGGTGCAGGGGCGTTCTTCATGGGGTCCTACCAGTCCTCCTCTTCCATTTCGAGATCGGGATAGAGGCGGCGCACGCAGTTGGGGCATATGCCGTGGCTGAATTTGGCCTCCGAGCGGGCCCCGATATAGGACTCGATCTCGTTCCACTGGCCTTTGTCGTCCCTGATCTTCTTGCAGCTGGCGCAGATGGGGAGAATGCCCCGCAGCGTCTTTATCTCTTCGAGAGCTCTCTGGAGCTCGCCGACGGTTCGCTCCAGCCTTTTCTCGGTTCCCTCGCGGACCTTCACCTCTTCCCGTACTTGCTGGATAGCGACCCGGTTGCTGTCGATAGCATCAGTGAGACTGGTCACGTCCTGAAGGGAGAAGATGGCGCAATACCCGTCGCCGTCGGAGTCGGCGACCCTCGTCACCACCGTGTACTGCACGCGAAACCGTCCCCCCGGGAGTGGAGCCGGTATCAGGTAATGGTGTAGCTGGGAGGAAAAGACGACAGGCGCCCCTCCTTTGAAGATGGGCACTATGCGGCGGGCGTAGCGCGGACCCTCCAGGTGCGGATATCGATGGAGCAGGCTGGTACCGACTACTTCCTGCCGGCCGATGCCCGTCCAGGTCTCCATGCACCGGTTCCAGAAGAGGACCTCGAAGTCTTTCCGGATTACGAGCTGACCGATAGGCGAACAGTCGAGGATAGCGTAGGCCTCTGTCACGCTTTGTCCCTCTCTGTTCGCCGGCCTTAACAGCTGTCGCGAAGGCCGTCGAGACTCGACAAAAGGTTCTGGAAAGACTCAATCTCGAAGATCAGAAAGAAGTTTCCGTCAACGCGGAGATCCTGCACCCTGAAGGTTGTCCGGATGAGGAGAATCGTCATACCTCTCCCGTGGTCCGTCATTTGCAGCAGATCGCTCAGCCCGCCTTCCATGTAGTTGGGCGGCGAGAAATCGAGGGTCTTCCCGAGGATGTTGCAGATGGCGCCCATGACGCCGTTGATCAGGATATTGCCCACCTCGTTCAGCGCCCCCGCCATGACGGCGTTCAGCTCCGCCGTGCCGACACCTTCACCGGTGAGAGCGAAAACCAGCTTCGCCGCGCTTTCCTCAGGGAAAACGAGCATGGAACTGCCCGAAAAAAAACCTTGAAAGTCGAGTTGAACACAGGCAAGTGTGTGGTGGCTGAGATCGCTCAGGGTATCCGCCGGCCTCTCCGGGTCGAAGACGATGATCGACGGCACTTCCAGCTCGATGTGAGATCCCACCATCTCGTTCAGGGAGCTGGCAGCTTGCCCCACACCGATATTGACGATTTCCTTCAGGGCGTCCCGGTGGTCGGGAGAGTAGGTCTTCATTCTGCCGGCGCCCTCGCAGAAAAGGCAGCGGCCACCGCCTGGAGAATGGCATCCCTCTTCGGCGGCTTATTTATGAAGGCAACGACCCCCGCCTCGACGCACCTCTGCCTTACCGTCTCCTGGATATTGGCCGTGATCACGACCACGGGGACCTCTATTCCCTCGTCACGCAGGGCGGCGATGAATTCCAGGCCGTCCATTTCGGGCATAAGCAAGTCGGTAAGAATCACGTCCGGCCTGTCCTTGACTGTCCGGGCGAGCCCCTCCCGGCCATTCGAGGCCGTAATGATTTCGTGGCCCGACTCACTCACTATCTTGCTCAACATCGCAAGAGCAAACTTAGCGTCGTCGACTATAAGAATCTTTGCCATTCAGTTATCTCCGGGTGATAAGTCTCACGGTATCCGCCCCTCGCCGCCGCCTGCGTTTTCCCGGTGACACGCGGTGTTTCCTTTCTACCTATCCAGTTCAGCCCTGTCAACCCGGGATTTCCCATTTAGCTTCGCCATACCTGCATTTTCCCTAGCAAGACAAATCATACAATTATGAACACCGGAATCAGAGAGTGCTTGTCAATTGCCCGAGCAGTAGACGCTGCAACCATTGGATCCTCTGGAAAAAGGAGGAGTGGAAGATCCGGGCGGCTTTCAAGGTCTGCCAGGAGAAAGGCATCAGGAATGTCGGGTATCTGTTGGGGGTGGTCAAGAGGCTATGAGAGATCAAGAATGGGAAAGCCCAGGTTATGTTAGTATGCTATACCTAACGTCTATATTAGACAGGAAGATCTTCAGATGACCATGAGAGTCACCGGCGGGAGACAAAAAAGACGGGCGAAAGTTCTTGCCCTCCTGGCGTGCGCCTGTGTTCTGCTCTTCACTCTTTATGCCACCTCCTTCGGACAGGATGCCGGCCCTGCCGCAGGTGACCACAAACATATCCTCGTTCTTCATTCATATCATCTGGGCCTAACCTGGACGGACGATATCACGAAAGGGATCTTCTCCATATTTGATCCCAAAGACCCGAATGTCGAAATTCATGTCGAGCACATGGACACCAAGAGATATTTCGATGGTTTGGATGGCCAGTATATTGCCGGATTGCGGGAAACGTACAAGAACAAATACAGCTCAATCCGGATTGATATCATTCTTTCGTCGGACGACAACACCTTTCAGTTTCTGCTGATGAATCACAAAGAACTGTTCCCCGGCACGCCGATCGTGTTCTGCGGTGTCAATGATTTTTCAGATGCGATGCTCGAGGGACATGAAGACATCACAGGGGTACTGGAGTCTCTGGACCAGGAGGCGAGTATCGACCTTGCCCTAAAACTGCATCCTGAAGCCAGGCGGGTCGCCGTCATAACCGATACCAGCACCACGGGCCAGGGGAACAGGAAAGTTCTGGAAAGAATCGCCACTGGCAAGAAAGGCAAAGCCGAGTTTATCTTCCTCGACGAAAAGAACTCAGGCATGACTCTGCCGGAGATGCTGGAAAGCCTGAAGTCGTTGCCGGAAGATGCGGTGGTCTACTATTCGGATTATCTGCGCAACATCAACGGATACGTCGATCAGGAAAAGACAGTCTCCCAGCTATCCAGCGCCAGCCAAAGACCGATATATACTCACTATGATGAAATCCTGGGCCTGGGAGTCGTAGGGGGAAAGCTCGTCAACGGCTATTCCCACGGCCGAACAGCGGCCGGGATGGCAAAGAAAATCCTGCAGGGCACTCCAGTGGCCGACCTCCCGGTACAGAAGGAAAGCATAAACACCTACATGTTCGACTATCATCAGCTGAAGCGCTTCGGGATTGCCGCAAAGGACCTCCCGGAGGAGAGTGTAATCATCAACAAGCCGTTTTCCTTTTTTGAGACATACGGGTACTTGGTCTGGCTGGCAGCTGGCGTGATTGGAGCATTGTCGGTCCTGGTCATAGTATTGTTCTCGAATATCGTCAGGCGCAGATCGGCCGAAGATGGATTGCGGCAAGCCCACGGCATGCTGGAGCAAAGAGTGGAAGAGCGTACTTCCGCATTATCCGAAGCCAACAGGAAACTCCAGGAAGAAGCGTTCGAGCGAGGCCAGGCAGAGGCAGCTCTCAAGGAAAGCGAAATCCGCTTCAGGAATTTCTTCGAAAATGCTCCTGATGCCATCTTCATAGGATATTCCGATACAGGAATCATAGCGGACGCCAACCCTGCAGCCGAGAGCATGCTCGGCAGGCCCAAAGGGGAAATAGTCGGGATGCACCAGTCCCAGCTGCACCCCCCGGAGAAGGATGCCTTTTCACGAGAAGGTTTTGAAAGTCATGTCCGATCCAATGACCAGACCATCCCGACGGAGAATACCGTTATGAGAAGCGACGGGAAAGAAATTCCCGTGGAGATACTCGCCAGTAATATCCAGTTTAAAGGCCGGGCAGCACTGATGGGAGTTTTCCGCGACCTGACTCTCCGCAAGATGCAGGAAGAGGAGATAAAACAGCGGGATGCCCATCTCCGCTCCTTTTTCAAAAATGCTGCCGTCGGGATCGCCGTGGCCGATCCTCGGGGGCACTATCTCCAGGTCAACGACCAATACCTTGAGATGTTCGGCTATGAGAGCAGAGACCAGCTCTTCCTCGGCACCGTAGGGGAGGTGACCCATCCGGAAGATCGTCCATCGACCAGGGAAGCTCAGAAGAATCTGGCACTTGGCAAAATCGATTGTTACAAGGCGGAAAAGCGATTTCTCCGTCAGGACGGCAGCACGTTCTGGGGGCTGGTTTCCGTTTCCCCAATCCGGGAGCCGAATGGAGAAATCAATGCCTTCACCGCCATCATTGCCGACATCACGGAGCAGAAGGAAAATCGTGAACTGCTGACTAACATTCTGGAAAGTGTCGGTGAAGGTTTCATCGTTGTCGACAGGGAGATGAAGATCATTTCAGCCAACAGGGCCTACTGCGAGACGATGAAAGAAGATGCAGCGGCGATTGTCGGAAGGCACTGCTTCGAGGTATCCCATAGGACGACCAGGCCCTGTTACGAGGAGGGAGAGACATGCCCGGTGCATGAGACCTTCAAAACCGGGCAGAAGCGTATAGCCATGCATGTTCATCACGACAGTATGAACCAGCAGAAATGGGTCGAAGTAAGGTCGTTTCCCATCATGACTTCGACGGGAGAAGTCGCTTCCGTCATCGAGGTAATAAATGACGTCACCGAGAAAAGGAAGCTGGAGGAGCAGCTCTTCAGGTCTCAGAGGATGGAAGCAGTGGGCAATTTAGCCGGCGGGATCGCCCACGACTTCAACAATATCCTCACTGCAATACACGGATCATGCAGCCTGATGGATTGGGAGATCGATGCGCACAGCCCCCTCCGGGAACATACCAGGATCATATCCGAAGCTTCGGAAAGAGCTAAAGAGCTCATAAAGAACCTTCTTGCTTTCAGCAGAAAACAGATTATGAACCGGCAATCGGTGGATTTGAACAGGATTGTCACCGGCATTCAAGAATTGCTCCGTCCTACCATCGGCGAAAACATCGAGCTTATTGTTCACAAGCATGATTCACTCTTGACAGTCAATGTAGACATCGGACAGATCGAGCAGGTATTGATGAATCTTGCCGTCAACTCAAGAGATGCCATGCCTGATGGTGGCACCATTGCAATTGAGCTCAAGCGACTTTTCATCGATGAGGATTTTGTTTCAACGAAGGGTTTTGGATTTATCGGCCCTTTTGCTCTTCTCACCTTCATGGACAGCGGTCACGGCATGGAAGAGAAGATACGATCCAATATATTCGAGCCCTTCTTTACCACGAAAGGCAAGGAGCGTGGGACCGGCCTGGGTCTCTCGACAGTCTACGGGATCATAAAGCAGCATGGTGCCTTCATAGATGTGGCGACGGAACAGAATAAGGGCACAACTTTCTCTATTTACATTCCTCTCGTTCCTGATGAGAGCATAGCAGAAACAAAGAGTGACGAATCACCTCTCGAAAAAGGAAAAGAGACTATCCTGCTGGTTGAGGATGAGGAGGCTGTCAGGCAGATAACACGGAAGATCCTTGCCAAGTACGGTTACAATATCGTTGAGGCGGCCGACGGCCAGGAGGCGGTTGAGACCTTCCGGAAGTATGGGGAGAAGATAGACCTTCTGCTGACCGACATAGTGTTGCCGAAGAAGAGCGGAACAGCAATCTGCGATGAGATAAGGGAATTACGACCGGGCCTGAAAGTGCTTTTCATCAGTGGATACAGCGCCAAGCATTCCAACAATCAAGAAGTACTCGATCAGTCCACTCTTTTTCTCGCAAAACCTTTTACGCCCGCGCAGCTCCTGCAGCAGGTCAGAAAAGTACTGGACTCCTGAAGGCTCGCTGGGACTTCGCCCAGCTGTCATTCCTCCTTAATTCTATAGGGGATTGAATCATCAGCTGTCAAGGGGATCCAATCTAAAGCCATCCTAGACGGATCATGGGCATAGTGGATGTGTAACTCATGATTTTCTCTTTTGAAAGAGGATCTGGCTCTCCCACACGACACGGCCCGCAAGTGTACATTAGTTTAATGGTTGGTTGAAAAAGAATGATGAAAGAGCGAAATTAACCATAAGTATGGACAAGACAAAATAAGGAAATTCTATTCATCCAGTTTTGCGTACCGAGAAGGAGGTGACCACATAAGATCTGGAGGAATATGTGGATTAGGTTGTCTGATGAACCATCACGTATTCAGGGGAGGGTTTGGCCTGACCCACCTGAGTGGTCCACTTCCCAGGCTAGAACACCGCCTCCGATGCATGTGGTGGCATAGCTTCTGGCGGCACCCACCCTCTCTGATATAGGTGGCCTACCACGGTTCGCATTGCAGGATTGACAGACAGTCTCTAGGCATCGTTGGTATCCCCGTATACGGCAAGTCTGCCGAACACCGGTTGCCGGAGCATAGCCGTCATCGTGTACTGAGTGTTGCTTCCGGTCCGCCAGTCCCAGGAAGTGTGGGAGGGGTTCTGATGAAGCGTATCATGTTCGTTGACGATGACAATTCAGCATCCCGGCTCACCGCCTCGCTCCGGAAAGAGGGGTACGAAGTCATCCTGGCCGGCGACAAGTTCGAGGCCTTTTCAACTATCTATCACGGCCTTGAAAAGGGACGGGCCTTTGACCTGCTGGTGCTGCCGGTCGAGCTGCCGTCAGCCGACGGCCTCGAGCTGATCGACCGCCTGCGCGCCGCCGGCATAGGGGTCCCCTGCCTTGCTCTCATCTCCTCCCTCGATGAAGGGCTTCTCGTTGAACTGCTCCAGCGAAGATGCATGGATTACCTGGAAAGACCGGTGTCGTCCGAGGACCTGACCGAACGGGTCCGGCACATGCTCGAAGAGGAAATGGAAGAGAGGGCTGCCCGCTGAGGCGGACTCCTCCTAAAAAGAGGCAAGGACAAAGGAAAGCAAACAAGGGGAGAAAGATGCTGAAACTCAGCGATGTGAAGATCGGAACGAAGCTGGTGGCAGGTTTCATGATCGTCGCCGTCCTGGTGGCAATCGTCGGTGTCGTCGGGCTCTCCAGCCTCAATACGGTCATGGGGACGGCCGACGCCATTCTCGACGAGGGCGTACCCTTGGCGGACGCTTCCATGGAGGGTACCATCGCCCTCCTCCGGAACATGGACCTTCTGGCGGAGGCGATGACGAGCGGTTCCCTGGAAGAAATCGAGGAGGCCAGGTCGGCGTTTAGAGACAACGGGTCCAGTCTCAATGAGGAAGTCGAATATCTGATCTCGAACGCCGACGCCCACATTGCCGGTGATGCGCAAGAGGTAGCCCAGAGCGCGGAGAGGTTCGGCCAGGTCGGCGTGGAATTCCTGAATGCCAGGGAAGAGGCGATCAAGCATCATCTCGAGGCCGAGAAGCTGATGACCACGTTCGACGAGTCGGCTGTCAGGATACACGATGATCTGGAGGCCTACGAGGTGAAGCTGACCAGGGGCGCCGAGATCGACGAGAAGGTGGACGCCGCCATGGAGTCCAAGAGCGTCATGCTCGAGCAGAAGGCCCTGGCCGAGGAGTACTTGGCCGTTGACGACCTGGGCAAGGCGGCCGCGCTGCGCCGGGAGTTCGAAGTCCTGGGACAGGAGTTCAAGGAGTTTGAAGGACTCATTCCCGGGGATCTCGTGAAGGAGCACCAGGAGTTCACGCGGAGCGCCATGGCGATGTTCGACAAGCAGGACAGCGTGATCACCGCTGACAAAGATATCAAAGGTCTCATGGAGGAGGTTGACGAGCTCGGCAGCACGATTTCGAATCTGATGGGAGAGATCGAGGAAGAGGTGGCGGCGGAGAACCTCGAGGCGATGAAGGGGGCCGACGCGGCGTTCGCCTCTTCCAGCCGCTTCATGATCGGGCTTACCGTGATGGGTTTCATGCTGGCGGTAGGGATCGGGGTAGTACTGTCTCGCAGCATCACCATCCCTCTCGGCATGGCGGTGAGCGCCCTGCAGAAAATGGCCGAAGGCGATCTCACGGCCAAGATCACGGTAGAAAACAAGGATGAGATCGGACAGATGCTGTCCGCCATGCGGCTGACGCTTGACAGGCTGAGCAGGACGATCACCGACGTCAAGGCCGCCGCTCAGAACGTGGCCGCCGGCAGCGAGCAGGTGAGCTCGAGCACCGAGGAGCTCTCCCAGGGCTCGACGGAGCAGGCCTCGTCGGCCGAGGAGGCCTCCTCGTCGATGGAGGAGATGGTCTCCAACAGCAGGCAGAACGCCGACAACGCCCAGCAGACGGAGAAGAGCGCCATCAAGGCCGCCCCGGACACCCGCGAAGGGGGCAAGGCGGTCGCCGAGACGGTGACGGCGATGAAGGAGATCGCGGGGAAGATCTCGATCATCGAGGAGATCTCCCGGCAGACGAACCTCCTCGCCCTGAACGCCGCCATCGAGGCGGCCCGCGCCGGGGAGCACGGCAAGGGCTTCGCCGTGGTGGCGGCGGAGGTCCGCAAGCTCGCCGAGCGGAGCCAGGAGGCGGCCGGGGAGATTGGCCAGCTCTCTTCCTCGAGCGTCGAGGTTGCCGAGCAGGCGGGGAAGATGCTGGACCAGATCATCCCGGACATCAAGAGGACAGCGGAGCTGGTGCAGGAGATCAGCGCGTCGAGCAGCGAGCAGAACGCCGGCGCCGACCAGATCAACCGCGCCATCCAGCAGCTCGACCAGGTGATCCAGCAGAACGCCTCGGCCGCCGAGGAGATGTCCTCCACCGCCGAGGAGCTCTCCTCCCAGGCGCAGGCGCTCCAGGACAACGTCCGTTTCTTCAAGGTCGACAGTAAGGGCAACGGTCACGGAGGTCGAGCGCCGATGCCGGCGAAGCACCACTTCCAGCAGCCTGCCCACCCAAAGAAAGAGACCGCCCCGCCGCGCAAGGAGAAGATAGCCCTCGCGCCGGCTACGGGCGAGGGAAGTGAACACGCCGAGGACACGGAGTTCGAACGCTTCTGAGCGGCAGGTCAGAGAACGAGAGAAGGAGTAGCAGCCATGACCGTCGCGGAAAAGGAAGAAACAACGACCTATTTGACCTTTGTCTTGGGTAAAGAGAGCTTCGCCGTCGATGTACGAAATGTGAGGGAAGTGCTCGACTTCACCTCTGTCACCAGGGTGCCTGTCTTCTCTTGACAGCTATCTCACCAGTGCACAAATTGAATAGTCAGATTGGGCATCTTGGTTCATCCAGCTTTGTTGGAGCAGGAAGGAGGGTCTGCATGAAGTCACTCACGCTGTTCTCTTCGTTCTCGAAAGGAACAGGGCTGTGGTGAAGAAGATGGGGACGAAAGGGCCCGTTCTTCCTCCCCTTTCTCTCATGCTGAGCGGGGCCCTTGCCTTTGCCATCTTCATGGCCTTCAGCTTCGCCATTGAAATTGTCTTCCTCCGCACAGCGGCGGTCTCCATCGCGGAGACTGAAGCGCAGTTCATGGGCCACCACCTGGGGGAGAAATACTTTCGCCCAGGGATTCTCCTCGACAGCGACGGGAACATAGTGTCAAAGACTGTGATTCCAGACACTCTCAGGGAAGAGATGGCAGTCCTCGAGATACTACTTCTGAAGATCTATAACAGCTCGGGAAAGATCGTCGCCTCCACGGATGAAAAATATGTCGGCATGGTCAAGGCCGAGAATGTCAATTTTCAGGCGGCTCTCGCGGGAACTTCTACAGGGCACCTCGCCAGCAAGAAGTACTACCGCAATCTCTATGGCCACGAAGTTCAAGAAGATTTGCTGGAAATCTACGTGCCGATCCTGTCGCCCGTCGGAGGCTCCCCAGTCGCCGTCCTCGAGATTTACCGTCCCTGGCACATCTACGCTCCCCTGGTAAAGTATGGTCTGCTACGCACGACGGTGGGAATGGCGGGAGTGCTTTTCCTCTTCGCGATCACACTTATTGTTCTCTATCACTGGGCGGCAAAGAGGATCGTCGCCGAGAGCAGTTCCCGTGCCAAGATGGAGGGGGCGCTGGCGCTAGCCGGGGCCACGGCGCACCACTTGAACCAGCCCCTGATGGTCCTTACCCTGCAGTTGGAGGACCTCCTCAGGGAAGATGAAGTGCACGAAGAGGATTACCGCCTGCTCAAGTGCGAAGTGGACAGGATAAGCAACACAGTGCGAAGAATATCCGAAATAACCGAGTTCAGGACCGTCCCCTACATCGCTGGAATAGAAATAGTGGACCTTGAAGATGACAAGGGTACTTCACCAGACTCTGCCCTGGATAGTATTGATAGTAGGCAAAATCGTGTGTAATTCTGGTGTAATCGTGCATAGAAAATAAGGGAATTTGCGGGTATTTTAGGGAAGGTCTGAGCGTGAGCATGCCTGCAAGAAGCGTATGAAATCAATCTTCTGGGACAAACATGGAAGAGCTTTCCTCGCCCAAGTGACCCTGGGGGTGGAGCAGACGAAAAAGTCACCCACACAGTACCCATTCTCATCATGCCAATTATGGACATTGGATGTGAATCATCCGCAGAGACTAAATTAAATCAATAGCTTAAGAGCAGTGTTCTGATGTGTTGAATTTGTTTTTCTTGATGAGCAACGGATATCCGGTCCGTTGCTCACCGCTCCACCAGTAGTTTCACCAAGGTCCCGTTCCTTTCGAGAGCGAAGAGAAAGGCGTGAGTGATTTCAATTCAAAACCTGAGAAACCAATGCAGACAGTTCTTCAAGCCTGTATGGTTTCACAATTGTAGAGCAGAAGCCATATTCCTTGAAGTTGGCCATAATTGGATCATTTGAATAACCACTGGAGACAACAACTCTTGCCGCAGAGTCGATCTTTAAGATTCCCTTTACTGCTTGTTCCCCTCCCATTCCGCCGGGAATCGTCAGATCCATTATGATGAGATCAAACTTCTCTTCTGTTCTGCTGGCCTTTTCGAATAGGCTGATGGCCTCGCCACCGTCTTTCGCCAGAACTACCTCATGCCCTAACTTGGTCAACATATTCCTCACAATGGTTCTCACCATCTCCTCGTCATCCATGAACAGGATCTTTGCCCTGGAGAGCACCGTCGTGTCTGTCTGCGCTTCAGCATAACTCTTCTCTTGCTTTTCAGATGCGGAAAGGTAAAAGGTAAAGATAGTGCCCTTGCCGGGAGAAGACTCCACTGTAACGTGACCATCGTGCTTCCTGATGATCGACTGTGTTATGGCAAGTCCCAGCCCGCTACCTTCTTGTTTTGTCGAAAAATAGGGATCAAATATCTTGTCGATTAGGTTTTGTGGAATTCCTATGCCGGAGTCTTCGATAGATATCTTGACAAATCTTCCCTCTCTTCCGATTGGCGAGGAATCTTTGTCTCCGAAGGCTATGTTCTCAGAAATTATCCTTATGACGCCTCCCTCAGGCATCGCGTTGCTGGCATTCAGAACAACATTTTGAACAACCTGGCTTATCTGCCCCTTGTCAACTTCGACCAGCCATAAATCTTCCGAAAATGTGTAGCGACAGGCGACCTTGTCTCCATGAAGAACGAAGTTTGCCGAGTCCCTGATGATACTCTCCAAGGAGGATGTCTCCTTGACAGGATCACCTCCCTTGGCAAAGGTCAAGAGCTGCTGCGTGAGATCTTTGGCCCGAAGAGAGGCCTTCTCAGCCTCCGACAACAAGTTCCTGGTCTCGCCGCTCAACTCTGCATCATATTGTGCCAGGCTAATGTTCCCCAGAATTGCCGCCAGGATGTTGTTGAAGTCATGGGCAATGCCTCCCGCCAGCACGCCTATGGATTCAAGCTTCTTGACCTTGAGCAACTCTCCTTCTGTCCTAATCTTCTCGGTCACATCTCTGAAGACAAGAACCACTCCGATGGTATTGCTTTTCACATCGCGAATTGGGGCGCCACTTTCCTCAATTCTCCTCTCTGTTCCATCTCGTGCAATGAGCACAACAGCCTTGGAAACCTTTACAATCTGGCCACTCTTAACAACATTGGCGAAGATGTTCTCCGATGGTGCCCCTGTATTCTCGTCGACTACTTTCAAGACCTCATCCAGCGGACAACCGGCGACATCTTCATTCTTCCACCCTGTTAAGTCTTCCGCCACCTTGTTCAAGAGAACGACCTTCCCTGAAATGTCCATGGTAATTACGCCATCGCCGATGCTCCGCAGAGTGACCGCGAGCCTCTCCTTTTCACCAGCAAGATCTTCTAGAGCCTGTTTTCTTTCAGTAACGTCTATGCAGTATTCAATCATTTGTATGAGTTCCCCTCTACCGTCAAAAACAGGGTAGGCATAGACTTCGATGAGCCGGCTGTTCCCGTCCCTATCGAAATGGATATGTTCAACCATGGTGGGCTTCTTGGTTTGCTTTACAATTTCAAGCGGACAGGGATGCTCATCATCCGCGCAGGGGCTGTCCCGGTGGTGGGTAAACTCATAGCAGGTCCTCGCGCTTCCGGCATGGAACCCGCTGGCTGAGTTGGCCATTTGAACAGAATAGTCGTTGACATCAATCGCATATAAGGGATGGGTAACGGATTCCAAAATGCTGTTAATATACTCGTTTTGTTGGACGAGCTTTCCTTCGACCTTTCTACGTTCACTATTTTCCTTTTCCAGATCTGAAATCGTTCGCCGGATGGAATCCCGCATATGACTAAAACTGCGAGCCAGTATCCCTATTTCATCTGCGCCTCCCAAGTCAAACTGCTGATCAAGGTCTCCGTCTGCTATCGCCGTAGAAATGCTCGTCAATCTGACTATTGGTCTGGTGAACCTGGCAATAATCATCGACAGCAACAGTAGCACCAGAAGGGTTATCCCTCCCATGATGTAAATAAGTAAATTACGAAACTTGCGGACATCACTATATTTGACGTCCAGGGGAACTGTATAGCCGACCACCCAGTTCCACTCCGGGAATCGTTTATAATGGCACCATGCTTCTTGTCCTAAATTGGTATAGTCAAAATCCCCATTGCTTGAAGCAAGAATTTTCCTAAAAGAATTCATCTTTATTAAAGTCTTGTCCCCTTTAGGAAGCACCGGGTGCATAATTATACTGCCATCTTCTGCATCAATAATGAACGGGTAAATAGTTTGATCGGCAGACCTGTAATGGGTCTCCCGGAGAATCTTCAGGCTCGCTTCCTTGAAGTCATCAACATATGCTTCCACCAGCCCTGTCTTTTTGAGCCGCTCGTTGCTTTTCCGAAGA
>PVMS01100225.1_pt1 | contig 15122 bp, 13 predicted proteins | sample 1853461 | NCBI WGS metagenome assembly PVMS01 (sample SAMN08582032, study PRJNA380276) | Marine sediment metagenome, whole genome shotgun sequencing project. | isolation source: ocean sediment barecode stripped | collected 2017 | reverse complement strand
TGCATTGCTCTGGGGAATTTCTGCGTCGCCAGGAATGTTATGCCCCCAAAGAATACGAACAAGCCAAAGCGGTTTGTGAGGCTTCCTGCCGATATCTGGTCAGGTAATAAAAAATAGAAGCCCAGGAACATCCCCATGATAAGCAGCCAGGCATTCCTGTTGTTTACCAGCAGCCTGGTGTTGTACTCTCCCCTGCGGCTCTTCCTTATAAATATGATCAGTACATAGAGACACAGGATCGCCAGTAATAGGAAGATGGCAATGTAGGCAGGAGCTTCCTTCCCGTGATCAAAGCCAACCAACTGTCTGATCCGAAACAGAAACTCCACCAACTCATCGTTTGAATATGTTGCAGGAGTTACGGTGGAGTTGATACCCATCACAGATTTAATATAGATTGCCCAAAGAATCACCGCAGGAGCTACAGACAGAAGCAGTCGCCATAAGCTGTTTAACACTTTCCTGACCTGGCCAGCACCCTTTTCCACCACTACAGCTTCAATGCTTCCGGTAAGAAAGAGAATCAGCAGTGAAGCGCCAAAAAAGAGAAATACCAATGCATGAGAGAGAAAAACCCCCAGCACCAGAGCTCCAAAAATGATCATGGACCTGAGGTCCGGTAAATTCCTGTTCCTTAACCAGAAACCAATGGCCAGGAAATAGAAAATTGTTCCCAGACTGAATGAGTAGTAACCCAGTAAGAAGTAAGAGTGGAAGATAAAGGGAAACACCAGGTAGATTAATAAATTGTGCTTCCCGCTCGTCATGCTCCGGATAAGGTATCGGAAGGAATAGACCATGGCGATCACGTAGGTGGTCAGGAAGAACTTCTCTGCCAGCCATCCGGGAAGAAGCAGCTTGAAAAAGCCCAGGAGAAAATGGCCCATCCAGTACCCAACAATGACGCTATTGACCCTGAAATATTCCTGGAAAAGCTCATTGCCCTTTATTAATTCCACCAGTACTTGAGCATTGTACAAATGCTGCGGTCCATCAAGACTCATCACATACCGTGTCGACCAGATATGGTACAGGCTGATTAGCAAAAAGAGTCCAAAAACCAGAGGCTCATACCTGGTGACCTTATCATATACCCAGTCTACAAGGGGCGATAGAGAATTCCTTTTCATAGGGCTTGGTCAGGAAAAAATCTAAATATACATATTATCAAAATCATAGGGATGACATTATTTTTACCTTTGGAAACAGCAAGTGTATTATGAAAAGGATCTTCAATATTGTTCTTCTGATCTCCTTCGTTTTTCTGCTTATCTTTCTGATCAGACAGGATTACATCATTCCACAGATCGTACATCCCTGGTACATACTCTTCTCATTCCTTCTCCTTTTTGCAGGTTTTTATTCCAGTACTCTTAGCTGGAGGACCGCGCTCAGCTCCCACGGGATAGTTTGCAGCCGGAGCGAAGCCCTGATCTCCCACGGGCAATCGGTATTTGCCAAATACATCCCCGGGAAAATATGGGTCATCCTGGGAAGGGCGGGATATATTTCCAGTAACAGGAAGGAATTAAAAAACCGTGCATTCATATCCTTAAAAGAACAGTTGATCTATCTCTGGGCAGGATTTCTGATCAGCAGTATTCCCACCATATTGTTTTACGGATTCCAATGGATCAGTATTCTGGTGGCACTTATGATTGCCGGACTTACCCTGTTCCTGTTTGTTGGACCGGTTCACAGGCTGATCCTGAAGCTCTTTCAAAGGATCACCAGTAAAAGCCTGGACATTCCCCTTGTGAAATTCTCCTCCTCACTTTCTATGATCGGGGCAGTGTTGCTGATCTGGATCTTCTGGACCTCAGGCTTCTACCTTTTTATGCTGGCCCTCAGTACGGAAATTACTCCCCTGATGATGTTCGCCTTTCCATTGAGTGTCTGCTTCGGACTGCTTGCCATAATCCTTCCTGGTGGATTGGGCCTCAGGGAGGGCATTATTATCGGCTACCTGGTTCTTGCGGGACTTGATACAGAGAGTTCCACCACCATCTCCTTCCTGAACCGTCTGTGGTTCATCTGTGGGGAACTGTTTATATTTCTCCTTGCCACCCTGGTGCGAGTGCAGTCAAAAAAAGAAGGCCTGAACTAAAGCTGTAGCCTGTCATTGTCCTGTATATCCATCCACATGGCAAAGAAGAGGGACTGGAGACTGGATGTAACCAGGAAAATATAGATGAGCAGTATGCTGTTGGGGGTGACACTTCCGGCCACGCTCAGGTTTTTCAGGATTTCCACCAGGAAGGGTATGGAAGCAAGGGAAAGTACGATTGCAAGCATATAGAGCAAGAAGAGGGGGTGGAAATCTCTCTTGAAATAGCGGGTCCAAATTCGTTTGAAAAAAGCTTTGAAGAGCATCCAGCTGATCCGTGGGATCACACGCATCACTTTCATTTTAGAGTTCTCTCCGATCCTGTAGACGGGCTTTATTTCCACTTCGCAAATGGTGCAGCGTGCCATATTCAATTTAACGAGCATATCGTTTGGCATCCCGTAACGGGGGTATATGCGGGGCAGATCAATCTTCTTCAATGCCTGGATTGAGATCGCTGTATAGCCTGTCTGGGTATCCGAAATCCTCCAGTATCCCGAAGCCATCTTGGTCATGATGGATAAGATAGAATTTCCAAAATAGCGGGTTCTGGGCATGACCAGCTTGGCACTCCTGTGTGTCAGCCTGTTGCCCTTCACATAAGCGACCGATCCATCTACCACCGGCAGACAGATGCTCTCCAGCTCTGCCGGATCCATCTGTCCGTCCCCGGCCATCACAGCTGTGCAATCGATATTGTTGTCTTTGCACCACTTATATCCCCTGGCAATTGCTGCGCCCACACCGCTATTACGGAGGAGATTAATCAGGATGATCCTGCTATTGTCAGGATTGCTGTTTACAAGTTCTGAAAGGGCAAAATCCGAAATTTCCTTTTCATCAAGCTCCTGCAGAACCATTTCAGCTTCGTTAAAATGGCTTCTCTCGATGGACTGAGGCCCAATCTTTTCATTTCCGAACTTCGGCGTTTCCTGTTTCATCCGGGCAAGCACCATCTCTGCAGTCCGGTCGGACGACCGGTCATTCACTACAATTATCCGGTCCACAAAAGCGGGCATGGTTTCAATGACCCTGTCGATCTGATCTTCCTCGTTGTAGGCTGGTATAACTACGGCTATGGTTTTATCTTGAAACATGCTAGGAGTTCTTGAAAGCTAAAATTAGTATTAAAACTGGAAATATATAAAGGGCTGCAGGTCGGCTGACCAGGACTGGTAGATGATAAAGACCATCACAACTGTGATCAATACTTTGGCCCAGAGGGGCGTACGAATAAATGCATTCAGCAGATCCAGCTTCCAGCGCTCAGGTACCCAGTGGGTAAAATAGCCCAGGGCCATTACTCCGAATACCAGTCGGTAACTCCACAGCACTTCCGGAATAATCCGGACATTAAACTCGTGAAGCACCTGGTGAATCAGTTGATTGGCCTTCTCCATTGATTCGGAACGAAACCAGATCCGGGTAAAAGTGATAAAAATGAAGGTGTTGGCAATCTTCCAGAACCTGGCGGCCCAGTGTTTACTCTTTTCGTAAGGTGAAATCCGTTTCCATTGCTTGTATACAATCAGTCCCAGCCCGTTGAGCCCACCCCATATGACAAACTGCCAGCTGGCTCCATGCCACAAACCTCCAAGCAACATGGTGATCATCAGGTTCACATCGGTCATAATCCTTCCCTTCCGGTTCCCTCCCAGGGGAATGTAGAGGTAATCTCTTAGCCAGGTGGAAAGGGATATGTGCCATCGTTTCCAGAAATTGCCTACGCTGGTTGCCTTGTAGGGAACATTGAAGTTCTTGGGAAGACGGAAACCCAGCAGCAGTGCCACTCCTATGGCAATGTCGGTGTAACCGGAAAAATCCACATAGACCTGCAGGGAGTAACCAAAGAGAGCCGACAGGTTCTCGAAGCCGGAAAAGCCGGTGGGATTGGCAAATACCCGGTCCACGAAATTCAGGGCAATATAGTCCCCAATAAACATTTTCTTAAACAGGCCCTTCAGGATCAGGAACAGGGCAAACCCAAATTCCTGCATGGAAAGACTGTAGCGTTTGTATAGCTGCGGAATAAACTCAGAGGCCCGGACAATGGGACCGGCAACCAGCTGAGGGAAGAAACTGACGTAAAATCCAAAATCCAGGATGTGCTTTACCGGATCCACCTTTCCCCTGTATATATCCACCGTATATGAGATGGTCTGGAAGGTATAGAAAGAGATGCCCACCGGCAGGAGAATGGCCGATACCTCGAAATGACTGCCGGCAATCCGGTTGGACCAGAGGGCCATGTGATTCACCACCTCCATATCCATATTAAACAGAGTATTGAGGGTGTCTACAAAGAGATAGGCATACTTAAAGTAGGAGAGCAAAAAGAGGTTTACAAACACACTCATGATCAACCCGAATTTCTTCCACCCCAACTTTTTTGCCCGGTATATCAGGTTCCCCAGGTAATAGTCGGAAAAGGTTGAAAAGACCAGGATTACAAAAAAGAGCCCCGATGTTTTCCAGTAAAAAAAGAGGCTGGCTGCAAACAAAAATACATTTCTGGCTGCTCGCTGACGATATACAAGCGAATAGATCAACAGCACCATCATGTAGAAGCCCCAGAAAAAAAGCCTGGTGAAAATCAATGGCTTCTCCGGATTATACAGGAATATGTCAGAGAGGATCTGAGTCACCTGTTGGCTTTTTGAGTTTCAAATTCCTTATACTCCAGCATCAGGGCATTGTAAAACATTTCAGCCACCAGGTTGATTCCAAGGCTGGTAAAATGTACATAATCTGTGGAAGCAAGTGGCGGATCGGCATGCACAAAAGAGGCCATGGAGTTTTGTCCGCCCATGGCTTCGTAGAGATCCCAGAAGCCAAAGCCACTCTCCAGGGCTGCATCCTGAAGAGCATCCCTGATTCCCTCAAGCCCGGGATAGGTGATGAGTCTTCCATCTTCACGCTTGGCCATATCCGATGGCCCAATTACAATTACCGGGATCCCCGGGCACACCTCTTTAAAGAACCTTAGCTGCCGTTTAAAAGCCCTTCGGTAATAGGACGAACTCATATAGGGGACTACGTTCCCCCCGTACTGTAAAAGGATCAATCCGGGCGAGAGTTGGTTGAACATGGCCTGCTGACTGATCCGGTTCATGGATGTAAAGATCAGACCCGATCCGCCTCGCATGGCAATATTATCCACCTGCACTCCCCCCTCCGATTCAAAGGAGATCCCATAGATTCTCCCCCCCTCAGGCAGATTGAAAGAAATATCCACCTCCCTAAGCTGCTCGAAGTGACTAAAATCGGCTACACTGAATCCACCCGGAAATCCCCGAAGCGTATCAGAAAAGTCGTTATTTACATGAAAGGCCACCGATGCTCCATCCACATAGGAGTGCATAAATACCCGGATTCGCTGGACCTGGCCACTCCGTCGGGAGGTATTGAAGCGGTAGTGCAGCATGGGCCAGGATTCCTCCTCAGGTATTGGGACTGATGCAAAAGCTCCCATGATTCCGTAAGATTTGTGCGCAATGGTGCTGTCCCTCCTACCAAAATAGGTGTATCTCAGCCATTCTCCATCTTCCTCCTGCTGGTAAGCCAGGCTTCCCGAATAGAGCGGAATGGCCTGCACCAGTCCGCTGCCTGTTCCTCCAAAATTCCGTTGCATACGGTACCTGATCAGGGCAGTCATCCGGTCGTTCTCAATCTGTGAATCACCAAAATGAAGGATCCTGCCCGAACGCTTACGCCCCGATGCGATTTGATCCAGGTTGCGGAAAAAGGGGTGAAGAAGTGAGGCCTTTTCAGCTGCAAACTGGATTCTGTGTACTTCCTGTTTAAGCGTCTCCGCATTGGCCGGGATGATCAACGGTCCCGGGCTTTCTTCCTCTTCAGCTCTACCAGGAAACAGATCCGTTCCAGGGTCCGCTTCCGGATCATCGGTCACCGACGAAGCAGCAAGTAAGAGTTCTACATCGGAAGAAGTGGTGGTGCTGTCGGCACGAATCAGCTCGGTGAGGGACGCAAAAGAGAGCCTGAGATCACCACCAATACTGATCCCCTGTTTGGGAAACAGGAAGGATAGAAGGAGAAGCAACAACAGAACGGCTAAAAAATATATGAAGATCCTGAACGGCTTCATACACAAATATAACAATTACCCTTTAGGCTTTATTTTAAGGAGCTGTCCGGGTTGAATTTTCTTTGCGTTGCTGATGCTGTTCAGCCTGGTGATATCGGTCTCTGAAACCCCGGGATATTTTTTGGCAATCTCCCACAGGCTATCCCCCTCTCTCACCCGGTATGTGATATATTCAACATTGGGACCGGCTCCTGCAACAGAGGCTGTATTGCCGGATGCTGAGCTGCCCGATGTTGTGCTGCCCGATGCTGTGCTACCCGCTGAAACAGAACGTCCGGCAAAGATCTGTTTCTCCGAGAAACTCATTGTATCGAGATTACTGTATCGGGCCGACTTTCCCTTTGGCTTGTAGATCACCAGCTTTTGACCCACCCGGATCAGGTTACGGCTAATGTTGTTCCAATAGCGTAAATCAGATGACCTCACATCGTACCAGTCAGCAATGAAGCCAACATTGTCGCCCGACTTAACCGTGTAGCTAAGCTTGTCATATTTGTCCAGGGGGAGATCGACACGATAGGATGAGCTGTAACGCTGAGGTGTAGCCACCTTTTTTCCGGGATCGAAGAAAACGGAGTCCTTATATGCGAATATGCTATCCTGCAAATCTATGAAAGAGGCAACCTGGCCCTGAGGAATTGTAATGGCATATCCCTGCTTTGATGTACCCGGCACAATATCCTGCCGGTACTGGGGATTGATATCACGCAGCATTCCGATGGGAATATCAAGTACCTCGGCCACCTGTTTCAAATGCACCGGCTCATATACCATCATGGTATCCGTTACCCGGGGAAGAGAAAGGGCTGCCCTGGTAATCAGATGCTCTTCATAGTAGTTCATGATATAAGTAGCAGCAATAAATGCGGGTACGTAGCCCCTGGTTTCCCGGGGCAGATAGTAATATATATCCCAGAAATTCCTTTTGCCCCCCGACCTGCGTATGGCCTTATTCACATTGCCCGGACCGCAATTATAGGCTGCCAGGGCCAGGGTCCAGTCGTGATAAATATCATAAAGGTCCACCAGGAATCTGGCAGCAGCATGCGTGGCAGCAATGGGATCACGCCGCTCGTCCACAAGTGAGTTAATAGTTAATCCGTAGGCCTTCCCGGTGCTGTACATGAACTGCCAGGCGCCCACTGCCCCGACCCGGGATACCGCTCTTGGATTCAGGGCCGACTCAATCACGGAGAGGTATTTGATTTCGTAGGGCACTCCATAGAGGTCAAAGATCTCCTCAAAACGGGGAAAATAATATTCAGAGAGTCCCAGCATCACCCTTACCTGTTCACGACGCTTACGGGAATAGACATTGATGTAGTTCTTGACAATTCTGTTATAGGTAAGATCTACCACCGTTGGGATCTCGGCCAGGCGCTGCATATAAACCGAATCACTGAAATCGGGTATGAGCGTATCTGCTTCTGCCAGGTAGTCGTCGGTGGCTGATTCCAGAGACTGGTTCACATACCACAAATTAAGCAGGCTGTCCAGGTTATCGCCTGTCCGTAACTCCAGCTCACCATCGATGGAGAATGAATTCATATCCGGAACCGGGTCTTCATCTGCAGCACTTAAGGTGTCGACCAAAATCAGTGAGTCGGCTTTTTCAGGCGCTTCCTGCGCCATGGCTCCTTGATTAAAAAAAAACAATCCCAGAAGGATCGCAACACAACAAGCTATTTTGGAAGGATATCTTATCATCTGACTCTGATCTTAAAACTACATGTTAATCCCCCGGAATAACCACTCAGACTGGTGTGGGACATCATGGGTTGAAGGGATGGAGAGATGCCCATTGAAAGGTTGTCATTCACATCCCAGCTGTATAGATTTGCATCCACATAGGCATCCAGCATCTGGAGGCCATAGATCAATATAGTTACGATGTAACTAAGCTCCATATTTCTTCTCCAGCCTCTCACGATGCGGTCATCCTCGCTATCAGTTGCGAGATAATCCCGGACGGCCGCTTCGTAATTCTGGGTATTGTAATAAATGGCATAGCCGGTTGCTCCCAGGGCACCCCAGACTATGGGAATCTTCCAGTATTTTCCATTATAAGCCTGCCCCAATCCCGGGAGAACCATGGCATAAAGGAGGGCCCGGCTAGGCGATTTTGGTTCACGGACTTCCGTTACTTGCGAGTCACTTACCAGAAATCCCTTCTCTGTAAATTGATAAATTGAATCGATGTCCTGAGCGGAGAATACTGTATCGGAATTCTGAATGGCATGCACAGTGTCACTTTCCTGGCTGAATGCAGGAAGTGCCAGTAGAATAAGAAGAACCGCTACATTGAATCTGCTCATTTACCCGGTTTGTCGAGGATGCTGACAATGCGTTGCAGATCCTCGTCCGATTTAAAAGGAATAACGATCCGGCCACTCCCTTTATTGCTTCGCTTAAACTCGATGGTTGCCCCAAAATAGTGGGACAGGTGTTCCCTGAGATCTTCGTAGTCGGATCGTGTCTCTTCAGGGGTCTCACTGCTTACCTCAATATTCTTAGATTTTTTGGCAAGACTCTCCACCTGGCGTACAGAAAGATCCTGGGAAATAATTTTACTGAAGACTTCCACCTGGTACTCTTTGTCTTCGATCCCCACAAGCGCCCGGGCATGACCCATGGAAATTTTCTTTTCTCGTATGGCTGTCTGTATCTCCACAGGCAGATTGAGCAATCGCAGGTAGTTGGCTATGGTGGCCCTTTTCTTTCCGACCCGGCCCCCCAACTTTTCCTGCGTAAGCTCGAATTCTTCAATTAAACGAGCATACGAAATGGCCACTTCGATGGCATCCAGGTCCTCCCGCTGAATATTCTCCACCAGTGCCAGCTCAAGCATATTCTCATCACCTGCCTCCCGCACAAATGCCGGGATTCTTTTGAGTCCGGCCTTTTCAGCTGCTCTGATTCGGCGCTCTCCAGTGATCAGTTGATACGAGTTGTTCGCTGCTCTTCGGACCGTAATGGGCTGGATGATTCCATGCTCCTCTACCGACTGCACCAGTTCATTCAAGGACTCCTCATCAAAAGAAGTACGGGGCTGGAAGGGGTTTACCGATATATTTTTTATGGGTATTTCATTTATAGCTGAAGGGGAATGCAGCAGGCTACTTTCGTCTTGCTCTTCACTTACATCGATTAATGCGCCCAAACCTCTTCCCAAAACGTTCTTTTTTGCCATCAGTTATCTATTAGTCCATTACTTTTTCTTCCTGCTTCAGCAGGGTTTCTTCATTCTTTTGAAGAATTTCTCTGGCCAGATTAAGGTGACTGACCGCTCCTCTCGACTCAGCGTCATAAAGTACTGCCGGCTTTCCAAAGCTGGGCGCCTCACTGAGTTTGATATTACGTTGTATGATGGTTTCAAAAACCATCTGCTGAAAATGTTTACGTACCTCATCCACCACCTGGTTGGAGAGCCTTAGCCGCGAATCGTACATGGTGAGCAGGAAGCCTTCAATCTCCAGATCGGGATTGAGTCCGCGCTGAATAATATTGATGGTATTCAGCAGTTTGCCCAGGCCTTCCAATGCAAAATACTCACACTGAACCGGCAAAATGACCGAATCGGCAGCTGTGAGGGCATTGACTGTAATTAAGCCCAGTGAGGGGGAGCAATCGATCAGGATATAGTCATACCCATCACGCACCTGTTTAATGACGTTCTTAAGCATATACTCCCGCTCATTCATGTTCAGCATCTCAATCTCCGCACCCACCAGGTCTATATGTGAGGGGATCAGGTCGAGATTGCTGATCTCGCTGTTCAGGATAATCTTTTTGGGATCGGCATCCTCAATAAGACACTCATAAATGCTGGTCTTAACTTTCCTGGTATCAAAACCAGTACCGGAAGTGGCATTGGCCTGAGGATCTGCATCAATGATCAGTACCCTTTTTTCCAGCACCGCCAGGCTTGCACCCAGATTGATTGCCGTAGTGGTTTTCCCAACGCCTCCTTTCTGATTTGCTATCGCAATAACTTTACCCATCGGCCTTTTTCTTTAGATTTAATTGAATTTAAAACGGGCTTCAAATTTACTATTTTCGAGTACCCGGAAAATTTTACCTATTTCGTTATTGTAAACATTACTTTTTCATTTATAAACACCTTTTCAACAAATTTCATTGATAACTCCATAATTCCTATCTTTGCAGCGGGGAAAATGTAGCCTATGAACAAAGCAAACTGGATAGCCATTGTAAATTTGACAGCTGGTGGGGGAAAAACCAAAACAGATTGGCCCATTATCGCACAAATACTTCAAAGAGAAGGCGTTCGCTATGAGCCCTACTTTACGGATCGCAGGCTGCACGCATCCATAATTGCCAGGAACAAAATCAAGGAAGGTTATTCAAAAATCATCGTAGTAGGTGGCGACGGGACCATGAATGAGGTGATTAACGGGGTCTTTGCCCAGAAGCGGATCCATACTACCGAAGTAATGCTGGGAATGATCTCTGTAGGTACCGGGAACGACTGGGCCAAAACCTTTAATATTCCTCCCGATTACGAAGCTGCCGTCAGGACCATCATTCAACAGAAGACTTTCATCCAGGATGCCGGTCTTGTCAACTACCGAAGGAATGGGAAGGAGTGGAATCGCTATTTCATTAATATAGCCGGATTGGGATTTGGTGCCAGAGTGGTAGAACGCACCAATCGTATGAAAGAGAAAGGAAAGAGCGGGCCCATGCTCTACTTCTACAACATCTTCTACAGTCTGATCCTGTACAGGTCCAAGAAAGCGGTTATCGAGATTGACGGAACAAGCTATGATAGAAAAATCTTCTCTTTGAACGTGGGAATTGGCAAATACAATGGCGGAGGAATGATTCAGGTACCCCACGCCATAGCTGACGATGGTCTCTATAGCATCACACTGATCAAGAAGATTGGAAAACTTAATGTGATTGCCAATATGAAGAAACTCTATAACGGCAATATTGTCAAGCACTCGAAGGTGGAGACCTACATGGCCAAATCGGTTCAGATAGACGGATCCTCCCTGTTAAAGTTGGAAACGGACGGCGAGTCGCTGGGTCATGGACCGGTGCGATTCGAAATTATTCCCAAAAGTGTTCGGGTAATCTCTGGAGAAATGTCAGCCTGATTCTCTAATTCTGATCTCAAATAAGCGGGGCCAGAATTTCCCGGTGACAAATAGACGCTCTCCTTCACTATCCCAGGCAATACCATTAAGCACATCCGTTGTGGGCTTTCTATCGGCAGTCTTAAGGATTCCTTTCAGGTTGATCCGTCCTTCCACAATACCCGTCTCCGGGTCGATAATCACAATCTCGTCGGTAAAGTAGCGGTTGGCCCAGATCTTCCCATTGATATACTCCAGCTCGTTCAGGCTATTGGCGGGACCCGTATTATGATAGACTTCAATCTGCCTGTTAATGGTAAACATTTCGGGATCGAGGAAATAGATAATATTAGTGCCATCACTCATGATCAGCTCTTCCCCGTTATTGGTCAGGCCCCATCCTTCACGGTTCTGGTAATAAACTTTCTGGATCTCCTCAAAGGACTTAAGGTCGTAGACAAAGCCAACCTGAGACTTGTAGGTAAGCTGGTAGATTCGTTCGCCCAGTACGGTGATTCCTTCCCCGAAAAGAGATTGATCAAGATCCCTTGTCTGTATTACCTCCCCGGTTTCCAGTGTGACCCTCCTGATTGAGGAAGTCCCATAATTTCCGGTCCCTTCATAGAGCATGCCGTCCACATACTGCAATCCCTGGGTATAGGCTGTGACCTCGTGAGGGTATTCCTTTACCACCTGGTAGCTGTATTCCACGGGTGCCACATCAGATAGAAAGGTTATTTGCTGGCTATGATTCTCACTGCCACCACCGGTAAAAAAGAGCCTGAGACGAAATCCCGATTTTCCCGTGCGCTCTCCATCTGTAGCCAGCATGAATTCAAGGGGCCCATCTGGCTCCACTGAAGAGCTGTTTATGGTCTTCTTCAGGCTTCCACCCAGGAATACCCTTACAGAATCCACCTGTACTGAGTCGGGAATGGAGAGTACAACCTTTATCTCCTCTCCCAGGGGAATGGTAAGAGCAGAAGCTGGTTCAAGCATTTTAGTGATTCGATCCGGCTTTGCTTGAATGACCCGGCGGCCTTCGGAACTTCCGTTTCCTGAACTACATGACAGGGCGGCAAGCATTAGCATAGCAAACAGTACTACCAGGCTTCTCATTCTTCTATCGCTTATTTTGTTGACCTTTTTTTAAAAATTGAACGCCTGGTTTGGGCAAGGCTTTTCAATTCTTCCTCCAGGGTAGGCTTTTCATGCGGATTTATCATCTGGTAGATTTCGCCCCAGGAGGGTAATCCGCCAACGTTCCTGTCATCAATAAAGATATCCGCATCGATCTTCCTGCTGTCATAGTCCTCGTCAAACTCCTCTTCGGGGTAACTGGAATTGACAGCATAGAACTCAATTCCATTCCTACGGCAATACTCCACAGCATCATCCAGCTCCTTGCCTGAACGGTAAGTCCACAGGATCAGCTGGTGCCCCTGTTCCTGCAGTGCCCTGAGGGTAGGGAGAGCAAACATGATCTCCTTTCCTATCTCAGGATACCTGTGTTCAACAATGGTACCGTCAAAGTCGACAGCAATTTTCAAGGGGCTTTCCATGGCCAACAATAGTAGAAAATTTCGAATAAATTTAGTAATTCCTCTTAAAAGAGATCATTTACCGATAAATATCTTTCTCCTGTATCGTAAGAAAATGTCAGTATTGTTGCTGAATTACTCTCCTTTTCCAGCAGTCTTGATACCGCTGCCAGCGAAGCTCCTGTTGAGATTCCTGCGAAAATCCCTTCCTCTTTTACCAGGCGTCTCGAAAATTCGTAGGCCTCTGTTTTTTTTATTTGAAATACCCCATCGATCAGGTTCACATCCAGGTTTCCTGGTATAAACCCGGCTCCTATGCCCATGATCCCGTGGGGACCAGGTTCTCCCCCGCTGATCACCGGAGAATCTGCTGGCTCCACCGCAAATACCTTGATTCCGGGCATCTTCTGCTTCAGGATCCTGGCTACTCCGCTTATATGTCCGCCTGTCCCCACCCCTGTTACCAGGTAGTCAATACCCCCGGGGAAATCCTCCAGAATCTCCCGGGCAGTAGTTTCCTCATGCACGGAAGGATTGGAAGGATTGTCAAACTGGGAGGGGATCCAGGCACCTTCGATATCCCGGGCAAGCTCTTCAGCCTTCTCCATGGAACCCTTCATCCCCTGCTCACGTGGTGTAAGAACAATCTCAGCACCATAGGCCTTCAGGATGTTTCTCCGCTCCACCGACATGGATTCGGGCATCACCAGAATGATCCTGTATCCCTTTACTGCAGCTACCATGGCCAGTCCAATGCCCGTATTTCCAGAGGTGGGCTCTACTATCGTACTGCCTTCTTTCAGGACACCCTTCTCTTCCGCATCTCTTATCATTGCCAGGGCAATTCGATCCTTTATGCTTCCACCCGGATTGTTCTGCTCCAGTTTCATCCACACATTGAGTGCTCCGGGGTAGAGCTGGTTAATACGCACATGAGGCGTTCTCCCGATTCCTTCCAGTATATTTTCGTATTTCATATTTCGAAGTTGTTTGGTTGTGTGAAGTCCTTCCGGTCTTTCACTACGACCCGATGGTTCCTGTAAACCACCGAGTGCGGAAGAATGCTTTCTGTAATCCAGGTATTCCCCCCTACCACCGTATGGTGACCAATCACGGTATCTCCTCCAAGAATAGTACTCCCTGCATATATTACCACATGATCCTCAATGGTGGGGTGCCTTTGGGTGTTGGCCATGGACCGTTCCACGGTTAGAGCTCCCAGTGTAACCCCCTGGAATATTTTAACTTCCCTGCCTATGCGCGCGGTCTCCCCGATAACAATCCCCGTTCCATGATAGATGAAAAAGGGGGAAGCAATCTGTGCACCCGGATGGATATCAATGCCTGTTTTTCCATGGGCATATTCTGACATGATCCTGGGGAGGAATGGGACCTTCAACTCATAAAGAATATGAGCCATCCGGTAAACAGATATGGCGTAAAACCCTGGATAGCTTAGGATAATCTCCTCCACGCAATTGGCGGCAGGATCATATTTGGTCACAGCAGCAGCATCAACTGCCAGCTGCTCAAAGGTATCTGGCATCCTTGAAAAGAAATCATCCGCCACCTCTTTGAGGGAACGGTCCAGCGAAAGGTGGATGGGGTAGAGCACTTCTCTCAGATTCACGGCACACCGGTCCAGCTCAATGGAAATCTCGCCTTCATCCACCCCGCAGTTTTGTCTGATGGGAAAGAGAGCATGGATCAGGTTATCTATAAGTTGCCTTGACAACTCCATGGAGGGAACATCTGCACAATGTTCCGAATTAAACTGGCTCAGCCTGCTGGCAAAAGCTCTTTTATCAAATGTCATATTTATGAAACCCGCCTTGCAAGCAAAAGGTTCAAAAGAGAAAGCAGTATGTACAGCAAAATTATCAGGGAGAGTCCGCCCCACCCGACACTAAGCAGGATCACCAGGGAGAAAAGCAGCAGGAGGTAGCGGATCAGGTTCCCTCTTAAACGGAAATGCTCAAACTTCAGACTGTACATGGGAACCGGAAGAATCATATGAAAAGCCATAATCAGCATAATGGTCCACATAAACAAGAGATTCAAGGGAGTTCCAAACAGGTTGCCACTGTCCATCATCTGCCAGAAAATTCCGGTCCAGAACAGGGCATGGGCAGGAGTGGGCAAACCATGAAAGAAAGTTCCCTGATCTTTTTCAGTGTTAAAGCGGGCCAATCGGATGGCGGAAAATACTGGAACCAGGAGCACCGAAACGAGAACCACCCACTGCAGATAATTGTAGAACTTCCCCG
>PVMS01025313.1_pt1 | contig 15123 bp, 14 predicted proteins | sample 1853461 | NCBI WGS metagenome assembly PVMS01 (sample SAMN08582032, study PRJNA380276) | Marine sediment metagenome, whole genome shotgun sequencing project. | isolation source: ocean sediment barecode stripped | collected 2017 | reverse complement strand
GCGAAGCGGCCTCCGGCTCGTAGAACCTACGCCTCGGAGAGAAATCCCGTTTTTAAGCGGGGAAACTTGTCGACTACGGCATATGAGTGGCACCCCCGCACAAGGACAGGGCAGATTCCATCACAGCCTCAGAGAGGCTTGGATGGGGGTGAACCGCGCGGGAAAGTTCCTGGACCGTCATCTTCATGGACATTCCCAGAACCGCTTCACTGATCATATCGGTGGCATGGGGGCCGATCATGTGAACACCGATGACCCGCCCGGATCCCTTATCCGAGACAATCTTCACCATACCGAAAGTTTCGTTAAGCACCAGGGCCTTGCCGGATCCGTGAAAGGAAAACCGCCCGACCTCAATATCGAACCGTTCCCTTGCCTCTTCTTCGTTAAATCCCACAACCGCCACCTCCGGGGAAGTGTAGACACAGGAGGGAATGACATCATATCTCATCTCCGACTCGTCACCCATGGCGTTTTTCGCGGCGCATTCCCCCTCTGCCATAGCCACGTGGGCCAGCATTATCCCGCCGACCACATCGCCGACCCCGTAAATTCCGGGCACACTTGTTTCCATCCGTTCGTTCACCTGAAGAGCACCGTCCTTTGTTGCCAGCCCCAGTTGGTCGGTATTCAGCCAGCTCAGATCCGGATTCCGGCCGACAGATACAATGATTTTGCTCGCTACGCATTTCATGTTTCTGCCATTTACAGTGAATTCAACGGTCTTGCTTCCTCTCCGATGCTTGATCTCTCCAATAGCGGCCTTTGTAAAAATCTTAATCCCTTCTTCCACGAGCTTCTGTTCCAATGCCAAAGCGATTTCCCGATCCACCCCCGGAAGCAGACCGTCCAGCATTTCCAGAATAGTCACATCCGCCCCGAGGCGGTGCAGAATCTGGGCAAACTCAACACCGACAACCCCGCCGCCGATGATGGCCACCCGTTTGGGCAGCCGCTTCATTTCAAGAAAATCGTCGCTGTCCCATATGCCCGGGCCGTCGATTCCTTTCAAGCCCAGGTTCCGAGGTCTGGATCCGCTGGCAATAATAATTTTATCCGACTCAACCGTTTCGCCCGTTTCCTGAATCTGAACCGATGAAGGATCCATGATTCGGGCAGTTCCCTGGATGATCCGTACCTTTTTCGCAGCGAGAAGTTTTTCCACACCCTCTCGAAGTTGGCTCACAACGCGGTTTTTGCGCCCCATGATGGACTTGAGGTCTATCTCGGGATCCCCGCTCCGGACACCGAAAAGGTCTGACTCAGTTACGGTCTTAATGACCTGGCAGGACTGCAGCAGGGACTTGGTGGGAATGCACCCCCAATTCAGACAGACACCCCCCAGAAGCCCCTTTTCAAGAGGGTTACCTTTGCCCCCATGCGGGCGGCTTTTATGGCCGCCGGATATCCACCCATACCACCACCGATAATGGTGACACATTTTTCGGGCGCGTCCCCCGGTATGACCCGCTGCTCCAGAACAGGGCGCGGATCTTCTACTAATGACATGAGCGTCCGCATGAATTTCCCGGCTTCTGCCCCATCGATGGCCCGATGGTCATAGGTCAGAGTGAGATTCATCATGGGACGGATCTGTATCCCGCCGTCAACGACCACCGGCTTGTCTATGATGGCGCCTACCGCGAGAATGGCATTTTCCGGGACATTGATGTTGGCCGTAAACTGCTCGGTCCCAAACATGCCCATGGCAGACAGGGTAAACGTACTTCCCCTGATGTCATCTGGCAAGAACCCTTTATTCCTCCCTTTTTGGATCAATTCAATACGATCTTTGGCAATTTGAGCAAGACTCTTTTTATTGATATCACGGATCACAGGGACGATGAGTCCATCGTCCAGGGCCATGGCCATACCCATATGCACATCCGCCATAAAGAGGGTGCCCTGATCTGTCCACATCGTGTTTATGACAGGATGTTCGGCAATAGCTGCAGCGGTGACCTTCATCATGAGATCGGTGATGGTGATCTTCACACCGTGTAAGTCCTGAATTTTCTGAAGCATTTTCTTGCGGTATCGAACGATTTTCCCCCGCATCGACCGTGTTACTCATATAGGTCTGCGCTGTCTGGACTTTGCTTGCCATCATGTTCCTGGCGATGGCCAGTCTCATACCGCTGTGCGGAACCAGTTCGCCTTCTTTCAGCACATCCGGCGGAAGGGGGGCGGAAGATATCGCCTGCACCCCGGTCTGACTGGTCTTGTCCACATCCTCTTTGATGATCATACCGTCGGGGCCCGTGCCTATCACGGTTTGAAGATCAATATTCTGCTCCCTGGCTGCCCTTTTGGCCAGGGGGGAAGCCTTTGCCCTGCCCTCTTTCCGCATGTCAGTGCGGCCAATGGACAAGTCTCCCTCCATGGAAGCAGCTTTCGCTTCCATCGGTTCTGTAGCCGTTCGCATCTTTTTCAGACTCGAGATGGCCTCTTCCAGCACCGAAGCGTCTTCCCCCTGCTTCAGAAGGTGGGCTACCGGTACCCCCACCGGAACCGTCTCACCGGCCTGCACATGAATTTTTCCAAGGATGCCATCCTCAGACGACTCCACCTCGTAGGTGACCTTCTCCGTTTCCAGGATAAAAAGGATTTCCCCTTTTTTGATCGGGTCCCCCTCCGCTTTCTTCCACTCGACAATCAGGCCCTCGGTCATGGTGAGACCGAGTTTAGGCATTATAATTTCTGATGGCATTTCTATATTCCTGTTTCTATTTTCCTTTGAAATTAGACTTACGCTTTTCCAGGAAAGCGGTCATCCCTTCTTTCATATCGTCTGTGCTGAAGCAGGTTACGCAATTTTTCTGTGAATATTGAACCGCGTGTTCCAAAGGCAGGTCCTTACCCACCTCGAGGGCGTCCTTGGCCATTTCCACGGCAATGGGTGCATTGGCCATTATCCTGCGGGCCAGTTCTTCAGCCGCTTCAACGACCTTGTTATCGGACACCACCTTATTCACAAGTCCAATATCACAGGCATCCCGGGCATTGATGACCGCACCCGTAAGGAGCAGTTCGGCCGCCCTTCCCTTCCCGATCAGCCGGGGCAGACGCTGGGTTCCCCCGGTCCCGGGAATAATCCCCAATTTAACCTCGGGGAGCGCCATCTTTGCGGATTCGGCAATAACCCTCAGGGTACAGGAAATGGCCAGCTCCATCCCCCCTCCCATTGCCGCGCCGTTGATGGCCGCAATCACCGGCTGCCGCAGTTTTTCCAGGGCCGCATTGATCCGGACGATTCCCTCATTCCAGCGGAGGATATTCATGGGCGCCATGACGCTCAACTCGGCAATGTCGGCGCCGGCCTGAAAGGCCTTTCCCGCGCCCGTAATAATCAGAACCCTGATCTCCTCGTCCCCGTCAATACATCTCAGGGCATCTCTCAGCTCATCGATCATCTCCTGGTTAAAGGCATTGCGCACCTCCGGACGGTTCAGGGTCAGATAACCGATGCCGTCCCCCTTATCCAGGTTTATGGTTTTGTAGGATTCCATAGTCCCTCCTCATGTGGAGCTTCAATTGTAAATTGGAAACTTGTTGTAGCGAAGCGGAAATCCCGTTTTTAAGCGGGGAAACTGGATGCCGGTCACCCCTGAAACCCGCAACCCGTCTCCTTTTACCAGCAGGTATGCCCGCCATCCACAACCACAGAAGACCCGGTCATAAAGCTGGACCCCTGTGAGGCCAAGAGGATGGCAACCCCCTTGATCTCTTCAATCCGGGCGATCCGCTTCATGGGGATGCTGCTCCTGATAGCCTTTACACCGGCCTCGCTCGCGAAAAACTCCTCATTCATGGGCGTCTTAAAATATCCGGGCAGGATGGCATTTACCTGGATATCATATCGAACCCACTCCAGGGCCATCGATTTCGTCAGCTGCAGGCATCCCCCCTTGCTGGCACAGTATGCGGACATGTTGGGCCAGCCGATCAGGGCGCCGATGGATGCCACGTTGATGATCTTTCCGCCTTGCCCCTTCCGCTCGATCATTTTTCCGACCACGGCCTGAGAAAGTAGGAAGGCACCTTTCAGATTCGTGTCAATGACCCTGTTCCAGTCCTCATCGCCCATTTTCAGAATCGGTTTTTCGCTTCCCCCTGTGCCGGAGTTATTTACAAGGACATCAACATGTCCGAATTCCGCGACGACATCATCAACCAGACCCGATACCTGCTGTCTATCGGTGATATCGCATTGGCAGGGAAAGGTCCGCGTCCCGGTCCTTTCAGCAATCTCTTCACAGGCCATTTGGCAATTCTCAAGACGACGCGCCGCAATGACGATGGCTGCCCCGGCATCTGCGAGCCCTTCGGCAATGCCCCTTCCAATCCCTGTGGCGCCCCCTGTGATAATAGCGACTTTACCGGTCAGATCAAAATATGGCAGGTTCATTCAAGGTTCTCCTATGTTCTAAGGATAGACCAATATTTTTATATGCTTCTCGCCCTCTTGAATAAGGGGCAGGATACCTTTTTCAACCAGATCATCTAATTTGATACTGCCCGAGATCAGTCTGTCGACCTGGACCCGCCTGTCAGCGAGATAGGCGATAGCTGCCGGGAACTCGTCCTCGTACCCGCTGCTGAAAACGATCTCTTTTTCGTGCCCCCAGAGTCTGATGAAAGGAACCTCTATGGGCTTCAGGGCCAGACCGACAACGCATATGACAGCCCGCCTGCCCGTGACTTTGACAGCCGTATCAAAAGACGATTGATTCCCCACGCAGTCAAAAGCCAGGTCTGCCCGCAATCCATTTGTCAGCTTCCCGATCTCTTTTCCTGCGTCTGTTTCAGCAGGATCAATGACCGCGGCGGCCCCGGTTTCCGATGCAATTTCCCGGCGGGCCTTCATCGGTTCCACTACAAAGACCCGGGCTGCACCTGCCGCCAGACAGGCCTGCATGACGAGAAGGCCTATGGGACCTGCCCCCACAACAGCAACTGAATCCCCGATCTTCATCCTGGCTCTATTCACAGCGTGAACAGCCACGGCCAGCGGTTCGACAAACGCGCCCATTTCATCTGTCACCGAATCGGGCAATCCCAGCAGGGCGTATTCATAAAAAACACCGTATTCTGCAAAGGCCCCATCCGCCGCGAAACCCACTGTGCCGAGTTTTGTACACATGATATGCTGGCCCAGCCTGCAGAAATGGCATTCCCCGCAATAGATAAGAGGGTTCACAACCACCCGGTCGCCTGTAGAAAATTGGGTGACTCCCTCTCCAAGCTCTATCACTTCTCCGGAAAATTCGTGGCCCAGGATAACCGGTGCTCCCTCCCGATGGGTCAGAGGGTGAGGTCTGGACGGAATAATGAATGGCCCTTCTCTGAATTCATGCAGGTCTGAACCGCAGATACCGCATGCCTTGATTTTGACTTTCACCTGACCCGGACCCGTGACCGGGACAGGGGTTTCCTCAATCCGGATATCACCCTTTTCATACCATACCGCTGCTTTCATAGGCCTTTCCTCCTGATCAAAAGGTCCGCTCCAACGTCTTTTTGACCGCAATGATGATGTCCTCGGCACCGGGAAGGTATGCCTTTTCAAGACTGAAGGGGACCGGGACAAAGGGTGCGCCAACCCGCATGATAGGCGCATCCACTTCATCCAGAATCGCCTCGGAAACCGCGGCCGATATCTCCGCACCGATGCCGAAGCTCTTCACCGCCTCATGGGCGATAACCAGCCTGTGGGTCTTCCCAACGGAGTTAAAAACCGTCTCCCTGTCCCAGGGCGAAATGGTTAATAAATCAATCACCTCAACGTGGATCCCCTCCTCTGCCAGAGCCTCCGCCGCTTTCAGGGATTCGTGCACCATCTTTGACACGGTAACAACCGTGACATCTGTCCCCTCTTTCTTAACGTCCGCCTTTCCGATCGGCACCAGATATTCCTCTTCAGGGATCTCGCCCTTCAAGGCATGCAGGGCCTTATGCTCCACCACGATCACAGGGTTGTCATCCCTGACCGCTGACTTGATAATTCCCTTCACGTCATAAGGGGTCCCGGGCATCACCACCTTTAACCCGGGCACGTGGGCGAACCATGCTTCTAAGGACTGGGAGTGCTGGGGCCCGGCATTCACTCCGGCACCCGAGGGGGCTCTGATCACAATAGGAACGCGATACTGGCTTCCGAACATATAACGCATCTTGGCGATCTGGTTTACAATACCATCCATGCAGACCGTCATAAAATCCATGAACATAATTTCCAGAATGGGTCTCAGACCGCATGCTGCCGCACCGGCGGCCAGACCGGTAATGGCCGCCTCACTGATGGGGGTATCAAAGACCCGTTCAGACCCGAAAAGATCGTAGAGCCCGCGGGTTGCACCAAAAGAACCCCCTGGAACACCCACATCTTCTCCAATGAGGACAACATTTTCGTCCCTTTCCATCTCTTCTCTCAAGGCTTCATTGATAGCCCAGATATATCTGATCTCTCTCATAAAACGCTCCTATTCACAGAAGTGGGGGCAGAAAACCGGTTCGTGATCACAAAAAACTACACATAAAGGTCATCCATGAGCTCTGATTCGTCAGGGAATGGGCTCTCTCGCGCAAAATTGACCGCATCATCAATTCTCTTCTGGACATTCTCTCTTATTTTTTTTACATCCGCTCTGGCCAGGGCCTTATCCTTGATAAGTTTTTTTTCAAAATCGGCGATGCAATCTTTTCCCTTTGCCGCCTCAATTTCTTCCTTAACGCGATATTTCTGGGCATCTCCAACAAAATGACCGTGCCAGCGTGTGCTTTTCACCTCCAGAAGGCTCGGGCCCTTCCCTTTCCTGGCCATTTCGATGGCCTCCCCTGCGGCCTCGTAGATCTTTAGGAAATCATTGGGAACCGTGATACCGGGCATGTCATAAGATGACGCACGATCGGCCACGTTCCGGATCGGCGCATGAACCTCCTGCGGGGTGAATTCGGCCCACCCATTATTTTCACACACATAGACAATGGGGAGCCCTCTCAGAGAAGCTATGTTCAAAGATTCATGGAAAGTGCCCTCATTCGTGGCCCCTTCACCGAAAAAGCATACGGTCACCTGTCCTGTCTTTTTATAGCTGGCAGCAAAGGCGGCGCCTGTTGCAATAGGGATCCCTCCCCCTACAATACCGTTTGCGCCCAAGATCCCCAGGCTGCGATCAGCGAGATGCATGGAACCGGATCGGCCCCTGCAGAATCCATTCTTCTTCCCGAACAGCTCTGCCATGAAGAGATTCAGGTCGATCCCCTTGGCCAATGCGTGACCATGCCCCCGGTGCGTGTTGGCCATGTAATCTGAATCCTTAAGCCAGCTGCATACGGCCACCGGTGTTGCTTCCTGACCGATACACACATGGATAAATCCGGGTATTTCGCCTTTGGAAAAGACCTCCATCAATTGCTCTTCAACCGCTCTGATGGTCACCATCCTCTCGTAAAATTGCATCAGCCTTTTCTTACCGGGTTTTCTCATACGTCTTCTCCCTATTTCTCCAGGACCATTCATTTGCCGGGTATAAACTCGATTCCATGGAGGACGAAGTCAAGAATCCCCTGCAGGACAACATCCATGGATTCAAATCGACGTCTCAGGCTCCAGCGCCTGAACGTTATGATAACAGGTATGTAGGTCAGCAAGTCTGCTGCAAGACGGATACGCCCAGGATCCACTTGCATTTCCCGGAAATAATCGCTTAACAGGTCTTCAAACAACTCGATATATTCGGTTTCCCTTGTGAGCACTTCATGCAGACTTTCCTTGTCAAGAAAAGTGGACGCCTTGTAAATAAACATGACGACGTCCTGATGTTCGTATACGGAATTCAGATTGTGCTGCAAAGCTGTTTTCAGTCGTTCTTCCGGGTCTGTCAAGTCAGCGATTGCAGACCTCACTTCGTCTCGAAGAACCTTGGTGATGTAGTCGTACACAAAATAGATAATGTCTTCTTTGGTGTTTATGTAATTGTATAAAGACCCCATTGTGAGGCCCGCTTCTTCAGCAATCTCCCTTACAGTTGCCGCATGGAAGCCTTTTGCGGAAAAAACCTTAATCGCCCCATCAATAATCTGCTTTCTTCTTGCATCAATCAGTTTGGGGTTTTTGATTCTTGTTTTGACTTCTTTCCTCGCAACTTCCCTTTTTTCTCCTTTTGCTCTGCCCATGACGACACCTCAAAATACCGAATCGGCTTTTCCCGAGTTGACCCTGTTCAATATATAATGAAGAAGACTTCTGACTGTCAAGAATAAATTGAGTGAGTGCTCACTTTTTGTTCTTGACACCGTTCATGCGGGTCTATATAACCGTATCAGACAAACCTCGGCTTTCTGTGAACCTTTTTGGAATCAGGCAGTCCTTTACGAGCGCAACATGCGGATGCCGTCAGGCGTTATCTGACAGACAATTTTGCTTATGTTCCGGAGTTACGGTCTTGGGAAATAGGATCCTCGAAACAACCAATCTAACCAGGAAATTCGGCGCCCTGGCAGCCGTCCTTGAGGTCAGTTTTTCCATTGAGGAGGGAACCATTCACTCAATCGTCGGCCCGAACGGCGCCGGCAAGACCACGTTCTTCAACCTCCTTACAGGTCTCTTGAAACCCACCAGCGGCAGCATCCTTTTCAGAGGCCGGGAGATTACGGCTTTCCCCGTTCACCAGATATCCCGTTTAGGTCTGAGCCGCTCTTTTCAGATCACCAATGTTATGCGCAAATTAACTGTGCTTGAAAACATCAGGTTAGCTGCCCAATCACGCGGCAAGAAGAATTTTCACCTTTTTGCCTCCCCTGAAAAATTAACCACTGTCAACCGTAAGACATCTGAGGTACTGGAGAAAGTTCGTCTCCTCGACGTATATAATGAGCCGGCAGACAACCTGTCTCACGGAGAGCTGCGCAAGCTTGAAATCGGCATGGCTCTGGCAACTGACCCGTCTCTGATGATGCTTGATGAACCGACTGCGGGCATGGCGATGGATGAGACTAAAAATACGGTGAAGCTGATAAGGGAAATCGCCGAAAACGTCACCATCCTTTTAATCGAACACGATATGGATATGGTTTTCGCCATTTCCGACAAAATATCGGTTTTTCACTACGGCAAGCTGCTGATCACGGATATACCGGAAAAAGTCAGCGCCAACGAAGAAGTCCAGAAGGCCTATCTCGGGGGGGAACAGGGTGTTTGAAGTAGAGGATTTACACGCCTTCTACGGCTTGAGCCATGTGCTTCAGGGGATCTCGTTCAAGGTTTCGGAAGGAGAGGTAGCCTGCCTTCTGGGGCGTAACGGGACGGGAAAATCCACAACTCTCAAGAGCATCATGAGCATCACCCCGCCATCCAAGAGGGGCCGGATCATGTACAGGAAATCTGATCTGACGCACATGTCTCCTGAATCCATCGCACGTCTCGGTATCGCATATGTCCCTGAAGAGCGGCGCATTTTCCCCAAACTGACGGTCCTGGAAAATCTGAAAATTGCCCATTTCTATTCTTTGCGAAAGAAAGGCGGATGGTCATTTGACAGAGTTTTCGACCTTTTCCCCATCCTTGGCAAACGCGCGCAGACTTTAGGCAGCCAGCTTTCCGGGGGCGAGCAGCAGATGCTGGCTATTGCCCGCGCGCTGGTGGCCAATCCGGAACTCATTCTGATGGATGAACCCTCTGAAGGCCTGGCGCCCCTATTGGTGCGGAAGGTGGCAGATACCATAAAAGAGATAAAAAACAACCACATCAGCGTTCTCCTGGTTGAACAGAACTTTGATATGACCGTGCAGTTGGGGGACAACTTCTACATTCTCAACAAGGGTCAGATTGTCTTTGACGGTTCACGCGAGGAAATATTGGAGCAGGAGGAGGTCCGAAAACAATATTTAAGTGTTTAAGCCGGCGATTATTGAAATTCAAGATGGATTGCTTGTTTATGCGCCTGATTTACGGTTCTAAAGCATTGAAATAGAAATAACAGAAGGGCTATTTTTAAAGCAAAGGAGGTGAGAAGAAAAAGGGATTGGAGATGATGTAGATGGATAATCATACCATAACTTAAAGGAGGGACGAACATGTTAAAACGCTTATCAACTTTTGGGATTATTTTCATGGCTGTCATTATAGCAGCCGCTTTTCTGTTTTCCAACACTACAGTCAGGGCCGAGGAAAAACTCGTGATCGGGGTGCTCTGTCCGCTTACCGGTCCATACAGCTTCGAGGCTCAAAGTGAAGCAAATTTTGCCAAGCTCGCGGCAGAAGAAATCAATGCAGCTGGCGGCGTAATGGGTCGTAAGATAGAAATAGTAGTAGAAGACACCATGCTCAAACCGGGTATCGGTGTTCAGAAGGCCCGCAAGCTGATGGATAAAGGGATCAAATACTTTACCGGCGGTGTTTCCAGTTCCGTTGTACTGGCCATCTCCAAAGCTGCCCATGAAGCCGGAGTGCTGCACATGGGTATCGGCGGTTCAAATGCCCTGACAGGAAAATATTGCAACAAGAATCATTTCAACCTTGACACGGCCGGGTATCAAATGGCCACAGGCACGGGTGTAATTGTTGTCGATGAGCTGGGCCTTCCAAAGGACTGGTATACCATCACTGCAGACTATACGTGGGGGCACACCTGTCTTGATTCTGTAAAGAAAATGTTGGAAAAGCGCGGCGGCAAAGTAGTGGGCAACATCATGGTACCGATCCGTGAACAGGACTTCAGCTCTGCACTGACCAAGGCTGCAGCGTCTGGGGCTTCGGTCTTAGGCGTTATTGTCTATGGAAGCGGTCAGGGTAAACTTCTTCAGCAGGCCCATGAATTCGGGCTGAAAAAGAAGATGAAGATTGTTGTTGTTGCCTCAGACCTGACCATCGCAACGGTAGCTGGGGGAGAGGCCATCGAGGGCGTTTATCTCGGGATGCCATGGTACTGGAACCTCCAAAATCCTGTCACCATCGCCCTGAACAAGAAATATGTGGCAAAATATGGACAACCGTCTGCCTGGACGGGAGCCCAGGCATATGACAGCATTAAGGTCATGGCAATGGCAATGGAGAAGGCCAAATCTTTTGAGGTAGCTAAATTGATCCCGGTATTAGAAGGGATGAAATTTCAAACTTCAAAAGGACCGGAACAGATCAGGGCCTGCGATCACAGGGCCATCCAGGAGTATTTTGTTGGAATCGGAAAGGCAAAGAGTGAAATGAAGAGCAAGTGGGATGTCATGAAAGTCATCGGCAAAACAGGTGGTGAAGCCATCATGGATACTTGCGCAGAAACCGGTTGCAATATGAAATAGTAAATCGAAAATCCCGTGGTCTTCCCGGGCCGCGGGATTTTCTTATTAGGTAACTGATCGTGACAGAAATCTTGACACAATTATTAAACGGTCTCGTGGTGGGCATGAACCTGGCCCTATTGGCCGTGGGGTTATCCATCATTTTCGGGATGTTGAATGTGGTTAATTTCGCCCACGGCGCCTTCTATATGATAGGACCGTATGTGGCGGTGCTCGTTGTTCAGGCCACCGGAAATTTCTGGTTGGGGCTTCTGGCAGGAACGGCGAGCGTGACCCTTATCGGAATGATTGTGGAATTTTTGGGGGTTCGCCCTCTTTACGGAAAGGGGGAGATACTTCCTCTTCTCTTGACCTTTGGGATTTCGATGATTTTCACCGAATCGATCCTCGCTATTTTTGGACCGTTGGGAAATGTCCTCAAAAGGCCCGCCATAATGTCCGGCGCCGTCGATCTTGGTTTCATTATCTATCCGAAATACCGTCTTTTTCTTATCTTCTTCACCATTGCCCTTACCATCCTGCTGTGGCTTTTTATAACCAAAACCCGTTTAGGGCTGCTCATCCGGGCAGGGACTCAGGATTCAACCATGGCCCGGGCATTGGGCGTCAAGGTAAAACCTCTATTTACGCTGGTCTTCGGTATTGGCGCGGGTCTGGCGGCAATTGCAGGGGTAATGACATCAGCCATTCAGGGCATTGAGCCTTATATGGGCATGAAAGTCCTGATCCCTGCATTCGTGGTGGTGACCGTGGGGGGGCTCGGCAGCTTCAGAGGCGCCATTATCGCGGCACTTATCATAGGAGAGGCCAAATGTATATCCATTCTCATATGGCCCCCCATGTCTGATGTCATCATGTTTGTATTCATGGCATTGGTGCTCCTGTTAAAACCGGATGGCCTTTTTAAGTCTGAGTAACAATTTTGAAAACATGGATTCAGTAAACAACAAAAACAACGTAACGGAAACAGATGAGGGAAAAAGGCCCGGTCTGACGTCAGCATCACTTCGGATGAAGTTGATGTCGCCATGGACTTCCCTGGCTTTTCTTGCCATCGGCATTCTGCTTCCCTACATAGCACCCTACACCTCCCTTGCAACAGAATGTATCATCTTTTCGCTCTTCGCCATCAGCTTTAACATCCTCCTGGGATTTACAGGGCTTCTTTCCTTTGGGCATGCCGCTTTCTTCGGGATAGGGGCTTGCGCCAGCGGGCTGGCCATGGCTGATCTGAACATGGGAGTTTTGTCGGCCCTGGGTATGGGCCTTATTTGCGCTCTACTGGCTGCTATTGTTATCGGCTTTCTATGCTTGAAGTCACACGGCATTTCTTTTGCGTTTCTCACCCTTGCTTTTGCCGAGCTGATTTATTTTATCGCGTATCAGTGGTCCAGCCTGACCGGAGGTGAAGATGGCCTTGGCGTCCCCCGAATGACTCTGGACCTGTTTGGAATGGTCATCAATCTTAAAAACCCTTTCGTGAGATACTACTTTATCCTGTTCGTTGTCATTATCTGCTTCATCCTGATCAGTCGTATCCTCAATTCCCCCTTTGGACGGGTTCTGGCGTCCATGCGGGAAAACGAGGAACGAACATCCTTTCTCGGTTTCAATACCAGGACCTATAAATTGATCTCATTCTGTCTGGCAGGCCTTTTTGCAGGCGTGGCCGGATCCTTGTATACCATCCATCTGGCATTTGTGCCCATAGAAAATCTTCACTGGAGTGTCTCAGGTGAAATCGTCATTATTACTCTCCTGGGCGGCATGGGGTATTTCTTTGGCCCGGTTGTGGGAACGGCGCTATTTATCGGGCTCCGGGAGTTGGTCAGTGGCTTTTTTGAACGCTGGCAGCTTTTTGTAGGTATTATCTTTGTCATTATCGTTATCTTCCTCCCCGAAGGGCTTTGCGCCATTCCGGACAAGATCAAGAAAGCTCTGAAGCGTGGCTTATGAGAACAGCAGGCTTCCAGCCGTTCATAGGATTTATTGATATACCCCTCTCTCCAGGTATTCCTAAGAGAAACTTTTTATAACCGGATCATCAAAGAGGACCTGGAAGAGAAATTTGCAGGCTTATAAGGAGGAGACATGGTATGGACAGTCTTATGCTGCTATTCTCACCCATAAAAATCGGCTCCATGGAGATCCGTAACAGGATCGTGATGGCGCCAATGACGAGCGGGTATTCGAGTACTGACGGATATGCAACCCAAGCCCTCACGGACTTTTATCTTGCACGTGCAAATGGAGGTGTGGGGTTAATAACCTGTGAATCGTGCTATGTGGAAAAAGGGGGTAAAGGCTTTGTCGGACATCTGGCCCTGGACGATGATAAATATATCCCCGACCTGGCCCGGCTTACGGAGCCTGTGAAATCAGCCGGCGCCAGGATTTTCCTTCAACTGATCCACTGCGGCCGTCAGACAACCTCCGCACTTTGCGGTCAGCAACCGGTAGCACCTTCCCCCATACCGTGCCCGGTACTTAAAGAGATGCCTCGTGAACTTACAACAACGGAAATAGAAACCCTTATCGAGGCATTCGTAAAGGCCGCTCACCGTGCAAAAAAGGCAGGATTTGACGGTGTCGAGATCCATGCTGCCCATGGCTACCTAATCAATCAGTTCCTATCTCCCTATTCCAATAAGCGTACGGATAAATATGGAGGTGACTTGTCGGCTCGAAGTAAGATATTGCTGGAAATCGTATCTCGCATAAAACAGGATGTGGGATCAGATTATCCTGTTTCCTGTCGTCTTTCGGCGGATGAATTTGTAGAGGGCGGTTTGACTCTTTTAGAAACCACGACTGTGGCGAAATGGCTCCAGAACATCGGACTGGATGCCATCAGCGTGTCCGGGGGAGTATACGAAAGCGCACACAAGATCATCCCGCCCATGGATGTGGAGCCGGGGAGTCTTGTCCATCTGGCTGCAGGAATCAAAGCGGCGGTAAACATCCCGGTCTTTGCTGTGGCCGGCATAAATGACCCTTTTCTCGCTGACCAGATACTTATTGAAGGGAAAGCAGACGTGGTGGCCCTTGGCCGGGCACTCCTGGCTGACCCCGATTGGCCGGTAAAGGCCCATAGGGGAGACAGTCATAGAATCAGGCCATGCCTTTACTGCAATCACTGCCGCAACAGGGCGCTTAGGCCCAAAATCAATTGTGCGGTGAATTACGAAACAGGCAGAGAGGCGGAACTGTTTCCCCAGACCAAAGGCGCCCAACCGAGAGATGTGATGGTTATTGGAGGCGGAATATCGGGACTGGAGGCGGCCTGTATTTCGGCCAAAAGAGGACACCGTGTCTCTCTTTACGAGCGAACCGATCGACTGGGAGGGAACCTTTTGCTGGCCGGTGTTCCTCCGCGAAGGGAGCGAATGTTGCGTATTATTGATTTTCTGAAAAGCGAGATCGAGGCGTTTGGAGTTGACATCATTTTGAACGCCCAGGTCTCGCCGCAGATGATTAGAAAACGAAAACCGGATGTCGTTTTGCTGGCAACAGGCGCGGAACCCATACTGCCTGACATACCTGGGATAGATGGCTCAAATGTTCACCTTGCCACAAGAGTACTAAGGGGGAAGGCGGATGTAGGAAAATATGTCGTCGTACTGGGAGGGGGTCTGGTGGGCCTCGAAACCGCGGATTACCTGAGAGAACAAGGAAAGGCTGTCATCATAGTGGAGAAGCTCTCCCAAGTGGGGACTGACCCAAAGGTAGAGGCTGTTTTCCAGAAATTCCTCTTGGGACGTCTTAACAAAACCGATGTGCCTGTATTGATACTGACCTCAACAGAGGTCAAACATATCGGGCCCG
>PVMS01138629.1_pt1 | contig 15126 bp, 14 predicted proteins | sample 1853461 | NCBI WGS metagenome assembly PVMS01 (sample SAMN08582032, study PRJNA380276) | Marine sediment metagenome, whole genome shotgun sequencing project. | isolation source: ocean sediment barecode stripped | collected 2017 | reverse complement strand
GTAAGAACCAAGACTTTTTTGAATTTTACGACGCATTAAAGCAGCATATCCAACGATGGTTGGTTGTGATACGTTAATTTTAGAAATAGAACTATTGTTTACCAACAACTGATGCGAAATATATTTCTTTCTCATATATGCATTGTAATCAAATTGATGCGGATTTAATGGGGTGTTTATTTTTTTTAAGGAAGTTAATGTAAAGAAAACAGCATCAACTTCAAGTTTGTCATTCAGCGAGTCCTTTTCGATGTTGAGCAGTAATCGTCCTTTAGCTTTTTGATGCTCTATTTCAAGAACTTTAACCATGTATTTGTCATGATATTTTCCGGATTTTAATACTTCTGTTATTCTGAAGGTTAATTCAACCGGGGAATCGGTATCTGAAGGAGCATAGTTTATATAATGGTTACTAAAGTTGCTTTGATCATGAAGACGAGATGTTAATATACCTGAAGAAATTGTAGTGATGTAAATTAATAATCCAAGCCAAGATTGGTACTCAAATCTCAATTTCAATAGTTGCATTATTAAAAATAAGATAATAAGAAAACTTAATGATGAAATAAGAATTAACCTAACGGGAATAGTGAAATAATGCCCCAAAACTATACCTAAAATAAGGTATAATGATAATTTTATCATTGAAAAATTAAGTGCTTTCACATGAAGTTATAGTAAATAATCTACATGTAATATAGTAAATAATCTATAGAATTCGTCTAGCCTCTACAAATGCGGCTTTCCAATAGATCTCTGTAAGTGAAGAAGTGATCACGCCTTTACCAGTTGTGGCATGTATAAATTCAATGTTTCCATTTTCAGATTTTGTAACTAGACCAACATGATTGATCGCCTTTCTTTTTTTATTGGTTTGAAAAAAAAGCAAGTCACCTTTATCAACATTATTCAATGCAATAGGCTGTCCTTTTTTTGCCATATCACGTGACATGCGTGGAAGAAGAATATTTTCCTTTTTAAAAGAAACGTACACCAAACCAGAACAATCCATGCCTTTTCTGGTTGAACCTCCAAACTTATAACGAACACCATTATAGTCCAGAGCATTATCAATAATAGCATTTGCTAATTTATATTCAGGTGTTTTAGTAAGGACTTCATGTTTAGAGTCAACTTCAACCGTTTTTGAAGATTCTTCCTTTGTAGTGACAATTTTGGTATGCTTAGCTGATTTACATGATACAAAGCATAGTAACGAGATTATGATTAGGGCATAAATACGCATAGGTCAAAATAGGAGTTGTGCTAATGTATTGATTTATATATTAATTCTGCAACTTTATCACTTGCTCCCTTACCGCCGAGCTTCTTTTCCAGTTCATAATAATTAATAAAGAATTTAGCGCGTTCATAATCGTCAAGAATAATTTTTAACTCTTCTTTTAATCGATTATAATTAAAGGCATTCTGAATTAATTCAGTGACCACTTCTTGATCCATGATCAAATTCACCAATGATATATATTTAATGTTTTTAATTAAGCGTTTTCCAATTTGATATGATGCCCAACCTCCTTTATAACAAACCACTTGTGGAACTTTAAATAATGCTGTTTCAAGCGTTGCCGTTCCGGATGTGACTAATGCAGCAGATGAAACACTTAAAAGATCATACGTCATGTTTGTAACAAATCGCACATTTTTGTTCCTAATAAAAGGTTCATAAAAACCAATGTCCTGGCTTGGTGCTCCGGCAATTACAAATTGATAATCTGAAAAATCATCAACCACACTAAGCATAACAGAAAGCATTTTTTTTATTTCTTGTTTTCTGCTTCCTGGTAATAAAGCAATAATTGGTTTTTCATTTAATTCATGTTCAACCCTAAATTGGTATTCATCAACTTGGCTTCTATCAGTGATAGCATCAATTAACGGATGCCCAACAAATTCTACAGGAAAATGATGTTTTTTTTCATAAAAGTCTTTTTCAAAAGGTAAGATCACATACATCTTATCAATATCGTTCTTTATGTCTTTAATTCTATTTTCTTTCCAAGCCCAAATTTGTGGAGAAATGTAATACTGGGTATTAATTCCTTTTTGTTTCGCCCATTTGGCAATGCGCAAATTAAATCCAGGATAATCTATAAAAACCAAACAGTCAGGATCAAAATCTGCTATATCCTTTTTACAAAAAGAGAGGTTTTTAGTTATGGTCCTAAGATTCTTCACAACCTCCAAAAAACCCATAAAAGCCAGATCACGGTAATGTTTTACAATCGTTCCACCAACCGCTTGCATAAGGTCACCACCCCAAAATCGAATCTCGGCATTTACATCTTTTTTGAATAAGGCCTTCATCAAGTTTGAAGCATGTAGATCTCCTGATGCTTCCCCGGCAATTATATAATACTTCACTATATTTAAAGCTTAATTAAAAAGGTGAATAAAGCAACAAATAATGTTGCTAACAAGACACCCCGTGCTCTATAATCTTGTTTCTTTTTTATAAAAATAAAAAATACAATTAAATTCAATATTGCTCCAAGGCTTACTAATTTCCCTAAAAATTCTTCTGCTCGGGCAGTTTTAATAACTTTGAGAAAATCATCACCATCGCCTAATAAAGTAGCCGCTAAAAAAAGACCAATTGTATTGGCTATTAATCCTATGATTAATCCAATAATTACTTCCTTCTTAATCATTTAATGACCACGAATTTAAGAGTTGAATGCTGTGATGTGCTGTGAGATCAAATTTGACCGGAACAACAGATCCATATCCATTTTTTAGAGCCCAGTCATCTGTATCTTCCCCCTTATCTAAATTAACAAATTTTCCTGATAACCAATAGTAATCTTTGCCTTGTGGATTTTGGCGTTTATCAAATACTTCCTCCCAATTGCCCTTTGCCTGACGGCAAATTTTAATGCCTTTAATTTCATTTTTAGTAAGTTTAGGAAAATTAACGTTAAGTACAATGCCATCCGGTAAGCCATGTTCAAGAACATTTTTAGTAATAACATGAACATGATGTTCCAGGTCTGAAAACTTAGCATCATAATTGTAATCGCATAGTGAAAATCCAATAGCTGGAATACCTTCAATTCCTGCTTCTATAGCAGCACTCATGGTCCCTGAATAAATAACATTTATGGACGCATTAGAACCATGGTTTATCCCGGAAACACAAAGATCTGGTGTTCTTTTAAGTATTTCGTGTTTGGCTAATTTCACGCAATCAGCTGGTGTGCCTGATGTGCTATATTCCATTTGTGGTCCATTGTCAATTTGTTCCCGCCTGACATGTAAAGTTGAATCGACTGTAATAGCATGACCCATTCCACTTTGTGGGCTATCCGGAGCTACAACAACAACATCACCTATTTTGTTCATGACTTTAATTAAGGTTCTAATTCCTGGAGCTGTTATACCATCATCATTAGTCACTAAAATAAGTGGTTTTTTTACCATTTTTATCATTTTTACGATAACAAAAGTAATTAAAATCAACTTTAAAATGCTATTTTGTGCTGTTTAACAAAAAATTAGTATCATTACTAAACTTTGGCATAGTTTTTTCTTTATTTTAGATTAAATTTAATTGCTAATACTTAATTAGAACTTAATGATGAAAAGGAATATTAATATATTGATGCTGACACTACTTTTAGCGTTTGCATCCTGTAGTTTTACAACTAAGACGTTTGATGATTCTGATAAAGATAAGCTTCTCATTCAACTTATAACATATGTATTGGAACAAGGTCATTTTAATCCAAAGGAAATGGATGACGCCTTCTCTGAAGGGGTTTTTTATGATTTTTTGCAGCAGTTAGATCCATTTAAACGCTATTTTATGGAATCTGATATCAGAGAATTTGAAAAATATAAAAACATGATCGATAATCAACTTATGGATTACGATCTTACTTTTTTCAATTTAACGCATGAGCGTTTATTGCAACGTATTGAAGAGTCTAAAAATATCTACAAAGAAGTTCTTTCAAGACCATTTGATTATTCATTAGATGAAGAGTTTATTACAGATTACGAAAATTTAAATTATGTTAAAAATAAAAAGCAGCTCAAAGAGCGGTGGAGGGTACAATTAAAGTTTTCAGGTATAGCTAATTATCATGATCTTAAACAAGATCTTGAAAGAGATCAGGCTAAATTCGATAAGATGAGTGATGTTGAGCGTGAGAAGGCTCTTAATCCTGATAATGAAACCGATATGGTTATTAAAACTGATTCAGAACTTGAGCAAGAAGCACGTGAGGTAACTTTACGTTCATTGAATGAACTTTATGATTTTATTGATGACAGGCAGCGTAAAGATTGGTTTTCGGTATATATAAATGCAATAGTTGAAGAGTTTGATCCACACACCTATTATTTTGCCCCTGAAGATAAAGACCGATTTGATGTTGCTATGTCAGGAAATTATAGAGGAATTGGAGCGAGACTTCAAAAGAAAATGGATAATATATATGTAAACGAAGTCATATCAGGTGGACCAGCATGGAGGCAGAATAAGCTTGAAGTAGGCGATCAGATCTTAAAAGTACGTCAAGATAATGAAGAAGAGGCGACAAGCATAGTTGGAATGCGCCTTGATGATGCTGTGAAACTAATTAAAGGCCCTGAGGATACTAATGTATTTTTAACCCTGAAGAAAGTTGATGGTACTGTCGAAGAATTAATGATAACACGTGACGTAGTTGAACTTGAAGAAACCTATGCAAAATCATCTTCCGTTGAAAAAGACGGAAAAACTTTTGGCGTTATAAACTTACCAAAGTTTTATGTTGATTTTGAAGACTATAACAATCGAAATGCGGCAAGTGATATCAAGAAAGAAATAGAACGGTTGAAGGAGCAAGGAATCGAAGGACTTGTTCTTGATTTGAGAAATAATGGAGGAGGATCTTTAAAAACTGTAGTTGATATGGCTGGATTGTTTATTAAAGAAGGTCCGGTTGTTCAAGTACGTACTGCGGGTGAACCAAAAGAGGTTTTACGTGATAAAGATAAATCTATTGTTTGGGACGGCCCATTGGTTATATTGGTAAATGAATTATCAGCTTCAGCCTCTGAGATATTAGCAGCAGCTATGCAAGATTATAAACGTGCAATCGTTATTGGAAGTAAGCAAACCTATGGTAAAGGAACTGTGCAAAATGTACTGGATCTTAACAGAATGGTTAGAAATAACACCAATGGAGATATGGGAGCTTTAAAATTTACGACACAAAAGTTTTATAGAATAAATGGAGGATCAACCCAACTGGAAGGTGTAAAGAGCGATGTTGTTGTTCCGGATCGTTATAGTTATATTGATATTGGCGAGAAAGATCAGGAAAATCCGTTAGCTTGGGATCAAATAGAGGCTGTTAATTATGACCTATGGAGTAATTATTTTGATTATGAAACTACTATTAAAAAGAGTAATAAGCGCATGGACAGCAGTGAGCAATTAAAATTAATTGATAAAAATGCAAAATGGATAAAGACTATCCGTGACAGAGATCATTTTTCATTAAATTATGATTCTTATAAAGAGCGTCTTGATTTAAATGAAGAAGAGGCTCAACACTTTGATAAAATCTCCGATTATCAAACAAATCTTACCTTCAACTCATTGCCATATGAAATGGCTTTAATGGAGAAAGATTCAGTTTTAAAAATAAAACGTGAACGCTGGCATGGCAGTTTAAATAAAGATGTATATATTGAAGAAGCACTTAATGTGCTCATTGACCTTAAAATGACCTATGGTATCAAAAACAAAGTAGCTGTTATTAAGGATTAAAAAATATGGCAACTGCCAAAAATTCATTAACTGGTTTAGCGCTCCAAAAATTCAAAAAGAATTTTTGGGGCGTTTTTAGTTTTTGGTTTATTGTTCTGGTGGGTTTGATTTCAGTTTTTGCCTATGTTATTGCTCCTGATGATTCATCTCATGCTAGCCAGATGCATTTATCAATTCACTCTAAAAGACCTGGGTTTAAAGTACAAATGCTTACTATTCCGTCACAAATAGAAGCAAAACAGACCGTTTTAGGTAAAATTTTCTTTGGAAAAAAAAATAGTGATACCGAAATCCCTGTGTCCGACTATAAAATTGAATATGACAATTTAATATATACCGAATATGCTTCTGATGGTTTAGAAGGCATAACAAAAATTGTATCGCTTAATACTTTTCCAGAATCAAGTGCAGAAAAGTATATTAAATATAAAACCTTTGTATTTGGAACTGATAAATATGGCCGTGACCTTTTAAGCAGAATATTAGTTGGTGCTCGTATCTCCTTTTTTATTGGCTTTGTTGCTGTATTTATTTCATTGTTAATTGGTATTTTAATGGGAAGTCTTGCAGGATATTTTGGTGGTCGAGTAGATGCTGTTATTATGTGGATCATAAATGTAACCTGGTCTATTCCTACTTTACTGCTTGTTATTGCAATCACTTTGGCTTTAGGAAAGGGATTTTGGCAGGTATTTATTGCAGTTGGACTCACCATGTGGGTTGAGGTGGCAAGGGTAGTACGAGGACAAATAATTAGTACCAAAGAGCAGCAATATGTTACTGCGGCAAGAGCCCTGGGGTTTAGTGATGCACGTATAATAATCAATCATATTTTACCCAATATTATGGCACCGGTGATCGTTATATCTGCAGCTAACTTCGCCGCGGCTATATTAATAGAAAGCGGTCTTAGCTTTTTAGGAATAGGAGCACAACCACCCATGGCCAGTTGGGGCGCCATGATCAAGGATCATTATAATTATATTATTTTAGGCAAGCCGTATTTGGCATTAATACCAGGTCTTTGCATTATGAGTTTAGTCATGGCGTTTATGTTAATTGGCAATACACTAAGAGATGCACTTGATGTAAAAAGTTAATATGAAACGAAAAATAATCTACCCAATTTTTGCAATTTTAATTGCCATTGGAATTTATGCACTTGATTATTATCTGGATCATAAATCACATAAAGTCGAATTTGATCAAGGTAGAACGGTAAAGGAAGAGACCAATACATTTTTTCTACCAACAAGTACAACAGGTCAAGTTGTACATCATAATGGATATTCTTTATCGTATCATGAAAGTTATGAGCAAGCGGAATGGGTAGCATACGAACTAAAAAAATCTCATTTGTCAAACACAAATTTTAAACGTCCTAATTTTGAAGTTGATAAAGCTGTAAAGACTAAAGCTGCTCATTGGAAAAATTATAAAAAATCAGGATATACAAGAGGCCATTTATGTCCGGCAGCTGACAGAAAATATAGCAAAGAAGCTTATGCCGAAACTTTTTTGACGAGTAATATAAGTCCGCAATCTTATGAGTTTAATTCAGGTGTATGGAATAGATTAGAACAAAAAGTACGTTTTTGGGCCAATAAAAATGATGGTGTTTTTGTGGTTACTGGAGGGGTATTAAAAAATAATTTACATGTGATTGGAAGTGAAAAGGTGGCTATTCCTGATCATTTTTATAAGGTGATATTAGATTATAATAATGGTAATCCCAAAATGCTTGCATTTTTAATGGCACATGAAGATTCAAAGAGACCCTTATACGAATTCGTAGTTTCTACTGATAAGATCGAGCAACTTACAGGAATTGACTTTTTCTCTCAGTTGAAAGACACAATAGAAAATAGATTAGAAAGATCTTCCAATTATAAAAATTGGATCTTTTAACAAAAAAAGCGACTTAATTGAGCCGCTTTCAAATATTTTATTGTCCGATTCCCGGAGGATATCTCTCCATGATCTTCATGACAAATTCCTTGATACGTTCTTCTTTTTTTTCCATACGTTGAGAAAGATAACCTCGTCCTATACCTTGCCAGATGAGCTCTCTTTTTGAGGCATCAATGAGATCGATATAAAGACTACCTTCTGTTGAAGTTGATACATGTCCATAACCACCATAACCACCCCAATACCAAGGACTCCAACCCCATCCATAGCCATAGTGTCCATAGCCATAGTGTCCATAGCCGTTATTATAAACATTGATCTTTTCTCTTGATTTAGTGAATATACTCACCAATAGATCCGGATCTTCAGACTTCGTAAATCCTTTTGCCAATAGTTCAGTTTCAATAGCACGAAGAATTCTTCGTTTGTCAAGATCATTAATTTCGGCTTCATCAATTCCTGTTTTATAAAAGGCAAATGTTTGATAAGAATTGAAATCGGCATCTTTGTCATAATCTGATGCTACTCTTACCGATACGCACGAAGTTATGATAAGAGCAACAAGAATTAGAGGTAATGTTTTAAATACTTTTTTCATTGCTTTTTTTTAATGGTTATAACGAGTTTAATAATTCTTTATCAACATGGTTTGGTATGGTGACCTTTAAATTAGGTTCAATTTCCATTGCACGTTTTATGGCGAAAATTGCTTCATCATTTCTAGCCCAACTTCGCCTTGCAATTCCATTGTTAACATCCCAGAAAAGCATTGATTTTAAGCGCCTTTCCGTGTCATTAGTACCATCAAGAACCATACCAAATCCGCCATTAATAACTTCGCCCCAACCAACACCACCTCCATTATGAATACTAACCCAAGTGGCACCTCTAAAACTGTCTCCAATTACATTTTGAATGGCCATATCAGCAGTAAATTGCGAACCATCGTAAATATTGCTGGTTTCTCTATATGGTGAATCGGTTCCTGATACATCATGATGATCACGACCTAAAACAACATATCCTATATGACCTTGTTTAATGGCATGATTAAATGCATGAGCTATTTTTATCCGTCCTTCAGCATCAGCATATAAAATCCTGGCCTGTGAACCAACAACGAGTTTATTTTCTTGCGCACCTTTAATCCATTTTATATTATCCGCCATTTGTTGTTGGATCTCCTCAGGTGAATTTTTCATGATCTCACCCAGAACGTCGCAGGCAATTTGGTCTGTTTTTTGAAGATCTTCAGGCTTTCCGGACGTACATACCCATCTAAAAGGTCCAAATCCGTAATCGAAGCACATTGGTCCCATAATATCCTGTACATAGCTGGGGTATTTAAAATCAATACCATTTTCGGCCATTACATCTGCTCCTGCACGAGAGGATTCTAATAAAAATGCATTGCCATAATCGAAGAAATAAGTGCCTTTAGCCGTATGTTTATTTATAGCTGCTACATGACGCCGTAAGGATTCTTGAACTTTCTCTTTAAAGTTTTTAGGGTCATTAGCCATCATTTTATTAGCTTCTTCAAATGATAGTCCAGAAGGATAGTATCCTCCTGCCCATGGATTATGGAGAGAGGTTTGATCGCTGCCAAGATCGATGTGAATATTAACCTCATCAAATTTTTCCCAGACATCAACCACATTCCCATGATAACCAATAGAAACTATTTCCATATTTTTCTGGGCTTCCTTTACTCTGATTACAAGTTCATTTAAGTTTGAATACACCTCATCAACCCAACCTTGTGAGTGTCTTATATGAACGGCCTTTTCATTGACTTCCGCACAAATAGTGATGCATCCTGCAATATTTCCGGCTTTTGGCTGAGCACCACTCATTCCGCCTAATCCAGAGGTAACAAAAATATGACCTAAAGCCGGTTTGTCAATCTTTCTAAAACCATTTAAAAGGGTTATTGTAGTCCCATGAACAATACCTTGCGGACCAATATACATATAACTTCCAGCCGTCATTTGGCCATATTGAGTCACACCTAGGGCATTAAACTTTTCCAAGTCATCTTGTTGTGAATAATTAGGGATCATCATGCCATTAGTTACAACAGCTCGAGGTGCATCTTTATGCGAAGGAAACAATCCTAAAGGATGTCCAGAATATATGACTAATGTCTGGTCATTAGACATTTCGGCGAGATATTTCATGGTCAATCTGTATTGTGCCCAATTTTGAAAAACTGCACCATTCCCTCCATACGTAATTAATTCATGAGGATGTTGGGCAACGTCATGATCAAGATTGTTTTGGATCATGAGCATGATAGCAGCTGCTTGCTTTGATTTGGAAGGATAGTCATCAATTGGTCTTGCGTACATTTTATAATCAGGGCGAAGACGATACATATAAATGCGACCAAAAGTTTCTAATTCATGCTTGAATTCTTTCAGTAATTCCTCGTGATGCTCAGGTTCAAAATAACGCAATGCATTTATTAAGGCTAATTTTTTTTCATCTTTAGAAAGAATGTCTTTTCGTTTAGGGGCATGATTTATATCAATATCAAAAGGTTTTGGTTGTGGTAGAACTGAAGGAATACCTTCTAATATTTGATCCTTAAAGGTCATAATTGATGTGTGCATTATTTTATTTTTATATGAATTCGTTTTTTCATTAAATCCATAAGGACAATGTCTACAATTGCTCTCGCAGCAATAGCCTCTTTTTAGTAAGTACTGTTCAGTAAAGACCTTGTATCCTTCAGCTGAGAAATAAAAATCACCATCTTCAATTGGGACGAATTCCTTCATATGTCACAAAGATAATGTAAATTGGATTGATTATTGAAGGACTATTATTATGATTTTAGCATCAAAATATTTGTTTCCAAGAGGCTATATTGGCTTAACTATTTATCCATTTATTTTTTTAAAAAGTAAACGATTAAAGTTTGATAGAATACTTATTAATCATGAAAAGATACATCGCAGACAACAATCAGAATTGCTTATTATACCATTCTTTGTTTTCTATTTGATCGAGTTTTTGATCCGACTATTTCAGTTTAAAAACTGGAAGCTGGCTTATAGAAATATATCGTTTGAGCGGGAGTCTTACGTAAATGAAAAAGACTTTGATTACTTAAAAAAAAGGCCTTTTTGGCAATATATTAAATATTTATAATGCATTCTTTTTTTGACCATTACAATACAGTTGCATAAAGTAGCCTTACAATATATATTTTTCTCGATAATTGTAATTTTTTAAAAAAATGATAAACTTTAGAGATAAAGAAAATATTAATATTTGTAATCAGGTTTATATAAAACCTGAATATTTAAATCATGAACACATTTCGGGAAATAAACTAAGGAAATTGAAATTTAATCTTCTTGAGGCAAAAAATTCCGGATATGAGACCTTACTTAGCTTTGGAGGTGCTTTTTCCAATCATATTGCTGCAGTAGCTTCCGCTGGCCGGGAATTTGGATTTAAAACCATTGGCATTATTCGAGGAGAAGAACTTAAGGATGAAATATATGAAAATCCAACATTGTTTTTTGCAAAACAGTGTGGCATGCGATTTAAATTCATATCACGCGAAGATTATAGGAATAAAGCCAATACTGAATTCAATCAATCATTATCAGACGAGTTCGGACCGTTTTATCTTTTACCCGAAGGCGGGACTAATGCATTGGCCATCAAAGGATGTGAAGAAATATTAACGCAAGAGGATGCTGAGTTTGATTATATATGTTGTCCTGTTGGCACAGGAGGAACTATTGCAGGTATTGTCAATTCCAGTTTTTCCCATCAAAAAGTTTTAGGATTTCCCGCTTTGAAAGGTGATTTTTTAAAGGCAGATATTACTAAATTTGCACAACGATCGAATTGGAAATTAATAGATGACTATCATTTTGGAGGATATGCTAAAATAAATGAAGAACTTATTAGTTTTATAAATCAGTTTAAGGCCGATCACAAGGTACCTTTAGATCCAATTTATACAGGAAAAATGATGTATGGCATAATGAACATGATAAAAACCCTGAAATTGCCGCAAAATGCTAGCATTCTTGCGATCCATACCGGCGGATTGCAAGGAATTGAGGGTATGAATAAGAGATTACTTAAAAAGAATTTACCATTATTAGTTTAAATCGATGAAAAAAATTGCCCTTATCGTTGTTTCTGTTTTAATTGTTTTTAGTTGTGCTTCTAAGAAGAAGGTCATGACTAAAAAGTCTGATACTAATCCTCTTGAGGAAAAAGTTGATAATCCTGGTTTTAATTCCGATGAAGCTAAAGATGAGTCCAATCATGCATTGGTTCCAGTGGCTAATTCAACAACTGAGTATATAGCCAAATTCAAACCTATTGCTATTTCCGAAATGAATAAACATGGTATTCCGGCTAGTATAACCTTAGCTCAAGGAATTCTTGAGTCAGGTTCAGGGAAAGGACGATTGGCCATTAAAGCAAATAATCATTTCGGTATTAAATGTCACGATTGGAATGGTGCGAAGATCTATCATGATGATGATCGATCACAGGAATGTTTCAGAAAATACAAAGACGCATCGTATTCGTTTAGAGATCACTCCGATTTTTTAACCAAGCGAAAGCGCTATGGAATTTTATTCAGATTAGAGAAAACCGATTATAAAGCTTGGGCTAAAGAATTACGTCGAGCCGGATATGCTACTGATAAAAAATACCCTCAAAAACTCATTGCCTTGATTGAACGTTATGAACTTTATAAATATGACATGCTGAAGCAGGATGACGAATCAATTGTTTTAACACCTGAAGAACATATTGTAATAAAAGGAGATACATTGTATTCTATCTCTAAACTTTATAATTTACCAGTTAATTATATTAAAAAACTAAACGGACTTGAAAATACCGACCTTCAAATAGGTCAATTACTGTATTTGAAACGGAAAGAATAGCATAAAAAAACCTTGCATTAGCAAGGTTTTTTATTATGAATCAAATACTTGATAGTTATTCTTTGGTAACTTTTTCACTTAAATAAGCGCTATATTTTGCAAACTGCTCTTCAGTCAATATTTGTATCATCTTAGACTTAAAATTCATATCAACCTTTTCTTTAATTTGAGTCGATTGTTCTACACTCAGTTCTTTATTTGATAAATTCTGAGCATAAAATAATTTTTGAGCATAAATTGCTCTATAAACCATAGCTGTTTGGTCATCATCTAAGATTAAAACCTTTTTAAGATTTTGAGATTCAATTTTTGAAGATTCTTCTAAATTTTTATATTTTTCTTGAGCAACAGTGTTTTGTGTTCCCATAAGCATGACGAAAGTAAAAAGACAAAGGGCAATTATTTTTTTCATATGTCGAGTTTTAATGTTGTTCATTTTAATTTCAAGTGAATTATCGAATGACTAAAATACTAATTATTACCATATTATTGTAATAAAAAAGCATTGCAGTAATGCAATGCTTTAAAACTAACCAACCCAACTTATCTCGATCTTTTTGATCGATGTTTTCTCATTTTACGTTTATGCTGATCACGTTTGCTAGAGCGTTCCCATTTTTCAAACTGCTCCTTATTTAATATGCGTTGCATATTCTTCTTTTGGGCAATTTGATTATCAAGTCTTTCATTTAAAAATTTATAACGGTCTTCTTTTGATGGATTCTCATCAAATTCACCTTCCTTTTTCTTCTTCATTTCAACTCGTTTGGATTGATGCTCTACTGCATTCTTAAGATTTAAAGCATAAACCTCTTTTTGCTGTGCTTCGGAAAGGTTGAGGTCCAAGACCATATGCTTCGTTCTCAAGGTAGCTGCTTCTTCGGGCATGAGATCTTCGAGCATTTGCATTTTTTCATAGCCTTCATGATCTTTTTGTGGACGACTACGCTCTTGTGCTGTTAAGCTAAATGTTGTGAGGAGTAATACCAATACAATTAATGATTTCATAATGTTTTTAATTTTAAGATTCTTGTTTATAAGACTAACGATCATGTTATTAGTTTAATCAGCCATTTATTTTTAACGACGAATTAACATTTAAACATAAAAAAAAGACCTCAGAAACTGAAGCCTTGTTTATATGGTAAATCACTCTTAACCTTTAGGATCTAGAATTGTTTTTATACGTTCAACGGCATCTTGAAGGTGGATACGACTCATGGAATCATTTGTTCTGCCAATAGCATTGGTTACGAGGCGTCGAAGGATATTTAACTCTGCTCTAACAACAGCTCTTATATCAGACTGGCTTGTGTTTACAATAGTTGATTTTTGATAGCCTCCAAAATCTGGTGCTTTAACTTGATTTTTTGCTGTCATTAAAAACGCTAATCTATCAATATGAGCGCGTTGTAAATTACGTCTATACGTATCTATGGCGTTACCACGTCTTAATTCGCTCCAAACACCATTACGGAGATCACTCATCATATCGGTTAATTTATAAGCTTCATTTCCATTAAGGGTTTCATTTTCTATCATTCTAGCCATTTTTCCAAGATGTAAGATATTATTTATCCTGCGTTCTTGTAAACGTCTAACGCGTTCGATTGAACCGGAATATTCTATTTTATTGAAAATTTCAGTATTTATCAACCATTCGGGTGTTTGAAATAAGTTTTCATTAATAAACTGCATCGCATTTTTCTGATGGTCTCTGTCAACATATGTATAGACAGCACCATCTTGATCTGATGTTTTATAATGTTCATATACGCCACCAATATTATTTGAGACATGTCCCATATAACGATTAAATTGTGAGATCACATGGCCATACATCGCACCAAGATCATCATAATCTTCACCAGCCTCGGTGGTCCATTCTATTAAATTTGGCACAATGCGTTTTAGGTTTTTAATACCATAGGTACTTGCCAGCAAAGCATCATCACCAAGATCTTCAGTTTGTGAACTGGGATCTACAACATCACCAACTTGCTGGTGACCAAAACGATACATCGGGTCTCCTGCATGCTCTGTTATCCAACTGTTAAGAGTCTCCTTTTCAGCTTCAGCATTTGAGACATTTAAAATGGGCCTGTAACCCCATCGTATAGCATGCTTATCATAAACACCAATATCAGGCATTAAAGCAACACCATCATCTCCAGGTTGCGCTACATAGTTAAAACGAGCATAGTCCATTATAGATGGTGCAGTTCCATATTTCTGAGTAAATGCAGCATCACGTAACTTTTCTACTGGATAAGCACAGCTACTTCCCATATTATGAGGTAACCCAAGTGTGTGACCTACCTCATGAGCCGAAACAAAACGAATTAATCGCCCCATCACTTCATCTTTAAATTCCGGACTTCTTGCTTCAGGATTAATCGCTGCAGTTTGAACAAAGAACCAACCACGTAGTAACGACATCACATTATGATACCAATTAATATCGCTTTCTAAGATCTCACCACTTCTAGGATCACTTACATGAGG
>PVMS01104417.1_pt1 | contig 15130 bp, 14 predicted proteins | sample 1853461 | NCBI WGS metagenome assembly PVMS01 (sample SAMN08582032, study PRJNA380276) | Marine sediment metagenome, whole genome shotgun sequencing project. | isolation source: ocean sediment barecode stripped | collected 2017 | reverse complement strand
TGGTTGGTTATTTTCATATTTTAATGTGGCCTGACAAGCCAGCGCACGTTTTCCTTCGGCCTCGACCAGACAGCTCCCAGAAGAAAACCCTTGTTCTTTTATTTTACAAATATGAGATTCCACCTTATCCCTGTCTCAAAACTCAAATAGCATCCATGACGAGCATTTTTTACCGTGAGTAACAGTATTGTTCTTTGAAGCAAATCGATTTCAAATGTATTCTCAAAAAGCTAAAGTGTTACTGCCGTGAAACATGCGGGTTCAAAATATTTATCGCATATCGCCAGCCCTCTGTAAAGATATGAATATCCTACCACGTTATTTGACATCGTTCATCAATTTTGATAACTATAATCAATGATGGTTAAGAAACCAGTAATATATTTGGTCTGAAATCGGGCACATAGAAGTAAGACATCGCCCATTTTGAGATAGGTTCTAATCATAATATGCATTTTTATTCGAAAAGGTTATAGTAATGAAGCTATCAAAAATAATTTCTTTAATGATAATGCTGCTCATATTAGCCGGGACCTCTTATGCTCAGAAGGAATCATGGGAGAGGCTAAATAATAAGGCTAATAATCTTTATTTGCAGGCGCGCTATTCAGAAGCAATCAAGATAGGAAAGGAAGCATTGAGGGTTGCCGAGAAGACATTTGGCCCTGATCATCAAAATGTGGGGAGCACGTTGAATAATCTGGCTGCCTCCTACAGAGCCCTGGAAAAATATGCCGAAGCCGAGTCGCTTTACAAACGGTCACTGGAGATATATGAGAAAGCCCTTGGGCCAAATCATCCCGTTGTGGCAAAATCTATTAACAATCTGGCGCTACTGTACAAATCCCAGGGAAAATATGACGAGGCCGAGGCACTTTATAAGCAGGCTCTGATGATAAAGGAGAAAGCCCTTGGAAAAGAACACCCCAATGTAGCAACATCTATGAACAATCTGGCCGCACTTTATTATTCCCAGGAAAAATATGACGAGGCTGAGCCACTTTTTGAGCGGGCACTGGCGATACAGGAAAAAGTCCTTGGAAAAGAACACCCCGATGTGGCAACATCTTTGAACAATCTTGCATCGCTTTATCAAGATCAGGGCAACTATTCATTAGCGGAGTCTCATTACAAGCGTGCACTGGCAATATATGAGAAAACCCTCGGGCCAAATCATCCCAATGTGGGGAAAGTGTTGGAAAATATGGCGGTGTATTATAAGAATCTTGGGGATGATGATGAAGCCAAAAAACTTGAAGAAAGAGCAAAAAAAATTAAAAAAACCTATACAGGGCAATAACTTCCCGGCACCTCAAATAACCGTCTGCTCACCTTAAACTTTTCGGCAACGATATCAAATGCAAATCAACATAGGTCATGTATCACGGCTTCAAGTTCTTTTATGGATATTTGGTCCACGAAGGGATTGCCGATATTGTTGAGCAGCACAAAATATATACTGTCTCCTTTGCGCTTTTTATCCTTTTGCAAAGCATCAAGCACCGTTTTTCTGTCTGATTGAATTCTGGTGGGAAGTTTCATTTTCTGGAGCAGTTTTTTGATCCTTTCGGCATCTTGAGCCGGCAGGCACCCTCTTTTCACGGAAAGATCTGAAGCCATCACCATGCCGGCACTGACAGCCTCCCCGTGAGGGACACCGGTGGTTTTTTCAATGGCATGTCCGAATGTATGGCCAAAATTAAGTTTGCGGCGTTCCCCTTTTTCCTTTTCATCCCTGTTTACAATGGCTGACTTTATTACAATAGAATCATATACCAGCTTTTCTATCACACCGACATCAAGGGCTAAAGCTTTTTGATAATGTTCTTCAAGAAATGCAAACAGATCGATATCACCTATGACGGCATGCTTTACAATCTCGGCCATACCGCATAAAATCTCTTTTTCCGGCAGAGTATTCAGGAGATTAAGGTCGCAGATAACAAATTCGGGTTGATTGAAGACTCCTATCATATTTTTGTATCCTCCGAAATTGACACCGTTCTTTCCACCAACACTGGCATCAACCTGAGACAGCAGGGTTGAGGAAACAAATCCGAACCTCACGCCGCGCAAGTAAGTCGATGCAACAAAACCTGCGATATCGCAGACAATACCCCCGCCGATTCCGATGATAAAGGTTGAGCGGTCAGCCTCAAGTTCCACAAGCCTTTCATATATGTAACGGGCCGTATCCAGGTTCTTTATCTTTTCACCGGTTTCGATTGTTATGATATCATAAGGTGCAAAATCTTTCTGATAAGATTGTTTCACATTGGTATCAGTGATAATCACAGCCTTTCCGCCTGGAATGTATCTTTCCAAATTTTGAAGCTGCTCGCCGACCAATATGGTCGAAACACCTGTGCTGCCGTGAATCTCAAAGGTTCTCACAAGGTTTACCCCGCTCTTTAAATTTTGTATTATTTTACCCTAACCTTAAAGTTTTTTTACCACATCACGCAAAAATCGCAATATTTATATCCGCCATTGCAAACAATCCTTGACATTTATCAAAGTGTGGAATAATGGATAATTGAAAAATAGTGTGTTAGGAATTATATTGATGAAAAATTTTGTATCAAGAGATTGCAGAACGTTTCTGGGCGCTTCTTTTTTATTTTTAGAAGCGTCCATCCGGTCGTATAACGCCACAAGTTAAGCACCCCGGATGGACCGTTGAGCAGGTCTGTCCGGGGTTTTTTTTGAGCCCCGGGAATGATTCTCGGGGCTTTTTTATTGTTTTGCAGGTTTTAGATGGGCATCAACGCTGAAAAAGGAGCTAAAGGAGGTTCATTATGATTCTCGTACTGGAAAAGGGGATCACCCAAGACGAAAAAAACAAAATTAGAAGCATTCTCTTCAAAGAGGGATGCATTGTTCGTGAAATGTCCGAGGCCGGCCAAAATATAATTGGTGCTGTCGGCAAGGGAAGTCGGGACGTCGATTTTTTCGAGCAGTTACCCGGGGTAGCAAAAGTGATAGCTATTTCCACGTCGTTCAAACTGGTAAGTCGGCAGTTACACCCCGAAGACACCCTTGTTCAGGTTGGGGATGTGGCCGTAGGTGGAGAACGAATTACGATTATCGCCGGTCCTTGCGCTGTTGAAAGCAGGGACCAGGCCCTGACCATTGCCCGGGAAGTCAGAAGGTATGGAGCTGTCCTGTTTCGCGGAGGAGCATTCAAGCCCAGATCCTCTCCTTATTCCTTCCAGGGCCTGGAGGAAGAGGGGCTCAAAATTCTGGCCGAGGTTCGCGAAGCTACAGGGCTTGGTGTTGTGACCGAAATCACTTCACCTGCGCAAGCCGACATGATGATGAAGTATGTAGACGTCGTTCAGGTCGGGGCTCGGAACATGCAGAACTTTGAACTTTTGAAGTGCGTCGGACGCATCGGAAAACCGGTTGTTTTAAAGAGAGGGCTTTCATCCACCATTGAGGAATGGCTCATGTCAGCCGAATATATCCTCTCTGAGGGAAATGACAACGTTATTCTATGTGAACGCGGAATTCGAACTTTTGAACCCTATACCCGTAACACCCTTGACCTGTCTGCCATTCCTGTGCTTAAGAATCTGACCCATTTGCCGGTCATTATCGATCCAAGCCATGCCACCGGTATCCGTGAAAAAGTAAGTCCCATGGCCCGTGCAGCCATAGCTGCAGGTGCAGACGGCCTGATGATAGAAGTGCATCATAACCCGGACGAGGCCTTTTCGGATGGTCCACAGAGTCTTTATCCAAAGCAGTTCGGACAATTGACGCGAGACATATACGTGATCGCACCGGTTATCGGGAAACAGCTCGACTTTGACTATCTTGATAAGGCTACCGCCGTTGATCACCTGGGCAAAATAAACGGGACAGGAATACAGAGGGCCGCATTTCTGGGAGAAATGGGGACATTTAGCCATAAGGCTTGTACCCAATATTTTGGGACAAAGGTGGCAGCCGTGCCCACCCCTTCATTCAAGACGATTTTCGAAGCGGTTAAGAGGGGCGAAGTCGATTTCGGAGTAGTGCCTTTAGAAAATTCACTATCCGGCAGTATACATGAAAACTATGATCTTCTCCTGGAATATGATCTAAGGATTGTCGGCGAAATAACACTTCGCATTATACACCATTTGATCGGCCACCCGGGAGCTGGAATTGATTCCATCAATCGTGTCCTCTCGCCCCCTATGGTCTTTCAGCAGTGCCGCCAGTTTCTTGATCGCCATCCAAGTTGGGAACTGATTCCGGTCAAGGACACTGCCGGGGCTGTTAAGGAGATCAGCCAAGCAGCAAACCCGGCCGATGCAGCAATTGCCAGCAAGGAGGCCGCCGAAATTCATGAAATGGAAGTTATTGAAGAAGGGATTGAGACCAATCCAAGAAACTATACGCGTTTTGTGGTTATTGGCACAGACCAACTCGGAAAAGGGCCGCGGCGTAAATCTTCTTTAATATTTGCAACCGGCAACCGGCCGGGAGCCCTCTATGAGGTCTTGAAAATATATGCAGATAACGGAATAAATCTAGTAAAGCTTGAATCGAGACCCATTCATGGTAAACCGTGGGAGTATATGTTTTATGTGGACCTTGAGGCTGATGCTGAGTCGGAAGCGTTAAAACCCATATTCGATTTGCTTGCTGAAAAGACGGACTATCTGAAGATTTTGGGGAGTTATTGAGGTTGTGGAAAGGCTGATTATGATTTCGGCATTGACAATACAAAAACAGGCGGATAAAATTCTTTTAGTTTGTGTCCATCCTGAAATAGTAGATTTTGGTTCAAGACAAGGCCGCAGGATTTTTTCGACCGCAGTCGTAGTGCGCCTACGTCGAGGATCAAAAAAATTCGAGAACGAAGTATTGGGCCTAAAGATGCTGTTTCTGGATGGACACTAGTTAGTTTTTCTAAAATCCATTAATGAAAGGAGAAGGGTATGTTACGAAAAGCTACTTACAAAGTTCGCGTTGTCCGGAGGGAAGCCCTCCACGTTCACGATGAATTCGGACACTCGTTGCAACTGGTTGAATTGGAGGGTGAACCGCTTCATTATGAAGTTGGTGTGGCAGGGGAATTTGTCTCACGCCGTAGCGTCAACTTCCATGACCGCGTCAAAGGCAGCGGTCCAATGCAGGGTTATGCTGTCACCAACTTTCAGTACGGTTCGGTCTACAGCCGTTTTGAAGGCCACCGTGACGGTAAATCAAAACTCACAACAGGTACGTGGAAAACATATAGAGGGTCTGGCAAGCTGGCCAGCGTCAAAGGCGAGGGTAAGTTCGAGGTCAAAGCAGGAGAGGTCCCTGGCGAATTCATTCTCGAAATGAAAGGCGATTATGAGATCTGATTTAGCAGAGTTTCGATTATATTGACAGGAAAGAATCCGGGGCAAAGGACCCGGATTTGTATTAACCCTGAAATAAAAGCCGGTTTATTCACCGGCTTTTATTATTTTCAAGTACTCAAGAGCAAGTTGTGAATAACTTTCTGCGGTTTCCCTATGTTTTTCGGCAGAAGCTTTTGACAGCTCCTTCTTTAACGTAGCCGGAATACCGGTCATAAGATGATAAGGTCCAACGACCTGGCCCTGTTTAACCACGGAACCGGCTGCAACAACAGAACCGGTTTTTATATATGCGCTGGTGAGTACAACGGCATTAATACCGATGACACAGTTGTCTTCTATAGTGCAAGCGTGAATAACTGCATTGTGGCCAACCGTTACATTGTCTCCGATAATTGCAGGTTTGCCAGGATCGGTATGTACAGTACAATTGTCCTGAATATTGGAATTTTCGCCCACTGATACGGCGGCCCTATCGCCTCTTAAAACAGTGCCATACCAGATACTTGCGCCATCTTTAATTTCCACATCTCCAACAACTGTGGCTGTTGGCGCTATAAATACATTTTTCCCGATTTTTGGTTTTTGACCTTTATACTCGAGTATCATAACATTATACCAGATAGAAATTGAAGCTCTGTAGTGCGATCAGCCCGATTCTCACATAAAGAATTTATCAGACTTCATCCCTGATACTTGCAAATTAACGAACCAGATTCGAGAAATATCCTGGCTGAATCCCCTACTTGTCTTCTGCAATTGCAAAGGCATCCTTATATCCGTTTTTAATTAATTTTTTTTCATACGCTTCTGCCTCTTCCAAAGTCGAACATATACTCACCCGTACCCTGTAAAAGGTATCATATCCGTCGTAATAGGTTGATATATGAACATTTTTATATGATCGATTAAGTTTTCTTTTCAGTCTCTCAGCATTTTTCCGGTTATTGAATGCACCGATCTGAATTGTAAAACTTCCTTCTTGATAGTTTACAGGAACATAGGATGGGCCTTTGCTGACCGCAACCTTCGGCTTAGCAGCAGCACCGAGTGCGACGATTTCAACCGGAGCCGTACCAGAAACAACAATTCCAAGTTTTTTTGCGGCTGTATAAGAAAGGTCGATAATTCTGCCGCGAATAAAGGGACCCCGGTCGTTAATTCTGACATTAATCTTCCTGTTGTTCTTAAGATTATGCACCCGGACATAAGTGCCAAGGGGTAGGGTTTTGTGGGCAGCAGTCATGGCATACATATTATAAATTTCACCGTTTGCCGTCTTTCTGCCATGAAACTTCCTTCCATACCAGGATGCTTTTCCGCGCTGGCTGAAAGTCCGTACATGGGTCATCGGTTTGTACCAGTTTTTTCCGATTTTATAAGGTTTGGAATGTCCGGGAGTTGTTGGAGGGGGTTTAACCGAGGAACACCCGTTAAAAAGAAGCAATGCCAGGCCACTGAATGCAAGTAGACGACAAATTACATGAAAACATCTTTTTGTTGAGTTAAAGGCCATAACTATTTTCAAAACATCCTGCATCCTGTCGATGACGCGGATACCAATTTTGGGATGACAATTGTTAACAACAAAACCAGTGTTTGTAAAGAAAAGTTGCCAAGGGAAAAATTTTAACCAGTCCTGTTAGAACCTATCTCAAAAATAAGATTAGGGTTCATGGCAAGGCGCGAAACGGTGAAAAAGCGGAGCATACACGTAGTATGTGAGCATTTTGAACCGTTTCGCAACACCCCCCCATGGGCACTTAGATTGTTTTTGAGATAGGTTCTAGTAACATGAATTACATGACTGGCACCTGTTTTTTCATTACGCCCACTTATGCGCAAGTTTGACACGACCGGAGTCTGATTATCATCGAGGCAGGCGTTCTTATTTATACGATTGTTCAAATATTCCAAAGTAGAAATAATTGTGTTTTGTGTATAAATACCGTATTAAGCGAACATGAATAAAGATTCCAAGAGTTCATTCAAATTGGTTGTCGGTTCCCAGTATTTTTTATACTTTGGTGTTATGGGCATATTTTTGCCCTATTTTAATTTATACTGCTACCATCTCGATTTTAGCGGTTTGCAAATAGGTACTCTTTCGGCCATCAGGTCCGTGGCATTGATTATATTCCCTCTGATCTTGGGCGCTCTGGCAGACCGCTTTCAGATCAGAAGACCGATTTATATTTTATGTAATTTTATCAGCACAGCAATATGGATTTTCTTCTTCTATACTACAGATTTCTGGGCAATGCTGGTTATCACCGTTTTTTACGGCATGTTTTACGCTCCGATCATTTCCTTTCTGGAAGCATTTACCATGGATATTTTGGGTACGGAAAAGAAAAGTTACGGCAGGATCAGGGTATGGGGTTCCATGGCGTTTATCATGACAGTCATTGTGCTGGGCAGGATAATAGATCTTTATTCCATTGAAATTATACTTATAATGATTTTTGCCGGATCTTTGGCTCAGGCCCTCATTTCCGTCAAAATTCCTGATATTCGAATTAAAAAACAGGCCCCATTTACTTTAAAGGCCAAGGCTCTTCTTAAAGGGCGGGTTACTGTTTTTCTGTTCTGTGCCTTTTTAATGCTGGTGAGCCATGGAACATACTATGGTTTCTTTTCCATCCATCTTGAAAATCTTGGGTATGATAATACATTTATCGGTATTGCCTGGGCTCTGGCATCGATTGCCGAAATTCTGGTGATGATAAAATCAGACAGCATATTCAACCGTTTTTCTCTGGAAAATGTTCTGGTTTTTTCATTCATGGTGGCGGCTGTTAGATGGTTTGCACTCTTTTTTGCCACATCTCCTGCGGTTATCCTGTTTTTACAAGTTTTTCACGCTGTTACCTATGGCACGTTTCATGTGGCCAGTATTCTCTATATTGATTCGTTAACGCCTGATGAGACCAAAACGCTGGGGCAGGCGGTAAATAACGCCGTAACTTACGGGCTCGGCCTGATGGTCGGATTTTTCATTAACGGCTATCTGTTTGAAATTGTGGGTTCGTTTGCGCTGTTTATGATAAGCAGTTTTATTGCACTTGCCGGGGGTGTGCTGTTAAAATGCTCACAGATGATTGATCTTAGACTTTCGAAGAGGTTTTGAAATGGTTAATCTCCTTTTGCCGGAGACAGCAGAGACCGTAACCAGCCAAGAAGTGTATTACCCCGGAGCATAGCCCTATCCCACTGATCTAATTCTTCAAAAAACCGGTCCGGATCTGAAAACCATTCCGCTCGTGTAGTGATTGGTTTTTCTGGGTCAAGTGATTTGACGACTCGGGCTGGGTTTCCCGCCGCGATGGCATTGGGAGGTACAGAATTGACGACAACAGCGCCTGCTCCGATAATACTGTTGTAACCGATGGTTACACCCTTACAGACGATGGCACTGTCTCCTATCCATACATTTTCTTCTATCTTAATAGGAGCGGCTTTGCCGATGGCAATCCGGTTGTATATGTCATGCCAGTCGGAATCGGTAATGTATGCATTGCTTGCAATCATGCAGCTGTTTCCGATATTGATTGCGGAAGCCGAGCTAATTCTAACGCCGGGACAAACCAAGCAGTAGTCGCCGAGCTGGATACGTCCCTCGTCTTTTCTGTTCGGCCAGACTGTAAACCTTATTTTGTTGTCCCTTGTGGCAATCACAGTTGCATAGTTGCCAAGCACGATTGGTGCACCAAAGATTTCCACATGCCAGGGTTTCATAAAGAAAAAGCTTTTCCCAAGGGATTCGAACTGGGGACGCAGGAAGTGTTTTACATAGAATTTCTGAAAATTCAGATATGTTTTTTTGATTAAGTAAGGTCGATGATCTTTTTGCAAGAAATACCGCCTTATTAGATTTTCGATTTACGATTTATGATACATGAATAAAATATTTTTCCCATTTTGTTTACAATCAATTAGGGTTGTATCTTTTATCACTAAAACCGCACCATGAAGAAAATCCGTAGGCCTCCCAAAACAGGTGACTAAATAGACGGCTGGCGGGAGTAAGGTCATAAATTGCATCTGCTGCAATTAGAACAGCGGCATTTGTCCACGTGCTTTTATCTTTGGGCCAAATGGTCATATCCGGGCAGGTAAACCCACACCAGTATGACCCGTCTTCATTCGTTTTACTTTGAATCCAGCTGAACACAGCCTCGGAAAGATTTTTGTTTCCCATGGCAGACAACGCCAAAGAAAGTTCGCATGTCTCGGCAACGGTTACCCAGGGCCTGTCTGATACACATCGAACACCCTGGCCCTTGATTACGAATTTATCCCAGAACCTTTCGATTCTATTTTGTGCTTTTTCACCTGTAAGCGCTCCCGAAAGTATAGGATAAAACCAGTCCATAGAATATCGGGATTTGGTCATGTTGAAGCGAGAAGGTCTATGGTGAATGGCATGTTCCAACTTTTTCAGACCTTCCTGCCATGCAGGCATATTGTAACCGAGTTGTTTTGCAATGGCCAGAGCGCATTTTATGCTCATATAGACGGAGCTGGATCCGGTTAAAAGAGCCATTGTATCGACTTTGCCTGCTGGACTGATTGCCCAGTAGATCTCACCGCCGGGCGCTTGCAGGCTGTGGGCAAAGTTAATAGCCGATTTTATAGTTTCCCACATATTTTCTAGGAAGGTCATATCACCGGTTATAAGGAAGTAGTGAAACAGGCCCACGGCTATGTAGGATGACATATTCGTATCCCGGGTGGTGTCTTCAGGAACACCCTCCCGGTAAGAAGAATACCAGCTTCCATCCTCAAGCTGTATTCGAGCCATCCACTCAAAGGCCTGTTTAGCTTCCCTGAGATATCCGCCAATACTGAGTCCCATTGCTGCCTCAGTATGATCCCATGGGTCTGTTTTTTCACCTTCGCACCATGGTATCTCACCACTTTCTTTCTGCGTCTTTGCTATCAGGCCGGCAACTGTATCAATATCAATTGAGAAAGCATGCTTACACCTGGAAAGATTAAGTTGCATTTGAGTCATAGGTATATTGTTGGTGTACGGTTTATTATTGTCCATCCGGAAATAGTAGATTTTCGTTCAAGACAAGGCCGCAGGTCCAGGTTTTCTGTTTTTAAACAAATTCGGACTATTCCGAATTATGGTCAAAAACATATCCCACCGACCGGAGACTTTTAAAATAGACCGGATTTTTAGGATTGTCTTCAAAATACTTCCGAAGCCGCATAATAAAATTATCCACAGTCCGTGTTGTCATGCTTCTAGGGTATCCCCAGCCGATTTCCAACAGCTTGCTTCTGGAAAGCGGCTTGCCCCTATTGGAGATAAAAAGCTTTAAAAGCTTGACTTCCTGCTCGGTGAGACGAATTTCTCCGTATCTGCAATGGGCGACAGATGTTTCAAAGTCGATATGGTTGCCGCCGAACATATAGGTCTTCATTAATGTAGATTGGTCGGCTGCGGCGGAATAACCCTCCTTGCGATCCCACGATATCCTGGTCAAAAGTCGATCTACACGCAGCAAAAACTCTTCAAGATTGAAAGGCTTTGAAAGATAATCATCCACACCGTAGTGAAGGCCTTTGATCTTATCATCTGGAGCACTTTTGGCCGACAGAATCAGAATCGGAATCCGTTCATCCTCAAGACGTATATTTTGAAGAACGGATAAGCCATCAATTCCTGGAAGCATAATATCTAGTATAATCAGATCAGGCTGCCATTTCTTCCATTGTTGAAGACCAGAAATGCCATCCGGAGCTATCATTACATCATATCCTTGAAGCGTCAGATTCAATTTCAAACCTTCGGCAATATGACCGTCATCTTCAATGACCAGAACACGTGTTTTTTCGGAATATTTCATAGGTACTTTTTTTGACTTCTCAAGAACGGAAAGGAAGAGTTAAGGTAAACACCGAACCCTTTCCATGCCCTTTACTTTCAGCAGCAACTTTTCCTTTGTGAATCCGTGCAATAATCTGCACCAGATGCAGGCCGAGTCCGCTGCCTCTGGCTGACATGTCATCTGCCCTTCCTGACTGATAAAATTTTTTGAATATCTTTTTTACTTCGCCTTTATCAATTCCAATACCATTGTCTTCAAATCGTATATGTAATTCGCGATTCTGCAACTCAAAGGAAATATTGATTTCGGGGTTTTCGGATTCATTATACTTAATGGCGTTGTTTATCAAATTCATCAAAAGCATTTCAAATAAAGACAAATTAATACTATATGAAAAGGGACGCTCCGAAGGATTATTAATATTAAGTTCACAATTTGGGAAGAGCTGTCGGTTATTTTTATAAAACCGCTCAATCGTGGAAACAAGATCTAACATAGCAAACTCTCCTACGTAGCTCTTGCTCTCAATTTTGGCAAGGTTAAGGATGCGGTCGATGTTGTCTGAAAGCCGCCCCACGTCCTGAACCATGTATGCTAAGTATTTACGCTGGTCGTGCCGTGAAAGCTCATGTTTCAGAAAGGTTTCAAGGTATAAGTTCAATGATGTAACGGGTGTTTTGAGTTCATGAGTAAAATTGTTGATAAAGTTATGCTGAAGGCGATATAGCTGCAATGTTTTTAGATTGTAAACAAAGATAATAAAGATCCCTATCAGAATGATTCCGACAAGAATCGAAAGGATGAGGATAACAACCCATGTATCATATCCCAGAACATGACTTGGATCTATATTGGATTTTCGCACAACTTCCTTTAGTCCTGAGCTGATCTCAATATACCAATAGATATACAAGACAAGAGACATGGCCAGGGCCACAATGGAGAATATAAAGATAATAATGGGGTGAAAAAGCCACTTTGTTCGTCTAAAAACTGTTTCCATGGTTCGACCACAGCCTTTTTTAGAAGTTTTGTTTATAAGCAATTTGTCTGAATGAACCATTAAACCATATAACAAATTTAACAAATTTAACAACGAATTAAATCAAATTTCGATAACTTCTCAACAACTAGTGAAGAATAAAATGATTAAAAACCCGAACACTGATAATAAAATGTAAAATATCTGGAATTGTAAAACTTTTGTAAAACTCAAAAACAATAATTTAATTTCTGCACTTTATAAGTTATAGAGTTATATGACAGCATTGGAGATTTCTTTTATTTATAATAATAACGAGTTAGACCTTTTAAATAACTGGACTCTTTCGGATAATAAATGTTCCGAACGTAAATTTTGAACCTTCCCCTATTCCGCAAAATTGTGGGAAGAGGAGCGGCTTGATGAAACTTTCTGAATTTAAAATTGGTGATTTGGTTGCGAAAATTCCTATAATTCAGGGCGGAATGGGCGTCGGCATTTCTCTTTCAGGGCTGGCATCAGCCGTTGCAAACGAGGGTGGTATCGGCGTTATTGCAACGGCAGTATGCGGCATGAACGATTCAAAAATCTATTCAGATTACCGGGAGTCCAACATCAGAGCATTGAGAACTGAGATCAGGAAAGCCAGGAAGATGACCAGCGGCATCCTTGGTGTCAATATTATGGTAGCATTAACAAATTTTGACGATATGGTGAATTCGTCCCTTGATGAAGGCATTGACATTATTTTTTGCGGAGCCGGCCTTCCGCTTGACCTGCCCGGCTATCTCAGAAACGGCCACAAAACCAAACTTGTTCCTATCGTTTCATCGGCAAGAGCAGCAAAGATAATATGTAAAAAATGGCTGTCAAAGTACGATTATCTTCCGGACGCATTGGTGGTGGAAGGGCCAAAGGCCGGAGGACATCTTGGGTTTAAGTTAGAAGAGATCAACGATCCTGATATTTTCCTGGAAAAAATCGTTCTGGAAGTTATTGATGTAGTTAAACCCTTTGAAGAAGAAAATAAAAAGGATATTCCAATAATTGCGGCTGGTGGGGTTTATACTGGAGAGGATATTTTCAATTTTTTAAAAATGGGTGTACAAGGGGTGCAAATGGCAACCCGTTTTGTTGGCACACATGAATGTGATGCTAACATAAAATTCAAGCAGGCATATATTGACGCCAAAGCTGAGGATATTGTTCTGATTAAAAGTCCGGTTGGACTTCCTGGAAGGGCCATCAATAATAAATTTTTAGAGGACGTTAACCAAGGGAAACGAAAACCTTTTAAGTGCCCACACCATTGTATAAAAACCTGTGATTATAAAGACAGCCCCTATTGTATCGCATTCGCTTTAATAAGCGCCAAGAAAGGCAACCTCAAACACGGTTTTGCATTTGCCGGATCAAATGCATATCGTGTAGATAAAATCATTTCGGTAAAAGAGTTGATAGAGTCTTTGCGTGAAGAATATGATCTTGCCTGCAAACAACAATTATACCTAAAATCTGCATAAACAATCCTTCAAAGTGCCGCATTGATGTTCACTCACGCTATAACAAGAAAACCCGGAAAAAATTTTGCCCAGGGCATTACTACCTCGGATCTTGAAACGCCAAACTATAAATTGATGGTAAAGCAGCATGGGGCTTATATTCAGGCTTTAAAGTCATTAGGCCTTGAAGTAATTGTACTTGATCCAGAGCCGGATTTTCCGGATGCTTACTTTGTGGAAGATACGGCTCTGGTGACGCCTGATGTTGCCGTAATAACAAATCCCGGCGCTGAGGACAGAAAAGGCGAAGAAGACACCATCGAACCTCTCCTTTCCAAACACCGTAAGACCATATGCATCCAACCTCCCGGAACACTTGACGGAGGCGATGTGCTAATGGTTGATACGCACTTTTTTATCGGTATCTCCGAGCGCTCCAACTGGGAGGGAGCCGAACAACTTGGTCGAATCCTCGAAAAATACGGCAATTCGTGGGCAGCGGTTCCTGTCAATTCAGGGTTGCATCTCAAATCCTGCGTCAATTTTGTCGGCGATAATACACTTCTTATTACAGAAGACTTTGCGGACCTGAATGAATTTAAGGGATTCGACAAAATAATTCTGAACAAGGAAGAAGAGCCTGCGGCAAACACGCTGTTGATAAACGATTGCCTTATTATTCCCAAAGGATTCCCTGACACAAGGAATAAGCTCGAGACTTTAGGCCTCGATATCATTGAACTGGATGTGAGCGAGGCGCGTAAAATGGACGGCGGCCTTACCTGTATGTCCATTAGATTTTAGAACGAATATTTCATTTATTGTATCATTTTAGCTCTTTGAAGCAAACCGGCTCAACGCGAGCTTCAAGTGTGATCAAATCTAAACCAGGAAACTGTTGGAGGGGATGCAGATATTCTCAAGAAAGGATAATCGGTTGAGATATTCGTTTGATATCAAATGAATTTAGTCAGTTGCGATACATAACAGATAGTACCGGTCTTGGATTGATGATTTGATATCAAAATCGTAAATATTTTGTGTCTTCAATTTTTCTATTTTTAAGGTAGAAACCTTTTATTTTGGAAATGTTTAGCGGTATATAATTAATAGGCTGCAAAAAAATGAAAAAGCGTGGATACGAAGTATTCATCCACGCTTTGTTTTGGTTTTATTTTAAACAAACTAGGGTCATCCCAAAATGGCCTTTAAATCTTCATCCGGCTCAGTAATCGGTTTGATGTCGAAGTTTTTTACAAGCGTTTCAAGAACATTAGGTGTGAGAAATGCCGGCAGCGAAGGTCCGAGACGAATGCCCTTGATGCCCAAATGCAGCAGAGCCAATAGGACGGCCACCGCTTTCTGTTCGTACCATGAAATGATCAAGGAAAGCGGCAATTCATTGACATCCACATCGAACGCTTTTGCCAGTGCCGAAGCGATCTGGACAGCTGAATAAGCATC
>PVMS01081571.1_pt1 | contig 15135 bp, 13 predicted proteins | sample 1853461 | NCBI WGS metagenome assembly PVMS01 (sample SAMN08582032, study PRJNA380276) | Marine sediment metagenome, whole genome shotgun sequencing project. | isolation source: ocean sediment barecode stripped | collected 2017 | reverse complement strand
GATCGGGGTGAAACAGACCGCAGGCGTGCAGGCTGCGCTCGTCACGACGGTCTTCTTCGCCCTGGGCCTCTTCGTGTTCATCGGCGTCGGCAACGTGGAACCCGACCGTTTCGTGCCGTTCGCGCCGCACGGTATCCAGGGGGTGCTGTCCGCAGCGGGACTGGTGTTCGTCTCCTACGCCGGGGTGACCAAGATCGCCAGCGTCGCCGAAGAGGTGAAGCAACCGAGCCGCAACATCCCGATCGGGATCCTCGCCTCGCTCGGCCTGATGATGCTGCTCTATCCGGCCATCGTCACCGTGATGGTCGGCGTCACTCCCGCCGGTGAGCTTGCCTCCTCCGTGACGCCGATGGCGACCGCGGCCGAGCAGTTCATGGGAACGTTCGGCGTGCTCGCCATCTCCGTCGTCGCCGTCCTGGCCCTCGTATCGATGGCCAACGCCGGCCTGCTCGCATCCGCCCGCTACCCCTTCGCGATGGCCCGCAACAACCTCGCTCCGTCTTTCCTCCACAAGATCGGAGACCGCAGCGGCGCTCCGGTGGCAGCGATCGCCGTCACCGGCGCGATGCTGATCATCCTGATCCTGTTCGTTCCGCTCATCGAGCTGGCCAAGCTCGCGTCGGCGTTCCAACTGCTCGTGTTCGCCCTCGAGAACCTGGCGCTCATCGCGTTCCGCGAGGGACGCCTCGACTGGTACCAGCCGAGCTTCCGGGTCCCCCTGTACCCGTGGCTCCCGATCTTCGGCATCGTGGGTGCGTTGCTGCTCCTGACCCAGATGGGACTCGTCCCCACGATCGGCGCCCTGCTGTTCATCGTGATCGGCATCGTCTGGTATCGCACCTTCGGCAAGTCCCGGGCGAGCCGGGAGTCCGCGGCGCGGGATGCCCTCCGGGCCAGGGCCGACGACCGTCGCGTCGAGTTGGCGGCGGCGGCGGTGACCCCGGCGGCGGGACGGCGCCACGTCCTCGTCCTGATCCGGCGTCCGACCCGGCCGGCGCGGCAGCGCACCCTGATGCGACTCGCCCTCGAGTTCGCCGCTTCACCGGGCGGCAAGATCCACGTGATCCATTTCGACCCGGCCTCGTCCCAGGCGGCACCTACCAACGAGGAGCTGGAGCACGCTGCCGATCTCGGGATCATGATCACGACGGAGCAGCCGGGCGACGCCGACCGTCGCGGTGCCGTCCATGCCTACGCGGAGAACCACGATGTCGATCTCTTCCTCGCAGATCTTCCACAGGACCTCCGAGCGACCCGGACCGTCATTCGAGATCTCCGCTGGCTCCGCGAGCATCTCGCCTGCGACTCGGTGTTCCTGCGCAACCGTTCCGTGGGGGACATCGACACGATCGTCATCTTGGGGACCGGCGGGCCGTACGACCCGGTGAAGCTCGGCTTGGCCCACCGGATCGCGGTGGCGGAGGACGCCCGGATCCGATTCGTGCACGTGGCCAACGAGGAAGCGACCGAGGCACAGATGCGGTCGATCGCGGAGTACCACGATCGGCTCGGAGCCGTGTTGGCGGTCGAATGGGACTCCCGGATCGAACCGCATGGGGATCTCGTCGATTCGGTGACCGAACTGTCCCGCGGAGCGAATCTCGTGATGCTCGGGGCGCCTTCGCACCGCTTCCACGTCGTGACCGACCTCGCGGATCGTATCGCCGAGGCGGTCGACTGCCCGGCTCTGCTGGTCCACACACCGGTGCACGAGAAGACCAACATCGTGGAACGCTGGGTCGAGCGCTTCATCTCCTGACGGACCCCCGGCGACCGTTCCCCGCCCTCCGGAGGTTCAGGACCGCCCCGAGCGCCAGGCCTCGCGGAGTTTCACCTTGCCGGCGGTGTTGAGCAACGCTCCCGTGTAGACCCTGGCACCCAGCCAGATCAGCAGCGCGATCCCGACGACGACCGAGACGATGCCCAGCGCCACCTCCCAGGGAGCCGCCCCGCCGACCGCGGCCCGGATCGGCATGACCATGGGTGTCCACGGCGGGAAGAAGGACCCGTACTTCACCAACGGCAGGTCCGGGTTCTCGACCCCGAGTTGGGCGATGAAGAAGCCGGGGAGGATGAACACGATGGGCAAGATGATCACCCCTTGCAGATCCTCTTGCCGCGATACCGTGGCTCCCAAAGCGGCGTACATGAAGCTGTAGAAGGTGTACCCGAGGAGGTACCAGAAGATCATCCAGGCGATGATCGGCAGCGCCACCTCGGGCAGCGAAACGCCGTCGATGTCGATCAGGTTCGCGGCGACGAACGCTGCTACTCCGATCACGAGAAGCTGGACGAGCCCGAGGAGGCCGATGCCTGCGACCTTGCCGATCAGCAGTTGCGCGGGCTTCACTCGAGAGATGACGATCTCCACGACGCGGTTCTGTTTCTCTTCGACCGTCCCCATCGCCACGAACTGGCCGAAGATCAAGATCGAAAGGTAGAGGAGCATCATCCCGATGAAGGCCGCGACCCGGCGCGGGCCCTCGTTCGGATCGGGCTCCACCAGAACCCGCATCGACAGGTCGACGGGCCGCAACAGACGTTCCACCTCTTCTTCGGTCATGCCGAACTCGGCGACGACCTCTCCCCGCGCCGTGTCCTCGAGCCCCGCTGTGACCAGAGCAGCGGTGCGCGTCGAGATCTCCTCGCGCCAGACGATCTCGCGCCCGTCGACGACGAGGACATCGACCAGCTCAGACAGGAGCGCTTCCTCACCCTCCGCGACGGTGGTGTAGCGCGTCGCGTCCACGTCCATGCCGAGGCGGTCGGCTTCAGCTGCAACGTCGGCCTCGAGTTCGGCAGAGACATCGCCGGCGATTCCGACCCTCACCGCCTGTTCCTCTGAGGCGAGGAACGTCACGAGCGGGACGGCGAGCAGGATCGCCCCGATGATCACGCCCATCGTCACCAGGAAAGACTTACTCCTCGCCCGCTCGATGAACTCACGTCGGGCGATATGGAAGATCTGGCGAAGCCGGGTCATCCCGCCACCGCCTCGACGAACAGATCGGACAGGCTCGGTGGTTCGAATACGAACCGATCGACCTCGCCCCGGGCCTTGGCTGCTGCGAGCAGAGCGTCGATCGGAGCATCACGGTCGACGATGCAGTGAGCGCGCACCCCCCCGGTGACGACCTGGACTCCCGGGTAGTCGGGAACCCACGGAGCGCCGTCCACGGTGATGGCCAGGCGACGGTGTGGGGACTCTGCTCGCAGACTCTCGAGGTTTCCCGTCACGACCACCCGGCCGTGATCGATGATGGCAACGTCTTGACAAACGTCCTCCACGAGATCGAGTTGGTGACTCGAGAACATGATCGCGGCACCCCGCAGCGCGATGAGCCGGAGGGTCTCGGAGAGAGAGCTCACGCCGATCGGGTCGAGACCGGCGAAGGGCTCGTCCAGAACGACGACCTCCGGGGTGTGGATGAAGGCGACGATCAGCTGAACCCGCTGTTGATTGCCGTGGGAGAGCTCCTCGACCTTCGCGTCGGCCCGGTCGGCGAGGCCGAGTTGCTCGAGCCAGGTGTCGGCAGCGGAGCGGGCGTCACCGGAAGACATCCCCGCGAGCTTCCCGAAGTATGCGATCTGATCGCGAACCCGCATCTTCGGGTACAAACCTCGCTCCTCGGGCATGTACCCGAACCGCAGCCGATCGGTGTCGGTGACGGCCTGCCCGTCCCAGCGAACCGTTCCCGAGTCGGGGCGGACGAGGCCGAAGACACAGCGCATGGCCGTCGTCTTGCCGGCCCCATTGGGGCCCACGAACCCGAGGATCCGTCCGGGCTCGACCCGGAAGCTGGCGCCATCGAGCGCGACAACGTCCCCGTATCGCTTGTGTACGTCCGTGAGCTCGAGCACGTTTCCTCCAACCCACAACAGTAGGCGACGCCTGATTCGGCCGGGGCGCGGGCAGGGAGTCCCGGCGACCGGGCCGGACCGCTCCCTCCCGGCGTCGTTTCGGGAGCTCCGGCGACGCTCGCGATAGGGTCGGAGCGACATGACGCCCGTGAGCCACCGCAACGACTCTCGCACGGTTTTCGGCTGGGCGATGTACGACTGGGCGAACTCGGCCTACATCACCGCCGGCGCCGGCGTTCTCCTTCCGATCCTCTTCACCAACACGGTGGTCCCCGAAGACGGCGTCGAGATCTTCGGTCGGACCTTCAGCGGAGAGACGCTGTGGGCCCTCACGGTCGGCCTCGGCGCGCTGGTGTTGTTCCTCGCCATGCCGGTACTCGGTGCGATCGCCGACTTCTCCAACCGGAAGAAACGCCTTCTCCAGTTCTTCGCTTACATGGGTTCCATCGCAACGGTCGGGATCGTGTTCGTGTCGACGGGCGACGTGGCACTGACCCTCGTGCTGTTCCTCGTCGCGCACACCGGCTTCGTGGCCGGAAACGTCATGTACAACGGGTTCCTCCCCGAGATCTCGACGGACGAAACCATCGATCGTATCTCGGCCAGAGGTTTCGCGTTCGGCTACCTCGGCGGCGGCCTCCAGTTGGTGCTCGCCGCCGCACTGATCGTGTTCCACGAGCAGCTGGGATTGTCCGAACCGACCGCCGAACGACTCGGGATCGCGATGGCCGGTGTGTGGTGGGCCGGGTTCGGAGCGTTCTCTTTCACTCGGCTGGGTGATTGGGGAAAGGGCGGCACGATCCCCGAGCGATTCGCAACGATGCCGAACTGGGCCGCACTGACCCGCCTCGGGTTCTCACGCACCATCGCCACCGCCCGACAGATCGGGCGCCACAAACACCTCCTCCTGTTCATCGTGGCGTTCATCCTGTACAACGACGGCGTCCAGACGGTGATCGCGATGACCAGCGCGTACGCTTCCCAGACCCTCGACCTATCGACGACCACGATCCTGACGACGTTCCTCCTCGTCCAATTCGTCGCGTTCCCGGGCGCCCTCCTCGTCGCCCGGCTCGCCCATCACATCGGGACCAAACAGGCGATCGCGGCGACCCTCGTTGTCTGGGTGCTCGTGGCGATCGGCGCGTTCCTCCTCCCCGCGGGAGCTGCGGCGCCGTTCTACGCGCTCGGGGCCGTCACGGGCTTCGTCCTCGGCGGGGTCCAAGCGCTCTCCCGCAGCCTCTACGGATCGATGATCCCGGAGGAGGCATCGGCCGAGTTCTTCGGGTTCTTCGCGGTGTTCTCCCGGTTCAGCGCGATCTGGGGCCCGCTGCTGTTCGCGTTGATCACGGTCACCACCGGATCGGCGCGCAATGCCATCGTCTCGGTGGCGGGGTTCTTCGTCATCGGCGGTGTGCTCCTCGCCTTCGTCGATGTCGACGAAGCGAGAGCGACCCGCACGACCTGGAGATTCGAAGGCCCGGTCACCGGCGAGGAAGCGAACGACCAGATGCACGGGTGAAGCTCGTTTCTGTCCTCTTTACCGTCTGTTAGCCGACGTCGGAGGCAGCCCTAACCGACGATGTGGCTCAATGGCATCCCATACGACCGAAGGAGTCGTGCGAAACATGAAAAAGGCCGACGCCGTGCCGGTAGCTATCCTCGCCGTGCTGCTGCCGGTCGGCGTCGCCTCTCCATTCGGTGCCCCGAAGGGCGGCACCGCGCTGCTTCCGACCGGTCCCGATGCCGAGTACCTGGACCGGCATCGGGAACGCGACGGAACGGCATCCCGACCATCGGAACGCCGAGTGAATCCCGCCCGGTAGCCCGCACCAACTTTCGCGAATCCGCTCCCATGACCTCCCATCTGGAGCGGCCGCACCGCCCCGGGTGTCCCCCTCCCGGGGCGGTTCTGCGCGACCGGTGCGAGCGAGATCGGTTCGCAATCGCGGGCCGCCTCAGGCAAGCGTGACGTCAAGCGGGGCGATGCCTCCGGTCGGCGTTCGATCCCGGCTTCCCCTGAGGATCGTTCTCCTCATCGCGCAGCGGGATCCTGACGACCACGCGAGCACCCCCGAGATCTGCCGATCGACCCACCTCCATCTGACCGCCCGACCGTTCGGCGGTGCGACGTACGATGTCCAAACCGAGCCCCGTCGACGATCCACCGGACTCCCCTCGCTCCAACACGTTGCGGTCCGGGAACCCGCGTCCACCGTCCTCGACGGTCACGACACCTTCGCCATCCTCGCGCGCGACACGCAGGGCGATCGAGGCACCATCCCCGCTATGGGAAAAGACGTTCTCGATGAGCGCGTCGATCATCGCCTCAGCGTCGCCGGCGGGGACCGCGACTCGAACCGGCCCGTCGACGACATCCGTCTCCACGGATCGATCCTGTTCCTCGGCGAGCGCCGACCAGAAGGACACTCGCTCGGACGCAACCGATCCAAGGTCACATCCGCGCGCCGATTCGACGTGAACGGGCCGCCGTGCCTCGCGGATGATGAAGTCGACCGATCGTTCGACCTCATCCAGATCGCGAAGCAAGTGTTCCCTCGTTTCCACGTCCTCCAGCGCCTCGACGTCGAGACGGGCGGCAGTGAGCGGGGTCCGGACGCGGTGCGAAAGGTCGGCCGCCGTCTCCCGCTCTCGTTGGAGAAGCCCGGTCACCTGTTCGGCGAGACGATTGAACTCGGCCCCGACCTCTTCGATCTCCGGCGGCCCGGACGGCTCGACCCGCGCCGACAGGTCACCCTGTCCGAGTTTGGATGCGGTCGCGGAGAGCTCCCTCACCGGCACCACGATCGACCGCCCCAGCCGATCGGCGACGAACATCGCCAGGCCGACCAGGAGCAACGCCAGGCTCCCGAGCACGATCCAGGAGGTCAGGACGCCCCGGCTGATCTCCTCAGGAGGCGCGTACACCCGAACCACGGCCGTTGCTCCATCGGGTGCCACGGCGGGTACGTACACCGCCTGGCCGGCTTCGACCGGTGCCCGAAACGGGCTGCCATCGAACGCGATGCTCATGTCCTCGCCAGCCGGGACCGGTGCGCCCACGCTCGATCCGTCGGCCAACACCACCGATGCGTCGATCGCGGACAGCCGGTCGGCGTCGAGTGCCTCCAACGCCCCTACGAAGCCGTGGTCGGGAACCAGGACCGTGACCAGCCGGGCGATACTCTCAGCATCGCGCTCGACGCCGGTGAGGGCACGGTCAGCGGCAAGGTCTCGCACCAGGATCGCAAGCGGGATGAGGAACGCGAACACGACCATCGTCGTGACCGCCGCGGTCACGAGAATCAGTCGCCTCCTCACGGGTCCGGCGCAACGAGACGGACGCCGACCCCCCGGCGTGTGTGGATGTAGCGAGGTTCGGCGGCGGTCTCGCCGAGCTTCTTGCGAAGCCAGGAGAGATGAACATCGACGGTCTTGTCGGCTCCTCCGTAGGGCTGATGCCAAACCTCGGCGAGGAGCTCTCGCTTGCTCACCATCCGGCCTTGCTGTGTCACCAGATACGCGAGGAGCTCGAACTCGCGCGCGGTCAGATCGAGCCTTTCGCCATCGAGGGACGCCTCATGAGCGTCGAGGTCGACGGCAAGCCCACCGGCAGAGAGGGTCGACACGGCCTCGGCACTCACCGACCGTCGGAGAACGGCTCGCAGGCGGGCTTCGAGATGCTCCGCCGAGTACGGTTTCACCAGGTAGCCGTCCGCCCCGGCATCCAGGATCTTCACGATCTCGGCTTCGTCATCGCGAGCGGTCGCGATGACGACCGGCACGTCGCTCACTGCCCGGATCATGCGCAGCGCCTCGGACCCATCGACGTCCGGAAGGCCGAGATCGAGCACCACGACATCGAAACGGCCGGAAACGGCGCGCTCGACCCCGTCCATCGCCCGGGCCGCCGTTTCGATATCGTGGCCGCGCTCGGCCAGCCGCCGCGCGAGCGACTCGCGGATGCGCTGGTCGTCCTCGATGATCAGGACTGATGCCACGATGAGCACGATACCGCTTCGCCCGGTTTCCATTCCCGAGGAGATCGCGACGTTTCACCAACTCTTAACCCCGATTTATCAGACGAGCGCCGGTATTGGGGCATCATGGGCACATGAAACCTTCGGTGGGGATGGTGCTTGCCTGGATTCTCACGACCGTGGTGGCCGTATTGGTGGCATCCGCAGCGGTCGGGAGCGTTCGTAGGCAGATCACCGACGAGCCGCTCGCCCTTCGCCCACCGAATACCACGGTCGCGGCGCTCGCGGAGGCGAAGAGGCCGGATCGCGTCCCGGTCGTCGCACCGTCGTCCGACGCCGAGGCACCACCACCCGGGTTCGCACCATTCGCGGGCCTCGCCACAGGACAGACCGGCCGGGAGGCTCGAGCCAAGGCCGCCCCACCGCCAACTGCAGGCGCCACCGACACTCTTGCGGAAGCTCCGACCACTTCCACGAAACCGCCCGTCGCGACGCCGTCTCCCACCAACCCGGTGGCGACGACCACGACCAGGGCGCCCGTCGCGGCGACCATCGGGTCGCGATCCCAGGCCGAAGAGGAGCCTCCCCCCAGCCCGCCGCCGAACGTGCCACCGGAGCAGGAAGAAAACGATCTGCCCCCACCGACGACGAGCACCACGACCACGTCAACGACCACCACCACGACCACTTCTCCTCCCACCACCACGACTACGACCGTGCCTCCAACTCGAACCGCGAGCTTCGATCTCGTCGGGGGGACGGTGACCGTCGAGGTCGATGGCGACTCGGTGACCTTGCTGTCGGCATCGCCGAAGGGGGGTTTCGCCACCTTCGTTCAACATCGTGGACCACACCGGGTGACGGTCGTCTTCAAGAGCTCGAGTCACAAGTCGACCTTCGTCGGCGAGATGCATGGCAGCTTCCATCACCACATCGAGGAAGAGTCCGTCGGCAAAGACGACGACGGCGACGAGAACGACGAGCGCGACGACCACTGAATCGACCCTGAACCGGTTCTGGCGTACATCTGGCCACTATTTGGGTCATATGTACGCCAGAATCAGCTTGTGACGACCAGCGAACCGACGATCGATCTTCCGGGGGTGTCGCTGCCGGGGATCCTCGCCATCCCGGCGAACGCCACCGGCATCGTCGCGTTCGCGCACGGATCGGGCTCGAGCCGGCTCAGCCCTCGGAACGCCGCCGTTGCGAGCCACCTCAATTCGGCCGGCCTCGCGACCCTGCTGTTCGACCTGCTCACACCCGGCGAGAGCGCCGACAGAGCCAACGTGTTCGACATCGAGCTCTTGGGAGGGCGGCTCGAGCTCGTTTGTCGCTGGCTCGCTGCACGACCGGAGAGTCGAGGAATGCCGATCGGGCTGTTCGGGGCCAGCACGGGGGCGGCCGCAGCCCTGGTCGCAGCAGCCGCAGAGCCCGACCTGGTCGCCGCAGTGGTCAGCCGCGGCGGGCGCCCCGATCTCGCCGGCAGCGCCCTGCCCCGGGTAGAGGCCCCGACGCTCCTCATCGTCGGCAGCCTCGATACCGTGGTTCTCGATCTCAACCGGAGGGCGCTCGCCGCGATGCGCGGCGTTCACGAGCTCACGGTCGTGCCGGGGGCCACCCATCTCTTCGAGGAACCCGGGACGCTGGATCAGGCCGCCGGCCTCGCCAGGGACTGGTTCGTCGCTCACCTCACCTGAGGCTGGGCGGGGAGGAAGACCTCCGTGATCCTGCGGGTTGCCGCCGCCGCCCGCCCCGATCCCGGCAGCGCCGGATTCCACGAAATAGGGAACGGAGACCACCCGCATCCGGCAACCGTAGCCACGATGCATCAGGGACCTCCGGCAGTAGACTCGATCGCGGCACGGGTGCATGATGGATTCGGCCATGGCGACGGAGGAGCGATCGTGAACATCGAGGAGTTTCGAACCCGAACCCGGCAGATCGTCAACGATCCGAAGCTCTCGTATCACCAGCGGCGTCACTACCTGGCTGCGATGGCCGAAGAAGCTCTCGAGTACCCGTCGCTCAGCGAGGAATGCCGGGACGCGCTCAACAAGCGGATCATCTGCGACATGTACGAGGGCCATGCTCCGTACCGACCCCGCTACCTCCTCCCCGACTACGGCCGGGCGCTGCGCCGAGGATCGGCCTTCCTCGAACTCGACCCGCCCCGCGACCTGGACGAGGCGCTGAACTTCCTCCTCATCATGTACACCCAGGTGCCCTCGATCACCGGATACCCGGTGTATCTCGGCGATCTCGACACGATCCTGGCGCCCTACGTCACCGACGTCTCGGACGCCGACCTCTCCCGCAAGCTGCGGTTGTTCTGGATCGCCATCGATCGGATCCTCCCCGACGCTTTCGTCCACATGAACCTCGGCCCGGCCGACCACCGGATCATCCGGGTCATCCTTCGGATCGAACGCGAATTGAAACAGGTCGTGCCCAATCTCACCCTCAAGGTGGATCCGGAGATCACCCCGGACGACCTGATCCGTGACGCCGTCGAGACCGTGTTCGAAACCGGGAAACCCCACTTCGTGAACCATCCGCTCATGGTGCGCGATCTCGGCGAGGACTACGCGGCGGTGAGTTGCTACAACTCGCTCAAGATCGGAGGCGGATCACACACCCTCATGCGCCTCAACCTCAAGGAGGTGGCCCTCCTCCACCAGGGAGACATCGAGTCGTTCCTCGAGGACACGCTGCCGTTCTACGCCGAACTCAACGCCGAGTTGATCGAGGCCCGGATCCGGTACCTCGTCGAAGAGGCGGGCTACTTCGAGCACGACTTCCTCGCGGTCGAGGGCCTGGTCGACCTCGACCGATTCTCGGCCATGTACGGGATCTACGGTCTCGCCGAGGCGGTCGACATCCTCATGGAGGGCGCCGGTCGAGAAGGCCGCTACGGGCACGATCAAGAAGCCAACGAGTTGTCGTACCGCATCACCCGCCGCCTCAAGGACCTCGTCCAGTCCCGCCCCATGCCCTACTGCGAGGGCAACGGTGGACGGTGCTTCCTCCACTCGCAATCCGGGATCGACACAGACCTCGACGTGACCGCCGGGACGAGGATCCCCATCGGTGACGAACCGGAGATGTTCGAGCACATCACGAGCGTGGCGCCACATCACGACCTGTTCGAGGCCGGCGTTTCCGACATCTTCCACGTCGAGGACACCGCTCGGCGGAACCCGGAGGCGATGGTCGACATCATCCGCGGGGCGTTCAGCGAAGGTATGCGCGACTTCACGTTCAACCTGGCGACGAACGGCTTCATCCGGATCACCGGATACCTCGTCCGCAAGTGCGACGTGGAGCGGTTCGAAACCGAGGGCGCCCGCCACGGCAGCACGGTGTTCGCCGCAGGATCGGTCGAGAACTCCCACGTCACCGACCGATCCGTCAAGCGGGTACTCGTCCATGAACAGCGTCCGCGGGCATCTCAATAACTTCCTTCGTTTCTCGGCGGTCGACGGCCCCGGGAACCGTTTCGTCCTGTTCCTGCAGGGATGCAACTTCAACTGCATCAACTGCCACAACCCGTACACGATCGCCGACTGCAATCACTGCGGGCTCTGCGTCGCCCCCTGCCCGGAGGACGCCCTCTCGCTGCAGCCGGGACCGCTCGTCGTCGTCGATCGGGCTAAATGCACATCGTGCGACATCTGCATCGATGTCTGCCCGTACGACAGCACTCCCCTGAGCCGGTGGGTCACGGTCGACGAGATGATCGAGGAGATCCGCCGCGGGGCACGCTTCATCTCGGGTGTCACGGTGTCGGGCGGCGAAGCGACGATCCAGCCTGGATTCGTCGCCGCGTTGTTCCGCGCGATCAAGGATGACCCCGAACTACGACACCTCTCGACGTTGGTCGACAGCAACGGAGCGGCATCGCGAGCCGTCTGGGATCGACTCCTTCCGGTCATGGATGGGGCGATGATCGATCTCAAGGCATTCGACCCGGCGACCCACGAGATGCTCACCGCGCACGGCAACGAGTCGGTCCTCGCGTCCATCGAGTATCTCGCCCAGCGCGAACGACTCTATGAGGTGCGCCTCCTCATCATCCCCGGCTTCAACGACCATCCCGACACCATCGCCGCCACCACTTCCTGGCTTCGTGAGGTCGATCCCCAGATGCGAATCAAACTGATCGGCTACCGGGGCCACGGGGTGCGATCCGAATCCGACCACCTCGCAGAGCCCACCCCCGAGTCGATGCAACACCTCGCCCGATTGGTACACGAAGTCGGCCTCCCAGAACCAGTCGTGGTGTGAGGGTCGCGAGTCGCGGGCAAGACTCTCGACTCCCGACTACTCTCTCCCCATGTTCTTGTTTGTCTCTGCCCTCTCTCTTGCAACGACCTCTGCCGAGGATCTCGAAGAGGACCTGCTCCCGGTTGTCATCGGGCTCGTGGTGATCGCGTTCGTGTATGCCGCGGTGGCGACCTGGATGGTCACCGCGAAGGATGACCCGAGAGGCCACTGATCGGATAGGACCGGTGACCTCGGTACGGTGCCGGCACGCGAGGGAAACGGAGATCCCATGAGTCTTCCACACGGGCTTTTCGGCTGGGCCGACGTCGCCGTACCGGACATGGCGGCCGGGAGCGACTTCTACACGAGCCTCTTCGGTTGGGACGCTGCCGAGAGTCCCGGCGGCGAATCGATGCCGTACACGATCTTCAGCCAGGACGGCAAGCCGGTCGCCGGGGTGGGGCTACTCACACCCGAACAGCAGGAGGCCGGACAACCCCCCATGTGGTCCTCCTACGTCATGGTCGATGACGCCGATGCCATCGCGGCCAAAGCCACCAGCCTCGGCGCGAAACTGTTGATGGAGCCGTTCGACGTTCCCAACGCAGGTCGAATGTTCTTCGCCGTCGATCCGGTCGGCGCGGCCATCGGTTTCTGGCAGCCCGGGGAATTCGGAGGGGCCGGTTTGTTCAACGAGCCCGGCGCGATGTCGTGGAACGAACTCGGCTGTCGCGACGTGCCGGCGGCGAAGGCCTTCTACACCGAGCTGCTCGGCTGGACCGCCGACACGCAGGATCACGACGGCTTCACCTACACAACGGTCTCCGTGGGTGATCGTCTCAACGGCGGCATCTACGACATCAGCGGTGTGCTGCCCGATGAGGTTCCTGCGCACTGGTTCGTGTGGTTCGCCGTTTCTGACACCGACGCCGCCGTTGACAAGGCACGCGCCCTCGGCGCCACGATCGGTCGCAGCCCCTGGGACACGAAGTTCGGCCGGATGGCCGTCATCCACGGACCTCAGGGACCGGTATTCGGCGTCGTGACCATCCCGCTGGAGCAGTGATCGCCGGCCTCCGGACGGTCACCCCCTGACTCGGACCCGCGACCCGAAAGACCCTATCGGCGCGGGATCAGGTGCGGCAGGATCGATTCAAGGTCGAGCCAAAGGAGGAGCCGTGGAGAAGGACATCACGATCAACGTGCACATCGAAGAAGACGAAGACACGACGACGGTCGGCACCGTACTCAACCTGCGAGGCGACCACTTCGAGAGCTACGGCCGGGCTCGCCGAAATCCCGTCGACAACCCGATGCCGCTCATCGGTGAAGAACTGGCGCTGGCCCGGGCACTGAACGGCCTCCAGGTTCAGGTCATGGAAGCCGCACAAGAGAAGATCGCGACCTTCCTCAGCGAATGATCCGCCGTGGGGAGACGATCAGCGCCAAACGGGCATGGCCGGCGCGTTCACCAACGATTCGACGAACGTGACCGTGGCCCCCAGGTTGTCGGAATCAGGGATCACGATGACGCCGCCGTTCGGAATTGGTCCGCCTTCTCTGGCTTCATCCGCTTCATAGCCCACCCGCACAGGCAGCGCTGCCGACTTCTGCACGTAACCGGCTTCGGTCGCGTGGTAGAGCGGTCCGCTCCGAACCGGGTTCTTGGGAACCTCGTACGGAGACCGACCGAACGGTTCGGGCTCCTCATCGGACCCGGAAGCTTCGACCCTGAGCATGAGCGTCGGTACCGATTCGATCAACGACTGGATCTGTGATCGCAGTCGATCGGCACCGGCATCGGCCACGTTCGGATCGCCGGGACCTGCTTCGACCTCTCCGAGACCTTCCGCTACGGCCGACTCCGATCCATCGACCGCGCCCGCGACATCCGAGACCTTCAGCGCAGCATCAGCAGGGACAGCCGGTTCCTCAGGTTCGGTGGAAGTCACCGTGTCGAGGATCAGCACCGAGAACGGCGCCACACGGTTGCCGACGTTGGCCTCGGGGCGCTCGATCCCGTCGGATGACACCGTGGGTACGGGCAGGGGCACCATCACCCGTTCGACGGACCGAGCCAATCCAACCAGTTCCTTCTCCACAGCTGTGCTGATCCGATCCCCGACGACGACGATCCGATCGGGAGCAAGCCGCTCGAGCTCGGTCCTCGTCGTGTTGGTGAGGCTGTCCTCCGCGGTGACCAGCAGGGGCCCGTCCAGACGTCCGCTGCTGACACCGCTGCTGAACCATGGATCGACGTCGACCGCCGAGGTCAGGTACACCACCGTCGCGCCGTTGGGGTACGCGCGTTCGGCAACCCGGGTCGCCAGCTGGGCAGGGGACCGTCCGTCGATGCGACTGATCGTGATCCTCCGCGACTGCTTGAGCGATTCATAGGGGTCGATCGGCAAGCCGTTTGGTGTCCGGATCTCGAAATGGACGTGCGGCGCCGTGCCTTCGGCGTTTCCGCTGTCCCCGACCCAGCCGATGAGCTGGCCTTCTTCAACTCGTCCTCCGACGGCAAGATCGGGAACGATGCAATGGGCGAACCCTCCCCGCGCGTTGTCGGTGCCGGGCATGTCGTTGTTCATGTGGAGGTATCGGGTTTGCCAACCGTCGTCGCCGTCGATCCGCACGGCGCAGCCGCCATTGCCAACGTCGGGATTGATCTTGGTGACCACGCCGTCGTGGGCGGCCACGACGGGGAGACCCTTCCAACCGTAGGTCATCAGATCGATGCCGTGATGCTCGCGGCGGCAACCGTCCCTGCATGCGCCGAATCCGGCGTAATACCCGACCGGGCCGACGATCGGGAACGTGATATCACGCACGACCTGGACGCGCGGCACTTTGACGAGCGGCTCGGTGCGGCGCCCGCGCGGCTTTTCGCGCGTGTTGCTGTAACTCGGCGTGGTGATGCTCACATCGGGAACGGCCACCGGATCCGCAGGGCGGACCGGAAGCAGCGTTGTCATTGTTGTTGTCGTCGAGGGCGACACGGGAGCAACCGTCCGCGGCGCTGTCGTAG
>PVMS01118089.1_pt1 | contig 15139 bp, 11 predicted proteins | sample 1853461 | NCBI WGS metagenome assembly PVMS01 (sample SAMN08582032, study PRJNA380276) | Marine sediment metagenome, whole genome shotgun sequencing project. | isolation source: ocean sediment barecode stripped | collected 2017 | reverse complement strand
TGCTAGAGTTCCTCCACATTTGGACGACGTTGTCAAAGAGGATGCACATTCACTATGTACATCTGCCCCAATCTTCGGCATAGCATCGAATATTCGCATTCTACCACCGGCTCACCATTTGGCTTCCGGCTGCGCTCACATGACCTTCAGTCAATGAGAGGATTGGCGCAGCAAGTGCACTGTCGCATTGTCCAAACCGGAGAATCAGAGAAGTAAGCCATCATAGCACCCGTGAACGATTTTGAAAAATAGTGCCAACGTATTAGAATGGGGGGCATGGTCACAGGCAATCCAGAGCGTCTAGAGTGTTTTCGCCGCCGGTACGCGATGCTGAGGCCGGGCTGGGAGCCCGCCACGATGCGGTACCAGGGCTGGGTCGCCGCCGGTGTCTCTGAAGAAGACCGGATTCTGGACCTGGGGTGTGGACGAGGTGGCATCGTCGAGCGGCTGGGGAGTATGGGCAGTTGGACAGGCACGGATCCGGAGTTCAACTCGCTGAGAGAACATCGCCGGCCTTCTCTATCGCGCTGCTGCGCGCAGTCGGAACGTCTACCCTTTACCGCAGCAACGTTCGATATCGTGGTGGCCTCCTGGGTGCTGGAGCATATGCCAAACCCGGAACAGACGCTTCGAGAGATCGCGCGGCTGTTACGCCCGGGGGGCAGCTTCTTTTTCCTCACACCCAACACGTCACATCCGCTGCCCTGGCTGAGCAGGACCATATCCGGGTTACATCCATTGCAGCGGCGCATCGTCACGTGGTATTACGGACGTCAGCCCGCCGACACATATCCGGTGGCCTACCGGGCCAACACCGCCACGGAGATCGAGCGTCTGGGTGCCCTGGCAAACCTACGGTTGGCGAGAATCGAATGGATTGAGGATCCCAGCTATCTAGCTTGGGGCCCACTGAGCTTCCTGGTGGCCATAGGTCTTGATCTACTGCTACCGGGCACGTGGCGAGTGCACCTGGTCGGGGAACTCACCAGAGCGTAGGGCGACATCAGAAGACAGCGCGCTGATTGCAGAGCGCTGATGAGCAATATACTGTGGCAACTGTTCAATAGTTGGGAGGCGACAATGGTCCAGAATAGCAGTCAGTTTCAGTCCCTGTTGCTGCCGGTTCTCATCATCCTCATCATCGGCATTGTTACCATCGCCGGATGGCTGATATGGCTCTCCATCCGCTCTCGAAGACAGCGCGCCCCAGCATCTGCTGAAGCTCAAGCGACAGGCTCCACAACGCCGGCCTACACCCTTGGAGTAAAACGCGACACCATCGGGGGCTGGGAGATCTACGTCAAGGGACAACGCTGCCGGACCCTCGCGGCCGTCTCCGACCCACAGACACGTGAGGAGGTCACAAGCGCTTTGCGAGCTCTGGGCGGATTCGCGAGAGGCGTTGTCAGCCGGGCTCAGCCTACTCCGCCCCCGGTAGAAGCCTCGTCGCGCGAGATCAAGCCTACCAGACAGGCCGCACAACCCGTGTCGCCTCTATCGCAACGCATGGCCCCGCCGGCACAGACTATGGCCGCCGGTACCCCTGGTGCTGTGGAGCCTCCAACACCCCGGACCACGCCCCTGCACGGCTCGATCGCTACCATCGATTTCGCCTATGAGATCAATAGCATACTGGATGAGCTGCTGGTGCAGACCCCAGCACTGCAAGGCCACACCGTCGTCCTCCAGAACACACCCAGTGGCATCAACTTCTTTATAGATGGCACCGCTTATGGCGAGATCGCCGTTATTCCCAGCGAGGAGATCCAAGCGCTGATCCGTCAGGCCACCCGGGAATGGGAGCGAAGATAGCCATTGACCGCACCCCCGGTGTGCGGTAAAATGCCTCACTTTAGCTATAAGGCTGTCAAATAAATGTACTATCATATCTGGACCATCGGCTGCCAAATGAACGTAGCCGACTCGCAACGCGTGGCCGCAGGCCTTGAGCGTCTGGGATACACCCCTACTGATCGGGCAGAAGACGCTGACGTAATGATTCTCAATACGTGCGTAGTGCGGCAACAGCCGGAAGACAAGGCTGCGAGTCGACTCTACCAGCTCAGAAGCATCAAGGAACGCTATCCTGAGCGGGTGCTTGGACTTATGGGATGTATGGTGGGTGTGAAAGACTCTGCCCCCTTGCGTGAGAGATTCCCGTGGGTAGATCTCTTCCTTCCGCCGTCGGATCCGACCGAGCTCTGGTCCTATCTGGCTGAGCACGGCCATCTGAGTGAAGCGCAGACCCTGATCGCTGACGCTGAGTCCCGCAGGTTAGCCCTGGGTCGCACCGACACCATCTTGCCCCCGTCAGAGCAAGGTCACGTGGTCAACGCCTATCTGCCCATCGTGCTGGGGTGCTCGCACGCCTGTACCTACTGCATTATCCCCTACCGCCGTGGCGTTGAGCGCAGCCGCCCGATGAGCGCGATCATCGCCGAAGCGCAGCAACTGGCTTCACAAGGTGTCCGGCAGCTCACGCTGCTGGGCCAGATTGTGGACCGATACGGATACGACCTGCCGGAATTTGGCCAGAGCTCAGCCACCCCGCTGGTCACGCTGCTGCGTGAGATTCACGCCATTGAGGGCTTCAAACGCATCCGCTTCCTGACCAGCCATCCCAACTGGATGCGAGATGACCTACTGGACGCCATAGCAGAGCTTCCCAAGGTCTGTCCGCACATTGAGGTGCCGGTGCAAGCCGGTGATGATGAGGTGCTGATGCGTATGCGTCGCGGGTACACCGTCGACGACTACCGCAATCTCGTAGCGCGGATCCGCGAGCGCATTCCAGGCGTTTCGATCGCCACGGACATCATCGTGGGTTTCCCCGGCGAGACCGTGGCGCAGTTCAACAAGACCTATGACCTGCTCAAAGAGCTTAGGCTCGATAAGGCACACATTGCCCGCTATTCTTCCCGTCCGCAGACGGTCGCTACGCGCCGGCTTGATGACAACCTGTCTCACGAGGAGAAAGAAGAACGGCGCAAGGCCCTGGACGATCTACAGTCGCACATCCTGACGGAGATCAACGCGCGCTATCTCGACCAGACCGTCGACATCTTGGTCGAAGGTTGGCACGCACGTAGGAAGCGCTGGTTTGGACGCACAATCACCGATCGCCTGGTCTTCTTCGATCCTGTCCAGGATTCCGGCAGGGACCCAGGCGAGACCGGGAAAGCTACCAATCACCTGGGACACATCGTCCCGGTCCACATTGAGTGGGCCGGCCCGTGGTCCCTCGTCGGAAAACCGAAGGAAGAATAGAAGAACCAGCGAATGCCAGAATGCAGGAATCCAGGAATAGGTGAGCAGGAGAGTCATCCGGACAACAGCGCTCCGTCTCCCATTCGCTGATTCTTCCGCTCCCCCACAGTTCAGCCAGCAGACAAGGATCTCTGATCATGTCCAACGGTAGCACCCTGAGTATTGGCATTGTCGGCGCCGGCATGACCGGCCTCTCGGCTGCTTATGATCTCCTCAAAGCCGGGCACAGAGTGACAGTCTACGAGGCACGTCCCTATGTCGGCGGCCTTGCCTCGGGATTCAAGGACGAAGGCTGGGACTGGTCTCTGGACCGCTTCTACCACCACATCTTTGCCAGCGACAGCGACATCATCGGCCTTGCCGAGGAGCTCGGACTGCGTGATATGATCTTCTTCAAGAGTCCCGTCACCTCTATTCTCAAAGAGGGACACCTATACCCGATCAACAAGCCGCTTGTGGGGCCGTGGCTAGAGCGCCTCCCTCTGGGAAGGACGCTGTCCAATCTTGCAGATCTGGCCACCACGGCCTTGCGCGTCCTGGCCTTCAAGCCGGCCCCCTTCCTGGGCCGCTTGCGTGTGGGTCTGGTGAGCGCATTCCTACGCTACACTCCGGATTGGCGGTCGCTGGAGAAGGTCACCGCTGACGCCTGGATGGCAAGAGCTGCGGGCAAACGCGCTTATGAGGCCTTCTGGCTACCCATGCTTGAGGGCAAGTTCGGACCTTACTACAAGCAGGTCAATATGGCCTGGTTCTGGGCGCGTCTGGTCGCCCGCACACCAAAGCTCGGCTACTTCAAGGGCGGCTTCCAGAGCTTCCTGGAGGGCATAGCCGCCAAAGTGCGGGAAGCGGGCGGCGACATCCGCCTGAGCCACCACGTCCGCGGCATCCACCCCCTTGAGAATGGCAGGATTCGGCTGGAATTGAAGGCCGGCGACCGAGTCCACGATCGCGTACTGGCGACGATATCGCCACGGATGCTCAAGGAGCGCACTCCCGAGCTGTCGGCCGACTATACCGCAGGCTTGGACGAGTTGGTGTCTATGGGCGCCGTCGTGCTGGTGCTGGCACTCAAGCATCCGGTCACCGATTCGCACTACTGGATCAACATCCCCAAACGGGAGGGGTTCCCCTTCCTGGCCTTCGTGGAGCACACCAACTACATCGACTCATCTCACTATGGGGGGGACACGTTGGTCTACTGCGGTGACTATCTGACACCGGATCACGAATACTTCGGATTATCGGCAGAGGCCCTGCTGGATCGCTTCATCCCCAGCATTCAACGCATTAATCCTGACTTCAACCGCGATTGGGTGCGTGCTTACTGGAAGTTCTCAGAGATCTATGCCCAGCCCGTTCCCTTTCTCAACCACTCGGAACGTATTCCGCCGCTTGAGACGCCCATTCCCAATCTGTTTATGGCCAATATGAGCCAGGTCTATCCATGGGACCGCGGCACGAACTACGCTGTGGAACTTGGTCGTCGCGCCGCCCAGGTGGTTGGGCAGACCGCGCACACAACGCACCAGTCAACGAGGTAACGCCATGGATCAGGAACGGATCACTGCTGCTGTTGCAGCGGACCTTAAGCTAGCGCTGCCCCGCGTCCGCTCCGCTGTACGCCTGTTCGACGACGGGAATACGCTCCCCTTTATCGCGCGCTATCGTAAGGAATTGACCGACTCGCTGGACGAAGAGGAACTGCGCCGGCTGTCCGAACGCCTTGGTTACCGCCGCAATATGGAGGAACGCCGGGCAACCATCCATAGGAGCCTGTCAGAGCAGGGCGTCCTGACACGGGAACTGGAAGACGACGTGCAGTCAGCGGATACGCTGCAGCGCCTGGAAGACCTCTACCGCCCCTACCGCCCGAAGCGACAGACACGCGCCACCATTGCGAGGAAGAAGGGCCTGCAGCCGTTGGCCGATATGATCCTGGCCCAGCCACTTGAGGGCACACATGATCGTCTGGTGGCCGCTTTCGTGACGGCTGATGATGAGGGCGTGCCGTCCGCAGAGGCTGCTTGCCAAGGGGCTCGGGATATCGTCGCCGAGACCGTCGCAGAAGACCCTGAGATACGCGGAAGCATGCGGGCTATGGCCCGGCGGCGTGGCGTCATGAATACCGGCGTGGTCGACAAGAGCAAGGATCCTAAAGGGACATATGAGCTCTACTATGACTTCTTCGGAGACGTCAAAGGACTGCGCCCGCACCAGGTCATGGCGCTCAACCGCGGGGAACGCGAGGGTGTTCTCAAGGTCAGCCTGGATATCCCTGAATCAGAGGCATTGGGCATCCTTGCGATGCGGTATCCAACCGATTCGGGCAGCGCGTTCGCAGAGGATCTACTGGCGGCGCGCAAGGACAGTTACGGCCGACTGATCTTTCCCGCGGTCCAGCGCGAGACTCGTCGCCGGCTCACCGAGATGGCGGATGAGCACGCCATCGGGGTGTTTGCCACCAATCTGCGCTCACTGCTGCTCCAACCCCCGATGCGCGGCCAGACGGTCCTCGGGATTGATCCCGGGTATCGCACCGGATGCAAGGTTGCAGTCGTGGACCCGACCGGCAAGGTCCTGGATACGCGCACGATCTATCCAGACCGGCGAAGAGAACAGGCCAAGGATACACTGCGCCACCTGGTCAAGAAGCATAGCGTGACCGTCATCGACATCGGCAACGGAACCGCGAGCCGTGAAACACAGGCGCTGGTAGCCGAACTCATCGGTGCAGGGCTGAAGGTCCAGTACACCATTGTCAGTGAGGCCGGGGCATCGGTCTATTCGGCCTCTCGCCTCGCCCGGGCAGAGCTGCCCGATCTCGACGTTTCGATCCGTGGTGCAGTCTCTATCGCCCGGCGCCTTCAGGATCCCCTTGCCGAACTCGTCAAGATTGAGCCCAAGGCCATCGGCGTAGGGCTGTACCAGCATGACATCAACCAGAAAGCTCTGGCCGACATGCTGGACAAGGTCGTGGAATCCACGGTGAATACGGTAGGCGCCGATCTCAACACAGCCTCCCCGGCGCTGTTGCGCCATATCTCCGGGATTGGTCCCAAGACCGCAGGGGCGATCGTCGCTTATCGCGATGAACACGGCAGCTTCCCATCACGCAAAAGCCTCCTCAGCGTCTCCGGCATAGGGCCCAAGACGTTCGAACAGGCGGCCGGCTTCCTGCGCATTCCACAAGGGCCGGATGAACTGGATAACACGCCCATCCATCCGGAAAGCTACAAAGCCGCCCGCGCCGTGTTGGACCTCGTAGAGCTGCCGATCGGACACCCGGAGCTCTCACACGCCATCTACGAACTGCGACGTGAGATAGACTTGGATGAGCTGGCGCACGAACTCACCATAGGCAGACCTACCCTGGAGGATATCCTGGCAGCCCTGCTCCGCCCAGGCCGTGACCCTCGGGATGATCTGGAGGGACCGGTGCTGCGGAGTGATGTCTTGACCATTGACGATCTTCACCCCGGAATGCAGCTCAAGGGAACGATCCGAAATGTCGTGGATTTTGGAGCTTTCGTGGATGTCGGCGTGAAGCGAAACGGATTGATCCACATCAGCCAGATGAGCAATGAGTACGTTCGTGACCCGCACGAGAAGGTAGCGGTCGGTGATGTTGTCGATGTTGAGGTCCTGGATGTTGACGTCGACCGCGGGAGAATCAGCTTAGCTCTGGTATCCTGAGGCCCGACTGGGGTAGACCACTGACGAGCACATTATATTGCAGCTGTTGACACTCTGTCTTGCTTATGGTAGCATAGATCATGGCGCGCTGTGGCGATTTCGCCTCCATTTCCTCAGGGGAGCACATGCATGCGCAACGATCTGGCGATTCTGCAGGCAATGCTACGTACAGTCAGCCAAGATAGCCCCACCGATATCACTCTGGCTGCAACTGTCAAGAGAATAGCGGACCTCACCGGATGGCATGGCGTCTCCCTGCTCAACCCATCCGGTACCTTGGGGGAACTCATCGTCATGGCTTCAGCGGGCTCCCAAGCTCCGCCTATCGGCGCCACAATCTCATACAGAGCGCTCGCACCGGCGCCGGAGGGTGCGTCAGGTGCGATTCGCTACGTTGCTAGCGATACCCACTTGTGGTCGGTTTCTTCAGGGTTGCAGAGTACAGGGAGTATGATCATTGCACCGCTGACGCCATGCGGACACGCCTGTGCAACACTGCTCTTCACCAGCGACCACGCGAACGGTTTCGACGACCAGGATCTGACCTTGGCGGAAGCCCTGCGTGATGCGTTTGCCCTGGCTTACCGGAGCGCAGCCACAGGCATTAGGAACACCAGTTATCTGCATGCCTGGATGGCCTCAAGTAACGATGGCGTCATCTTGCTGGACAACGAGCTTCAGGTATCAATGCTCAACCGTCCGGCCCTGAACTACCTCAACCTCCCAGGTAGCATAGAAGCGTGGCAGCAACGTTCGATCTGGGATCTGGTCAGACAGATGCGCACGGACGCTCCAGCCATTGTGCATCAAATTGTCGCCGACATGCAGCATACACAAGCGGGCAGAGACGAACCCAGTGAGGGCGAATACGAACTGGATCTGCAGACTATCCGTTGGTACAGCCTGCCCGTGCGCAATCAACAGCACCAGCTGGGACGGATCCTCATCCTGCGCAACGTGACCAAAGTTCGACTGCTCAGTGAACTTCGACGCGACCTCACGGAGACCATGGTCAGCGACATTCAGGCCCCCCTTGGACACCTTACAAGCGTACTCTCCTCCATAACGCGGGCGGACGGAAACCAACCGCTTCGTGAAGACAAATGCCACGCCGTGGAGAACGCGCTTTCCACAGCCCAGACGATGCTCACCACGATCAACGAATTCATCGATGTGAGCCGGCTTCAGAGTGGACAGATGCCCTTGAGTCCCAGCGCGTTTTCGTTCCCGGATCTGGTGGGGAACGTGGTCCGGATGGCGCAACCTTTGGCGCAAGAGCGCCATCTCGATCTGGAGGAACACGTGGACGAAGGCCTGCCATTGACGTGGGGGGACCGTCGTCTCATCCAGCGAGTACTCCGGCACGTCATCGCCAACGCACTCAAGACCACACCACCGGGTGGCAGGGTGCGAGTCAAGGCAGACGTCTCACCACGCAGTACCGACAAGATCCGGGTCTCGATCAGCGACACAGATCTAGGCATCTCACGCCTTACTCACAATCGAGTGGTGCGGCAAGCTTCCAGAGATCTCCAGGACCGCTGTAGCCATGAGCCCTGGTTGGCCTTCTGCCGCGTTGTGCTTGAGGCCCATGGAGAGCGAATGTGGATATCGCGCTCCGATGATGCCGGGATCACGGTGATCTTCACCCTTCCGCGGGTCTCAGAATCACTGGCTCAACTTGAGGCATATTCCTGACCATCGGCGGATCAATCGCCATCAGAGCCACCTGCGCCTGTCATTGACGGTCGGGCGCTTGGTATGGGACCGCATTCTGTGCTAAACTCCGGGCTATGAACGTCCTAAGACTTCCCGGTCGACTCACGGACATCCAGACGCTGCTTCGGTCGCTTGACTGGCATACGATGGAACACGAAGTGGCGCAGGAGACAGCTTCGCGGTTGGTGATCGTCGGACCGGTCAACAGCGGCAAGTCAACGCTCTTCAACCGCCTGCACGGACGCAGGATCTCAGCCGTCAGCGCGGTGCCGGGCACGACCACGGGCGTCATCGAACATCCTCTAGGACCGTTCCTGCTGGTTGACACCCCGGGTTTCGGAGAGGTCTGGGGGATCGACCGTGCGTCCACCGCCCAAACAGCAGCCGACCACGCCGATCTGGTCCTTTTGCTGCTGGATGCCGTGGCCGGCGTACGGCAACCGGATCTCGACCTCTACACGGCGTTGCTGGGTCTGGGCGTTCCCGTGATTGTTGCGATCAACAAGACAGACCTGATCCCCAAGGAACTCCCTTACGTTCTCGAGAACGCTGAACGGCTCCTGGGCGTCCGACCAGTAGCACTATCAGCGCGTACCGGCACGGGTATCGTTGACAAACTCCTACCCGCGATTCTCTCCGCCGCGCCGAACGTTGCGGTATCGATGGCCAAAGCGCTGCCGGACGTGCGGGAACACATCGTGAACCGCATCATCCGGCGTACCGCCGGCGTCAACGCCCTGATCTCCTTGGAACCAATCCCCGGGCTTGACATCCCCCTGCTGCTGGCATCACAGACACGGCTGGTCTTGCGAATCGCTGCGGTGTACGGTCGGTCCATGAGCATCTCCCATGCGCGCGAGCTCCTCACCACGATGGCCGGGAGCCTACTGTCACGGTATTTGGGAATGCAGCTGGCCAAGCTCGTGCCGGGACTTGGGTGGCTGGTCTCAGCGGCGCTTTCGGCCGTGACGACCTGGGGCATGGGACAGGCTGCACGGCACTACTTTGAGGCCGGGGGAAATATCCAAGCACCGAATCTCAGGCAGCAGTACCGGCGGATGCGCCAGTTGGCCCCTGGCCGGCTTCTCAAGCGATCAGCCGATCAGGGAAAGGATCACGCCACCGAACCTAACACCGAATCATGGCCAGATGACGTGAAGAGGTGAATCGTGAACGCACGCTCAGTGGGGAAAGGTCGCACACAGAAAGCGACTGACGGGGCCGATCGTCAGGTGCTGGAGCAGGAAGTAGCACGATTGCGCACGCTGCTGCGGGAGGCGCGCGCCGACACACGCAGAGAAGCCTGGGCCAAAGCGCGCCGGCGCTTCAGGGTTCACGTCGCGGGGCTGGGACTTGTCGCGCTGATCGTCGGCGGTTTTATCGGCCATTATGGATTTCCCAGGGAACCGCCCACGCCCGAATCAGCGCAGGTACCGGCATCACCGGACTGGCCTGGCCCGGCCGACTCAGACGGCACAACGGGCACAGGTGACCAAGCCAACACTACGCCCTGGCCCATCAGCGTCTATGTCAGCGGCGCAGTCGCCAAAGCCCAGGTTGTGGAACTCCCGGCAGGCAGTCTGGTCGCGGACGCACTTGACCGAGCCGGCGGCGCCGGCGCGGATGCCGATCTGGACGCCGTCAATCTGGCGGCACCTCTAGTCGACAACCAGCACATCGTCATCCCGCGTCTGACAGATCGAGTCAGCTTGGCAACACCACTGCAACTTAGCGCGAGTTCGACACCGGCGGCCCCCATCGACATCAACACCGCATCGCCCGACGAGCTGGAGTCTCTGCCCTACATAGGTGAGAGCAAAGCTGCAGACATTGTGTCCTATCGAACGGCAAGCGGTCCGTTCGAGCGGATTGAGGACATTCAGAACGTACCGGGAATCGGGCCGGCCACCTACGAGCACATCGCGCACTTGATCGCGATAGAAGACTGAGTCGACAAGATGGTGACTTCAATAGTTGTCTGGTATCTGGTACTGCAGTTCATGGCCTTGATAGGGCTGCCGTTGGCATTCAGTCTGTTCAAACGGCTCCCCAGCAGAGGTTACGGCACCGCCAAAGCCCTGGGCTTACTCCTCACCGGCGTCATCTTCTGGTGGGGCGGGATTCTGCGCCTATGGGGAAACACAGGCGGCGGCGTTCTGGCAGCAGCAGCCATTGTGTTGATCGTAGGACTCGTTCTGATGCGGCGGCATTGGCACGAGCTGCGCCCCTGGTGGCAGAGCAACCGGCGCTATGTGATCGTCGTCGAAGTGCTCTTTCTGATCGCCCTGGTCGCATGGGCATTTGTCAGAGCCAGCCAGCCGCAACTCCAGACTGCGGGCGGGGAGAAGTGGATGGAGATCGCGTTCCTCAACGCGATGCTCCGCGCCCCCACCTTGCCCCCCCAGGACCCGTGGCTACCCGGCTTCACCCTCTCCTACTACTATCTGGGCTATCTCCTACTTGGGGTGCTCACCCGCCTGAGCATGCTCGCCCCCACTGTAGCCTTCAATCTCGGCAATGCCGGGTGGTTTGCGCTCGTTGCAGCACAGGCCTACAGTATCGTCTATGATCTAGCCCACGGAAAGGCCGTATTCCGGTCATTGGTGGCTCCACTGATGCTGCTGCTCGCCGGCAACGGCGAGGGACTCTTTGAGGTCCTGCATGCACGCGGGTACCTGTCAGCAGGCTTCTGGAAATGGCTGGACATCAACCGGCTGGATCAACCGCCCCAGCCGCCATACAGCCCGATTCCCCAGCGCTTCTTCTGGTGGTGGCAGGCGTCCCGCACGATCCGGGACAGGACGCCGTGGGGAGATGTTCAAGAGGTCATAGATGAATTCCCGGCCTTCAGTTTCATCCTCGGCGATATGCACCCACACCTGCTGGCGCTGCCCTTTGTGCTCATCGCCATCGCTATGGCGCTCAATGCCTACCGGCAAGCAGTTGAGACCAAGAATGGGGCAACAGAAGAGACCTCGACCGGAGAAGCCGTGAGTGACGACGCTGACAAGCGGAAGGCGCCTCAACGACCAGTAGCCAAGTGGCTCACCTCAACCTGGAACAGCCTGCGTCACCGTATGTGGCCCTTAGCCGGGTATGCAGTCATCTTGGGGGCACTGGGCTTTCTGAACACCTGGGATCTTCCCATCTACTGGGCTGTGCTCGTGGGCGCCTGGATTCTGGGACGATACGCCCACGCAGACAAGTCAGTGGCCTCGTTCCTGACCACAGTGTGGAAAGTCATCCCCGAAGCTGGCGTACTGGGAGTTCTGAGCATCGTACTCTACCTGCCTTTCTGGTTTGCGCTACGCTCCCAGGCCGGCGGCATTCTGCCCAACCTCTTCAACGCGACCAAACCGCAGCAGTTCGTCGTGATGTTCCTCCCTCTGCTGATACCTGCGATCGGCCTGATCGTGGGTAGCGCTCAGCGCAGGTCCGTCAGACCACTCCCGGCCATTGGCCTGGGGATGGCTTTTGTGGTCACCATCGCGTTGGTGGCACTTATCGTGGGATCGGCGACAGCCTATCCCTACCTCATGGCCATCATACGCGGGGAATCGATACAGGGATACAACCTCGCCCCGGAAACCGCGTTGACCGCGCTCAAGCTGCGCCTGCAGAACTCCTGGATCGGGCTGTTTCTGGCCATCGGGGCGGCGGCAGCATTAATCGCGATGGTCCAGCCCATTCCGGCCGGCGGTGAGAAGGCGGGTGGTTCTCCTCAGGAGTCGCAGACGCCAATTGACGATGGTTTCCCGCTGCTGCTCGCGCTGATGGGCCTGCTTCTCACACTGGCGCCCGAGTTCGTCTATCTCCAGGACGTCTTCATGACGCGCATGAACACCATCTTCAAGTTCTACTTCCAGGCCTGGGTTCTATGGTCATTGGCGGGTGCGTGGCAGCTCACCGTGTGGCTTCAACCGATCAGGGGCGCGATGAAACTGACGCTGGGGCGCCGCACGGCGGCAGCGGTCGCGCTCCTCATGATCGCAGCCGGCTTGGTCTATACTGTCTTGGCCATACCTGCACGCGCCCGAGAACAGGGCGTTCCCTGGACCCTCGATGGCGCAGCTTGGCTGCAGCAGTCGTACCCGGAGGATGCAGCGGCGATCTTATGGCTCAATGACAACATCAAAGGGACGCCTGTCATTGTCGAGGCCCCCGGTGACCAACACCGCGCCTATGTCTATGAAGGCAGGGTCTCAGCGCTCACCGGGCTCCCCGCGGTATTGGGCTGGGGAGGGCACCAGCGCCAATGGCGTGGCAACTATGATGAGCCCGGTGCTCGCGAAACTGATCTCAACATCTTGATGACAACGCTGAACCACACAGAGGCATCACAGGTGCTGGAACGTTACAACGTCGGCTACGTCTACGTCGGACCCCTGGAACGTCAGCGCTATCCCGAAGAGGCGCTGGCGAAGTTCGCTGAGATGTTCCCGGCCGTCTACGACCAGAATGGCGTCACCATCTACCAGGTTCGGTGAAGCCGGCTTTGCTTCATATGATTGGACTCCTCATCGCAAGCCGGACGCACGACGAGATTTGACGATGGCCCGCCACACAGAGACGATCACAGCTATAATATGGCTACACACCTGATCTTGATGCACGCACTCTGGGGCAGCCGAGTGCTGCCCAGATTGATACATTGAGGTATAGGCAGAACAACCCATGCCAAAACTACCCGAGGGAGTATACCGGCCGCAACGGTTCGCCGCCTGGTCGCCACTTACAACTACGCCCGCTTCAGAGAGGCAGCCCAGAACCTGGAACTGCGCCGCAACGTGCTCACCGTACTGGCCTACGTCCGCGATCACAAGGTCATCGGCACACATTCGACCGGCAACATGCCGCGCAAGCACATCCGCGCGGTCACGGCAGACTTCATCACCCCGCCCGTTCTGGACCAGCAGATTGGCGACCGTATCTACAAGTTACGCACCGAGTTCGAGGTATGGCCCCTCCTTTTCATCCATGGGCTGCTGGAAGTGGCGGGGTTTCTGGTGACGCCGAAGGGTGCCCGGTGGCTGATCACCGACACAGGCCAGCGTTTCCTAGAAGAGGAACCGCTCTTTCAGACGCTCTCCCTCTTCTCGACTTGGTGGCATCGCGTCGATTGGCGGTTTGCCAGTGGCCATAGTATCGAATTGCCCAGGAACTTCCCGACCGCCACGTCAGCATACTTGCTCTCCCAGCCCGTCGGGAGGTGGATCGAGTTCGAGACCTTTGCCACAACACTAGGTCAGCGCACTGGATTGTCGAGAGCTCTGCCAAATCCCCCAGACAGTGACCGCCAGGATGCCAATCGTATGCTGCTGTTCTATGACATCCGCCGGATGGTGACCGACCGACTGATCGACTTCGGAGTCGCTGAGGGTCGCTACAAGGAGGAGATCGTCGGCTTGAGTACCTCCCCACGGATTCTAGCCTTCAAAGTCACCTGGCTCGGCAGGGCGCTGCTGGAAGGCCTGATGCTCTAGTCCCAAGCGTGGGCCTCTGACAACCGTTTGCCGGCAGACCATATGACCAACAACCGTTCTGGTTTGCAGTTCATCTTCGGAGCGCAAACCAGACAGGAGTTTAGGCAGCCTGGTCAGTAGTGCGCAGTTCTGGCCCGCAGTCGCTCACTGTGACCATCGTCGTCAGGGCCAAAACTGCCAAGCTGGTGGAACGAGAGCGCAAAAGCGCTCTCGTTCCACCAGTCGGTTGCTCTTGTGGTCACGTTTGGTACTATTGGTGCTAGGCAAGAAGGAGTGAAACCTGATGAGTGACAAGAGCAAGAACCGCAATGACACCACCCCGCTTAGCGATGAGGAGCTGAACGCGTTAGCGACGGACTTCATCCGCACAGCCGTAGTTAAGGATATCACGTCCGGACACTATGACCGTAGAGTACACACGCGCTTCCCACCTGAACCCAACGGCTATCTGCACATTGGCCACGCCAAGGCGTTGGCGATCAGCGCTGGCATCGCCCGCGACTTCGGGAATTCGCCGGCGCGCATCCGCCGGAAGAGGTCCAGGTTCTCCTCAACCGAGCGATTCCGGTAGGGGCTATCCGTACCGGGGGAGGTCAACGTGCCTCGGTATTCGCGGATTCCATCTGGGCTGAGGTCATCAACGTATGCCTGCCCCTGCTTGATGAGTTGTTCGGCCCATTCGTATGTTTGCTCGAAGTAGTCCGAGGCGTAGAAGATCTCGTCGCCGAAATCGTGTTCGAGCCAGCGCACATCATCAATGATGCCGTCGACGTATTCCTCTTCTTCCTTCACCGGGTTGGTGTCATCGAAGCGGAGGTTGAATTCGCCACCGAAGTCACGGGCGATGCCAGCGCTGATCGCCAAGGCCTTGGCGTGGCCGATGTGCAGATAGCCGTTGGGTTCAGGTGGGAAGCGCGTGTGTACTCTACGGTCATAGTGTCCGGACGTGATATCCTTAACTACGGCTGTGCGGATGA
>PVMS01090683.1_pt1 | contig 15148 bp, 18 predicted proteins | sample 1853461 | NCBI WGS metagenome assembly PVMS01 (sample SAMN08582032, study PRJNA380276) | Marine sediment metagenome, whole genome shotgun sequencing project. | isolation source: ocean sediment barecode stripped | collected 2017 | reverse complement strand
CTTGTGAACCTTGGCAACGCGGTCGCGGATGGCTTCGATAAAATCTGCGAGTAGTTTGCGCATTGAGTCCTGGCCCATTTCTGCGCCTGCTGGTGTCAATTCGGCTTGCAATTGCGGCCGGGGACCGAGGCGCTTGAGATAGCGGTGAGTCCTGGACGCAGCGCCCAACAGCTTGAAGTTGACCTGGTAACTCCCCGTTTCCTCACCTTCGGCAAACTGGATGTCGACCAGGCTGGTTTCATCATCGCGGATGTCGGCGTCGGCCGAGACATCGATGGAATGAATATCGTAGGCGCGGTAGAAATCGTCCAGCAGCGAACGGGAAAGCAGGTCTTGTCCGGCTGATGCGTTCACGTCCCGGTCGTTCCGTTCAGGCGCCACGAAGAGAGTTCCTCAGGCAAGCTCATCGGCCAGGAGGAATCCGGGCTCGGGGGTGTCTTCCAGGCCCCAGCCGCCCATCAGGTAATGATGAACGATCCGGATTGCGATCAGCCCGATGTGCTCTGCGAATCCATCCAGGTCGCCAAAACGGTCGCCCAGCTTTGCCGCAAGGTATCCCTGCATCGCGTCCATGACCCAGATTGGAACAAATTCGGCAAATGCTCTTTGCGATTCTTCCTGCACGGCTTCAATAAAATCGCAGCCGCGAACGAAGCGCTCGCGATTGGTGACCTCGTAGCGGCCAGGAACGAACGTATCCCAATCCAGTTCGAGGAAACCGCGCATGTACCTGACGAAGTTCCAGATGTGGTAATCCGGCATCAATCCATAACGGGCATTGGGCAGGATCGTGTCAGATGAAAACAGCAGGTTCTCCCCGGCGAAGTGAGCACTCAGGTTCCCCGTGCCGTGCGTGGGACCGGGGTTGAGCAGAGTGAACTGCAGTCCGTCGATGTCCATCTCATGGCGAGTGCCACTGAGTTCACGGGTCGGAACCCGCTGCCCGCGCGCCTGGCGCAGGCGAATCACCCTGGCGCACATCTCGTCGGCAATGATTTCGGCTTCCGGCGCGAAATCGTCGGCGAAACCCGCATGATCCAGATGGTCATGACTGTAGATCACCGTGGCGATGGATTTACCGGGGATCGTTGCTTCGACCGCCTTGCGGTAAGCACGCGCAGCGCCCGGGGTACCAAAAGTGTCAAAGGCGAGGATGCTGCTGTCGCCCTCAAGGAAAAGGGTTCGCCGGACACCATCACTGATGGTCCACATCCGTTCAGAAATCCGGTCTACAGACATTTCTGGCTCACGCTCCAGGTATTGCCTGGCGTTATCGGCGGTAAAAATTCCGGTATTCAGGTCGCTCATGATTTTCCGTTCCTTATCTGAACTGGTGCCTATAACGGTGTCGTATCCTGTCGCCAATTGCCTTCAATACCCCAGCCACCAGTCAGGTATTGCTGCATATAGCGGGACAGGTTCATGGCGCAGTATTCTCCGAACCTGAACAACTGCCCGAACTCGCCGGCAAGGTTCTGATTCGTGTATTGCGTGACCTCCGCCCAGTCGTGCGGATCCAGGCCATCGAAAATTGCCTGCTGCGCAACGTCGGACATCCGGTCATAAAAATCCAGGCTGTCAATGAATCCCTGGCGGTCGGTAATCCAGAAATGACCGGGTATGAACACGTCCCAATCCAGACTCAACAAACGTTTCATCGCCGCCACGTAAGGCGTGAGGTGCCAGTCGGGAAAAAAGGTGTAACCCACACCAGGAATCACAGTGTCCACCATGAACAGGACTTTGCTCCCGGGAAAGTACGCGGCAATGTTGCCATCGCCATGGGTCGGTCCAGGGTAAATCAACTCGAAGTCGTTGCCATCGATGGACCAGGACTTGCGTTCTGTTGCGAAAACCTCGGTAGCGGGCAATTGGCCGTCGGCACGGCGCGCCCGGACTACCTTGTCGCACAGGTCGTGCGCGATAATATTTGCATCGGGCGCCATGTCCGCAGCGTAACCCGTGTGGTCCAGGTGATCATGCGAGTAAATGAGGGTGTGGATGGGGTTGTTGGGGTACACCCTGCCAATCGCAGCCGCGTAAGCGCGGGCGGTGCCGGGTGTGGTCAGGGTGTCAAAGGCAACCACGCCTTTGCGGCCCTTGAGAAAAATGGTCCGATAAATCCCTTCGCTTACCGACCAGATATTATCCCGGACGGGCGCGTAGGTGATGTCACGCCAGGCGCCCTGGATGGGTATGTCACCACCGAGGGTGAAAATACCGCAATGTTCACAGGGTGTGTCCTGTGCGGGTCCTGGATCTTCACTGTGATCATTCATTGGCTGCGCTCTTGTCGAGTGATTGCCCGGACCACGAAACTGTCCGCGACCGGGGAGTTGGTGAGAGGCGGTTCTGACTCACCGTGTTTGAACTTTTGCATCGAAACAGGAAGCCCAGCGTAATGGCTGAGGAAAGCTCGCGTTGCCTGGCCCAGAAGAATGGCGTCGTTACGCTTTGCCATCAGCACGACGAAATCTTCCGGACTGTCGATGTCCATACCCAGGCGTTCATCTACCACCATTCCCAGTTGCAGCTTGTGATCCCCGGCTTCCCTGACGAATTTCTGAAAGCTGTTGCGTCCGAATTTCAGCTTGATTTCCAGCGGCAGGGGCGCGAGCAGCAAGTTGGTTCCCTTGCCGTTTTTACATCTGGCTGCGCGAATAGTGCCTTGTGGCGCAGCCTCAATGAACCGGTCGATGGTTGCGGTATTCAGAAAAGGCAGGTCGGCGTGTACGATCAGGGCCCGGTCCGCACCCTGTGAGTGGGCACAGGCCGCTGCCGATTCGAGTTCGCGGTTGAGTCCTTCGTCCCGGTGTGAATAAAAAACGTCCACTTTAAGATCCCGAAACAGGCGGCCAGCCTGCGGTTCGCTGCTGACCAGGAGAATTTTCGTAATGAATGCTGATTTTTCCAGCACAGTCAGAACGTCCCGGGCCATGGCGAGAACCAGGTTCCTGCGCTGGTCTTTACTCAATGCCGGCTCGAGACGTTGCTTGGCCCGGTCCAGGTTTTTCAAAGGCACCAGCGCCCAGGTGTTATTCATGTTGTGCCTCCTTTGCTTATCCCGTAATTCTGCCCGGCAGAAAAACGATGATTGAACTTTAAGTGGAATCAAACAGCCGGTCTTGAACATAAATGCAGAGAAATTGACGCTTCGTGCAGAGTTTGATCGATAAATTTTTCTGTTTTTCACTGCCTCCGCCTTGCCTGCTATAGTCTAGTATCGTGCAATTGCGAACCTGCACCAACCCATGTCTGGACCGTCCGAAGGAGGGAGAGTGACCGCAAACAGCTATGCGCCGGATCGTGTCGAGCTATATGCCCTCAAGGGCCTGCCGCTGGTTGAAGCCGGGCAGGATCTTGCTGAACTGATAGCTTCTGCACTGGAAGCCAATCAATGGGTACTCACAGAAGGCGACCTGCTGGTTGTTGCACAGAAAATCGTGTCCAAGGCCGAAGGACGCGTGGTCTGCCTGGCCGATGTTGAGCCCGGCCCCGAAGCGCAACGCATTGCTGCAAAAACAAACAAGGATCCTGCCCTGGTGCAATTGATACTCGATGAATCCGTGGAGATTGTGCGCCAGGAACGGGAGTTGATCATTGTTGAACACCGCCTTGGATTCGTGATGGCGAACGCCGGCATAGACCAGTCAAATTCACTCGCTGGTCAGGTTATCCTGCTGCCGGAAGACCCAGACGCCTCAGCGGCCAGGCTGGCGCAGGGATTGGGCGAAATTTGCGGCTGCCGGATCGGCGTGATTGTCAGCGACAGCATCGGCAGAGCCTGGCGTAACGGCACCATTGGCCACGCGCTGGGCGTGGCGGGATTCAGTCCGTTGATAGACTTGCGCCAAACCGGGGACCTGTTCGGCCGGCCCATGCAGGTATCGGAGGTTGGGATAGCCGATGAGATTGCTGCGGCCGCTTCGGCATTGATGGGGCAAGGCAGTGAAGCCAAGCCGGCCGTTATCATTCGCGGATTCAACCTGGAGCACGACCCGGAGGCGTCGATCAGGCCACTGCTGCGGGACAAGTCAATGGATCTTTTTCGATAAGGGAAACAATGATCAAACAGGCTGCAAACAGCCCAGACATCTATTATCCTTGGATCTGCATTTCTTCCAATAAACGGCCAAGATCATGATGAAACAATCAGACCAGGATGCCGGCACCATCGCCGCCCTGATGATCCGATTCAAAGAGTACCGCCTGCCCCGCGCAAAAAGACTTTTAAAGAAGGTCAATGGGGGTGAAACGCTCAGCGATGATGATATCCGCTTCCTGAAAAGAGTCTACACCGATGGCAGAAACACCCAGCCACTGGTCAAAAGGCACCCTGAGTACAGGGAACTCATCAGTAAGGCCATCGATTTGTACACCGAAATCATCACCAAAGGCCTGGAAAACGAAAAAGCCCCGCCACCCGGACATTAGGAGCGGCGTCCCGGAGCCAGCGAAAGGGTTAATCAGTGCAGGCTTCCATGTTATCTACCAAGTGTCTGGCGAGATGTATCGTCGCTCTGGCCGCCAGCGTCAGTCTGAACGGATGGGCACAACAGGACTCCGGGCAGAGCACCAGTATCTATGACAGGATCTGGGCCGCCCCGGTCTTATACGAAAGCGCCGATAATTCGACCCTGCAGTCTTTCTCCCTGATTGGCCGCTACCACGGTCAGGGCTGGGCCGTGAACGCTAGACAGGGAAATGCCCAGGACTGGGAAAACCGGCGCATGATTTTTGGCTTTAATTCCAAGTGGTTCCAGTACTACACGCTGCATGCGCAGATGTATCTGAAGTCCGGTCCGGGGACAATCTACAACGGCTTGTACCAGGCCTATATCAAGTGGTCGCCGCCGGATACCGATTTCTCCCTTAGCGCCGGCCGGATGGATTACCTGTTCACCGGTTACGAGCGCAGCTTAAGCTCGAAAAAAATCAATACGATTGAGCGCGGCCTGTTGGTCAATCAAATCATGCCGGCCGAAGTGGTTGGAGCGCTTGTGCAGGGACAACAGGGGCGCTTCTCTTACCAGGCCGGCTTGTTCAGCCGCAGTATCGAGGAAGAATTCGACGACTTTAACAGCGGTGCAGCGGCAATGGCCGGTGTCGGCTACGATGCGGCGCTTTTATTTGAGGAGGGCAAGCTGCACCTTGACTACCTCTACAACTCAAGAAAAACTGAGGGCAATGCATTCAGACCCTTTCGCCATATCGCCTCCCTCTGGCATCGAGGCCAGAGTGGGCGTCTTGGTATGGCCATAGACCTGACCGCGGCCCTTCCTTTGGAAACTGACGGTTATGTCTGGGGCTTGACCCTGGAGCCAACCTGGACCCTGCTCGACGAACTGCTTGGCAACAGCGACCCGTTGCAAGCGGTTTTTCGCTACCAGTACGCTACCAGCAGCGAGGACAACGGCTTGCACCTGCAACGCCGCTATGAGGAAACAGTCACCACCGGTGAGGGCAATAAGTACCATGCCTTTTATGCAGGCCTCAATTACTTCCTTTACGGTCATAAACTCAAGCTGATGCTGGGGAGTGAATATGCTCACATGGAAGACGATGCCAATGACGGTGGCGCCTACCGTGGATGGACGTGGTTCGGCGCTGTACGGCTGTATTTCTGAGTCGGCTTACTGCCCGTTGCTTCATTTTCGTGCGTAATGCTGCAAAATGCGTTTAGCCTGCCCGAAGTATCCGCTACCGAACAGGTTCAGGTGATTCAGGACGTGGTAAAGCTGATAGATCGGAAGGCGATCCTCGTGACCCGGGGCCAGCGGCGACGCCTCGGCGTAAGCTTCGTAGAACGCAGGCTCGAAGCCTCCGAATAAGTGCGTCATTGCAAGATCCGCCTCTCGATGCCCGTAATAAACGGCAGGATCGATCAAACAGGCCTCGCCGCGATCATCGACAATATAATTCCCGCCCCAGAGATCACCGTGCAGAATGCGCGGAACCTCGGTGGCAGAACTCAATAGCTCAACGATACCCATCTCAGCCTTATCCAGCAGCTGCTCAAATTCATGGCCATAGCCACTGCTCGCCACCAGGCGAACCTGGAACCGGAGACGGCGCTCCATAAAAAATTCGGGCCATCCGGACCCATCATCCCCGCCAGCCTCATCCCACGGGCCACTAAGAGGAGCGTTGAGCTGCCTGGTGGATCCGATAAAGTTGTCATGTGGAAACCCGCAGGTCCTCGCTCGATGTTCATGCAGTTGCGCCAGGCCCTGGCCGAATGCTTCAGCAAAACCTGGCTTCTTCGGAGCTTCCCGGATCAGTTCAAGCACAATGGCGTCCTCACTGACTGCAAGCACCTCCGGTACCCGAAGCGCACTGGCAACAGCTAAAGCACGCAGCCCTTCTGCTTCGCGTTGAAACATTTCAGGCGCTCCTTGTTCAATGCTGCCTGCACTCTTACGCGCACTTTTAATAAAGACTTTCGATCCATCCTCAAAGGTGGCGATAGCTGCATCAGCGATGCACCCGCCGCTGATGCCCGCCAGGCCAATGGGCGGACCGGCGCCAAGTTCGTCCAGGACCGAAGGATAAGATCTGCCCATAAACCGGCCGTAATCAAATTTGCCGCAGGAGGTTCGCGCAGGCATCCTCAAGGATTTCTATTACCTTGTAAAAGCCGGCTTCACCACCGTAGTAGGGATCGGGCACCTCAGTGTCTTCGTGCACTTCACAGTAATCGCACATGCGAACGATCATTGCCCCGCCGGCGGGGTTCATGTCACTCACGTCTCGAAAATTCTCATCATCCATCGTGACAATCATATCGAAACGGTCAAAGTCGGCGCGCTGGATGCGGCGCGCCATACTTTCAAGCCGGTATCCACGCTCTTGCGCCGCTGCGCGCATGCGGCTATCCGCCCTTGCCCCTGCGTGAAACCCGATCGTTCCAGCCGAATCGATCTCGAACTCGACACTGCGTCCGGCATCGGATACGAGTTTGCGAAACACACCCTCTGCGGTCGGCGAGCGGCAAATATTGCCCATGCAAACAAAAAGAACAGATTTCATGAAATGCACGCTACCCAAATGAATGAAGAATTCAAAAGCATAAACCAATTTGAATTTAACCCACAAAATTTTCAGTGTGGGTCGACAAAAAGATGACAAAGCGATTGATTATTCCCGGCCGCTATTGCCCCACCGACAATTATTGTCATGTTTGCTGACGTAATTGGGCAATATCCAGTCAATTTTGGCTAAATGCAAAATTGCGAAATTCAATAACTATCTGTTTTTGTTTGTTTTTTTCAATTTTTACAGACTTGGCCCGCTTATTGCATTTATAGAATTGTACAAACTAACTGACTGGTAGCAGTTAGCGGGAAGAATCGGAGCCCCGCCCCTCTTTGCCCAATCGGGGTTCCGACCCTCCCAATCCCACCGGGAATTGCCTGGTAGGAAACGGATTTCAGGAGATTTTGTCATGGACGACACCAGGCGCATTAAGGCTCTCTCGCAGTCGCAAATACAAAATCTCGAGAATTATCGCCACCTGCAAACTGACGATAGATCAGTTGGCACCCCACCCTGGTTCGCCAGGACGATGCCGCAGCACCGCTTGAAAACCAGAATGCTAGGGGGACGAGCAAAAACGATCAGGCGCTTAGGGGGATGTTACAAGCTCTGATCACTAAAGATGGCCAATGTGCCGTAACGAAAGTAAAGCACAGAAATCAGGACATCAGCTGTAATATTAAATCCCGGCGCAAGCCGGGTTTTTTTTGATCGTCTCCTGCCAGTATTGCTGCTAATCCTTGATTCTTACTTTCTGCAGCCGCAAGATCAGAAGGGCTGCAATGAATCCGACCAAAGCGAGCACTGCCACAAAACCGAACAGCAGGCGGTAGCCGGTGACGCCCGGATAGGTGTCCAGCAGGTATCCACCCAACACGGGCATGTAGATGTCCGGCACAAAGCCCAGGGCTGAAGCTACTCCCGCGGCCGTGCCGGTCAGCGCCAGAGGGATTCCGCCCTCTTCCAGCAAGGCGAAATAGATGCCGCGCAAGGCAAAAATGAACGTGGCCGAGATGGCGACATTGACAATGACCAGTGGCAGGACCGAGGGATCAGAGGGTGTCAGGGCGAACAGCGCAAAACTGATGGCCGTGATGGCCAGGCTGAACGCCACGGACCGTGCGATGCCGAACCTGTCTCCCAGGAAACCGGCAGCCAGAGCTGCGAATGGCTTCAGCCACATACGCCCGACGCTGAGCACCCCGGCCATCGTGACACTCATCAGGAAAACGTCACTCGCATAGGGTGTGAAGAAGAACGAACCCCAATAGGCGCTGTAGGCTGTCAGGATGACGATGGAAATCAACCACACCACCGGCATCTTCAGCACCTGCAACACTTCCCGCGGCCCCACCGGGCGCTGGTCCGACGAATCCACAAGCTCGTTGTCCACGATCAGGAACCAGGCAGCTACGCCAAGCCCCAGATTAAATAATGAAAACACAACGATCACCGAGGACAAAGCGGCATAGGTACTGCCCAACCAGGCAAATAGCGCCAGCAGAGCCGTGTGACTGATAACTTCGCCCAGCCCGCGCCCGGTTTCCAGGATACCGAAGGCGCGGCCCTGTTCATCGGCTGGCGCCCAGCCACGCGTCGCCTTGATCATCGCGCCCCAGAAAACCAGGGTAATGCTGATGCCCCAAAAAGCATGTAACAGGAGATTGGCCGTGTAGCCGGGGAATGTTGCGAAATACAGTCCGGAGCCACCGGTGGCCAGCATGCCCAGGGTGATAAGTTTTCTCGAAGAAACCCGGTCCGCCAACCAGCCGCCTGGAAAATACGTCAGCATGGATACCGCCCCGAACACACCCATCAGCATTCCCATCTGCGTATTGCTCAGGTTCATGGCCTCCTGCATCGGGATGTAATAGACCTCGCGCAGGAAAGGCGCCAGAAAAATCATACCGCCTGACACACTGAGCACCGCCATGATCAGCCAATGCCGCAGGTTTATCATTACTTCAAAGCCCTTGCCGGGCTGCCGGGCGGGTATGCGGTTTGAATGGAAGTCATCAATGCCTCACAACAGGATCTGAAGAATAGAAGCCCCTTTCTCCAATGTCCACTTTATGGGCCCTGGCAGCCGTAATGGCATGGTGTACTGCGGTTACCAGGGCCAGGAAATCCGGGCGAAATATCTGAATTGGTGTCAAATTTTTATCGTCCGGCGCGATGTACAATTGATCGAGCACAGCAATAGCATCAAAAATTACTTGTCATTTTCCGAATTGACCGATACTGTGGCCACCATCAGACGGAATTGTGTAAGATAAAGTGTTTTGCAAAACCCCGTCTGTGTTAGAGATTAGTTGCAAGTCCTATAGGTCTACTCAGAAGTCACGTTTCGGTTTCTCCTGTCATTTACCTTTATTGAGATCTGCGATTGATTAAGTTTTTATTTCTTATTTTTAAAGGTAATTAAAATGGCAACAGGTACAGTAAAGTGGTTTAACGAATCCAAAGGTTTTGGTTTCATCTCTCCTTCGGATGGCAGTTCAGACGTGTTTGTTCACTTTTCCGCGATTGAAGGTGGGGGGTTTAAAACCCTGGCGGAAGGACAGTCTGTGAGCTTCGATGTGGAGCAAGGCCCCAAGGGTCCACAGGCCACCAACGTTACGGACGCCGGCTAGACGGACGGCATGCCATAATCGGCAGGGAACCCCGCCTTGTAGCGGGGTTCTTTTTATGCGCACAGCGGTCGCCACCAGGCTATCGCCAGGAAAACGCAGCAATGAAAAAAATGTTTATTGGAAATCTGCCCCCGGATGCCAGTGAAGACTCCGTACGCAAATTATTTTCTGCTTACGGTACTGTGCGTTCAATCAACGTGGCGCACGATATCTTTACCGGTAAATGCAAGGGCTTCGGCTTTGTCGAAATGGAAGGCCACGAGGCCCGTGAGGCGCAGGCAGCCCTGGACGGAAGCATGACAGGCGATGGTGATCGTTCCCTGCGCGTGCGCTTCGAAGACCCGCGCGCATCACGCGGCCGCAGGCGCCGCTAGTACTCCTTCAAGGAGTACCAGCTCCTACCATTGTTTGCTGACGCCAATGCCATAGAAACCATTATACGCAACCGGGGTGACAACAAAGCCTTTGTAGGCTGTGGTGAAAATAAGGCTGCTGGCGATCCCTATGGCTGCTCCGGCCACAACATCGACCGTAAAGTGATTGTCTGATTCCACCCGGCTCCAGGCTACAAAAGACGCCCCCACGTAAGCCGGAATTGAATATTTCCAGCCATATCTCTGGTGAATAAACGCTGCGCCCTGAAACGCCACTGAACTGTGGCCGGAGGGGAATGAATCATTATCCTTGCCATTGGGCCGGGTCTTGCTGCTGATGGTTTTCAAGGTATAGGTGGCCGCAAGATTGGAAAAAAACGATTTATAGAACTGCGACCTGCCATCAGAATCGTGTAGGTAAAAAGTGGTGCCATAGGCAACAGCCGGTATCAACGTTCGCAGGATGTCACCGGTATTCTCTACCGAATCCGACGCCGCAACACGGTGGATTGGCGCCAGCGAAATACAGATTAGGATTGCAATACACAGGAAACGGTGATTTGCTGCGTTCACAACCGCCTGTTTGTTACGGATTTCCATTTTGCTTGCCAAGAATCCGGGACTAATGGAATATCTGGACCGGGCTTCAAGCCTATTGTATGCCTATTGCAAGGAAGAGATTGATGCTGCGCACGTTTTTACCATTTTTCTTTGTCGGTGTCGGCAGCATGATCGGCGGGATCAGCCGCTATGGCATGACCCTGGCGACGCAAAATGTTTCCGCTTTCACTATTCCGTTTGGAACACTGATTTCGAACCTGGCCGGCTGCCTGATCGTTGGCCTGATTGCCGGCGTAGGCGGGAAAACAGAGTTATTGTCTACCGAGATGCGCCTGCTGCTGGCCACAGGTTTTTGCGGTGGTTTTACGACCATGTCGTCTTTTGTTTATGAACTGGGCCAGTATGTTCAGGACAAAGAATATTTCTTCGCGTCTTCCTATTTTGTTGCCACCCTGGCCGGAGCCGGCTTGGCTTTCGTGCTGGGATTATTGATTAGCGATTTCTTATTAAGATGATTTCTGGGAGTTGATTCATGGAGATTACCGGACAGGCTGTACTGCTAAGGATTTTTGTCGGCGAGAGTGACAAACTCGGGCATCTGCCGCTGTACGAAGCCATCGTCAAACAGGCGCGCGATAAGGGCCTGGCTGGCGCCACCGTACTCAAGGGTGTGCTGGGCTACGGGGCTACCGCGCGAATTCGCACCACCAAGATCCTGGATTTGTCATCAGACTTGTCCCTGGTCATCGAAATCGTAGATGAAGAAGCCAAAATTGAAGCTTTTAAGTACACGCTTTCCGAGTTATTCGAGCAGGCGAACTGCGGTGGACTCGTCACACTGGAAAACATCCGCGTGATCCATTATCTGCCGCAAAAGGCCGGCCGGTAGTGAATTGCGGCAACGGTGTATACACGTGACATTTGAATTGTATCTGATGATCGTAAAATGAAGGTGGTGAGGGCGTCGGGTAGCTCTTTACGAGACACGCTCGAGACGTCCATGTGCGCTTGATAATCCGCTCCCGGCGGCTTACAGTCCCGTAAAGAGCTACCCGACGCCCTGCAGCGACCTGACGTTGTCCGTAGTAAATGAGTTGAACCCCCCCTCAGAATAATCGCTTTGATTTTATTGGTCTTTTTGCATTTTTTCTTGATTTATGACAGAATACTGTCATTACGACAATATTCTGTCAACTGGAGTGATAATGACAAAGGCCAGGCTATCGCCAGGTGGTGTGGCAATTACGGAACTGATTCTGAAGGTATTCCGATTGAACGGACTGCTGCTCGTGGCGGGTGACCGTCTCACCAAAGACCTGGGATTGACCAGTGCCCGCTGGCGGGTAATGAGCGCAGTCGCCGAGGGCCCGCTGACGGTGGCGCAGGTCGCCCGCAACATGGGGCTCAAACGGCAAAGCGTTCAACACCTGGCCAATGTGCTCTCTGAGCAGGGTCTTTTAATGTCAGATGACAATCCGGATCATCGCCGCGCCCGGCTCATCCGGCTTACGCAAAAGGGCCGGAACATATATGAACTGACCAGTCAATTGCAGGCGCAGTGGGTAAACAGCCTCGGCGAGGAACTTGAGGTAACAAGCCTCAAGATCGCATTCGAACAACTCCGCGATATCGAAGAGCGTTTAATTAAGAGTCCTCAATAATAAGCTGAGCACACCAGCCCGCAAATCTCCTCAACGCTGTGTGTCAGCCTTCTGCAAAGGTTTCAGGTGCAGACATCGCTTAAATCCATTCAGTGATTGGTACTGTCATCAATGGATGTTGTCATCAGAGTTCCGGCCGTTCAAGTACTACTCAAGTCAGATTATAGAGCGTTTCGGCGCGCTGCCTTTTGTCATCCCCTGGTCAATACCAAGTCGCGATTTTTAATGATGGATGTCTGTATATCCAGTGCACCCAACTGAGCCAGAATATCTGAATATTGTCTGCAAACAATGCCCACAGCATCGCCGATTCTGTCAATGATTTTGTCGGATTCTCTTACACCAAACTGGTTGCCCATTTTCTCCAGATAGGTTCTCGACGGGTAGTTTCGTGACTTGTTGATCGACAGGGCAGTAGTCCCATCGCCATAGGGCCTTGTGCAAACAACGTCGTAAACAGGTGAAAGTTGGAACGGGCCATTTACATTTTCGTAGAGAATCGCGAAATTCTTAAGATGCGCGTCACCATTGCCAAGGATCAAAGACAGTGCTATTTGCTCAAACATTTCAGTGACATCTACTTCATAGAGGTTTGCAGCCCTGAGCAGCGTTTCATAACGCCCTTCATACTTTTTGTCGCCCGGCTTTCCCATTAAAACTGAAAAGTCTTCCATGCCAATCTTTTCACCGGATGCCAGGATGTCGAAACGGCGCATTATAAAAAGTTGCCGATCTTCAGAATTCCAAAATTCTGGCGTCCTTAGTCCTGCCTCTTTGGCAATCGACAGACAAACATATTCGTTGACCGCAATGTTGGGATATTCAGCGTTGCCGCTTTTCACTATCAATGTTGGTAACGCCAGTGAGCCACGTACTTCGGGTATGACTACCTTTGGCTGGACCCCGGAGACACCAACTGAAGTATGTAACAGGTATGTCTCAACCAACTCGGCGAAAAGTGCAGTACTGTTGCCTGAAGCAATGATGGATTCCAACGGGATTGCCTCGCTGGCTTCTACTTCGATGAGTTTGGTTTTGTAGCTGAGCCGGCCGATACCGTTATTCCCGGACAGAGCCAAAAACAACATATCATCAATCGTTGCAACCTTTCTCAGCCGCTCAATGACATAACGCCTGACATAGCCCTCTGGCAGGTTCATCTCGAAAACAGGGAACAGGGCTCCTCTCGTATAACTTTCGTTCCTGAGCGCCATGGTGATCGAGACCTGGTTCTCCGTTGTGGCCTCAGAACCATAATTGAACGCGAAACGGGCATTTTTGAACAATTGTCCCGAAAAGCCACTGGGGGTGTGAACGTCAAGTTGTTTTATCCGGCCCTCAATCTTCATCGCCAAACAGTGCTTCCAGTTCTTCCAATTGAGGCTTGCGGGCAACCTCAGCTGCCAGCGTATATCTAAGCGTTCGCAGCACAGCCTGGAGTTTTCTCACCGAACCCAGGAACCGTCCGTTTTCCATTTGGCTGACTTCCTGACGGTGGATGACCGGAGCGCCATGTTCCGCAGCTTTTCGCGCAAGCCGCGCTTGTGTCCAACCCTGCTCTGCCCTCAATCGCTTGATCAGGATGCCAATTTCTCGTAAATATTGGTCATGATATGACATATTATTATGTCAAATTAAGAAAATATTCATGATTTGTCAAATTATTTTGACGTCTCTCCATTATTTTGGCCAGAATCAGGCCATTAAACAAGATATTTATGAGACATCGCTTGTCATTTTCGAGACATGCTTGATATTCCTCAAACAAATAAAAATGATCTAAGGCTCTGTGGCCAAATTCACGGAAACGCTTAGTGAAAACTAACCTGCTGGATTCAGGCGCTTACGTAACGTGCCATGTGCTCTGGGTGTCGAAGGCAAATAAATGCAATAGTCTGATTTCCGAAAATTTGGTAGGGTTAATAGTTCTGCTTACCATTTCGTCAACATATTGGAGAGATATGTGAAATCTTTATCAATCAAATTTCTTGCAGTTATCGTTTTACTTTTGCCGCTGCAAACGGCCATGGCGGCCGATAAACCCAACATCCTGATTATCTGGGGTGACGACATCGGCTGGATGAACGTCGGTGCCTATAACCGGGGCATGATGGGCTACCACGCACCCAGTAGCGACAGCATTGCTGATGCAGGTATTCTGTCCACGGATGGATACGGGCAGAATATTTGTACTGCCGGCAGATCCACTTTTATCACCGGCCAAAGTCCGTTTCGGACCGGACTCCTGAAGGTGGGCTTGCCCGGTGCAAAAGAAGGACTGAGTGGAAAAGACCCAACCATTGCCGGACTCCTCAAGCCTATGGGTTATAGGACCGGCCAGTTCGGTAAAAATCATCTGGGTGATCGCGATGAACACCTGCCCACCAATCACGGATTTGATGAGTTTTTTGGCAACCTGTACCACCTCAACGCCGAAGATGAACCGGAGAATGAAGATTACCCGTCAGATCCCGAATTTGCCAAGAGGTTTGGCCCCCGGGGTGTCATTCACTCCTATGCAGATGGCAAAATCACGGATACCGGCCCACTGAACATGAAGCGTATGGAAACAGTGGATGGTGAATTCCTGGCTGCTGCACTGGATTTCATGGAACGGGCCAACGCGGCGGACAAACCTTTCTTTGTCTGGTTCAATTCCACCCGCATGCATGTCTGGACGCGTTTAAAGGCCGAATCGAAAGGCGTTACCGGACAGGGCATCTATGCGGACGGCATGGTAGAGCACGATGGCATGGTTGGTCAGCTGTTGGAAAAGCTGGACGAACTTGGCATTGCTGACAACACTATTGTCATGTATTCCACGGACAATGGCGCCGAAACCTTCACCTGGCCTGATGGAGGCACGACTCCATTCCGTGGTGAG
>PVMS01010839.1_pt1 | contig 15148 bp, 17 predicted proteins | sample 1853461 | NCBI WGS metagenome assembly PVMS01 (sample SAMN08582032, study PRJNA380276) | Marine sediment metagenome, whole genome shotgun sequencing project. | isolation source: ocean sediment barecode stripped | collected 2017 | reverse complement strand
GCTGTTCCTGCTGATCGGCGTTGCCGGCCTGCTGTGGTCTCTGCCAATACCCGCCGAGTTCTCGAAAATATCGCCGCTTCTGAACTGGGGCAGCGCATTCCTGATGGCATCCCTCGTCTATTATTTCATTATTTCAGTGTCGCTCGGCATCGGCATGGTGCCCTTCATCTCGGGCGTCGGCGTCCTGCAATACTGGCTTTCCGGTCAGGCCGTGCCACTGGGATATGCCTCGTCCGTACTCATTGGCACCAGCGTCGCCGGCCTGTCGCTGGGGCATTACGCCGCAGGAGGCCTGCGCGCGGTGCTGGGCGACGTTCAACTCGTCATGATCGCGCCGCTGTGGCTGCTGTCGAACATATACCGGCGGCTTGGCATACCGTTCTGATTTCTGCCTTCTCAACAATATCGGCATTCCCTGTAATCGGGTAGAATCGTCTGCCCACGAATATTTTCATCCCTGCTGGAGCCGACGTGGCCACGACTAATACCAAGAAACTGGATCCAATGGATCTGTATGACATTCGATCTTTGCTCACCGACGAGGAGCGCATGGTGCAGGAAACGGTCGGCCGATTCGTCGACGACCGGGTGTTGCCCGTTATACAGGATGCTTTCGAGCGCCATTATTTTCCGAAAGACCTCATTTCGCAGGTTGCCGAGCTCGGCCTGCTTGGCAGTTCTATCGAGGGCTACGACTGTGCCGGCATGAACGCTGTTTCTTACGGACTCATCTGACAGGAACTCGAACGCGGCGACAGCGGCTTGCGCAGCTTTGTTTCGGTGCAGAGCAGTCTCGTCATGTATCCTATTTACGCGTTCGGCTCAGAAGAGCAAAAGCAGCAGTGGCTGCCAGCGATGGCGCGCGGTGAAGCCATTGGCTGTTTCGGCCTGACCGAGCCGCAGGGCGGATCCGACCCTTCGAACATGAAAACGCATGCCAAGCGCGACGGTGACGACTGGATCCTGAACGGCTCCAAGATGTGGATTACCAATGCGACGATTGCGGATGCTGCCGTCGTGTGGGCGATATCCGATGAGGGCGTACACGGCTTCATCGTTGAGAAAGACATGCCTGGCTTCACCACCCAGGAAATCGAAAACAAATTTTCGCTGCGGGCATCCATTACCGGCGCGTTGTTTTTCGATAACGTACGGGTTCCGGCTGCAAACGTATTGCCGGGCGTTGTCGGCCTGAAAGGGCCGCTCAGTTGCCTGACCCAGGCGCGCTTCGGCATTACGTGGGGAGTCATCGGCGCGGCACAGGCCTGCCTCGCCGAAGTACTGAACTACACCCGGGATCGGATACTGTTCGGCCGCCCGCTGGCAAACACGCAGTTGATTCAAACACGCATGGCCGACATGGCGCGACGCATAACCACGGCACAATTACTGTCGTTCCAGCTGGCGAAACTGAAAGACGCCGGACAAATGACGCCGACACAGGTATCGATCGCAAAATGGAATAATTGCCGGGCAGCGCTGGACATCGCACGCGACGCGCGCGACATTCTGGGTGGCGCCGGCATCAGTGCAGAGTTTTCGCCGATTCGGCATATGCTTAACCTGGAAAGTGTCATCACCTACGAGGGAACGGAAAGTGTTCACCAGCTTGTTGTCGGCAAAGAGCTGACCGGCGTTAACGCTTTCTGAACGAAACCTCGGCCGTTCCCGGCAATCGCGATGTGTGGCGCATCGCACTGCCGATGATACTTTCGAATATTTCCGTGCCACTGCTTGGCATGGTCGATACCGGTGTCACCGGACATCTTGAAAACGCAACCTACCTCGGCGCCGTTGCGATAGGTTCCGTCGTCTTCAGTTTCTTGTATGCGAGCGTTAATTTTCTGCGCATGGGTACAACCGGAATCGCCGCACAACGATACGGCGCAAATGATTTCGACGGTGTGCGCGTCGCACTCGGTCAGGCACTGATTATTGCGCTGCTGATCGCGCTCGGATTGCTCGCCTTCAAACTGCCTCTCGGCACACTTTCGCTGAATCTTCTTGGCCCTGATGCCGCAGTGCGCGAACACGCAGCAACGTACTTTCAGATTCGCATCTGGAGCGCACCAGCGACGCTCACCAGCTACGTACTTATTGGCTGGTTTATCGGATTGCAGAACGCCCGGGCTCCTCTGATTATTGTGCTGATCACGAACAGCATCAACATCATCCTCGACCTGGTGTTTGTGGTTGTGCTCGACTGGAAAGTCGCGGGAGTCGCGGCGGCCTCCGTCATCGCCGAATACGGGGGGCGTTGCCGTTGGGCTCGCATTCGCCTGGCGCGAATTACAGAAGCTCGGCGGCCACTGGATCCTGTCGAGGTTGACCACGCTTAGCGAGTACAGGCTCTTCCTCGCCGTGAATGGCAACCTGTTCGTACGTACGATAGCGCTGATGTTTACGTTCGCGTTCGTTACGGCACAGGGCGCCCGCCAGGGAGGCCTTATCCTCGCCGCCAACGCGATCCTGATGAATCTGCAGCATCTGCTCTCGTTCGCGCTTGACGGCCTTGCGCATGCTGCGGAAGCACTGGTGGGCAAGGCTGTCGGCGCGAAAAGCCGGGCCGCCCTGGAAGCGGCCGTTTCGATTTCATTGCGATGGTCACTGATTATCGCAGCCGGTTTTAGCGCCGCATTTTATCTGGGCGGCCCACTCCTGATCAGCATACTGACGGATCTGCCCGAGGTTCGCGAAACGACGCTTACCTACCTGCCGTGGCTTGTTTTTTCACCGCTGGTTTCCGTGCTGCCGTTTCTCTACGACGGGGTGTTCGTGGGCGCCACACGAGCGAGGGAGATGCGGGACATCATGGTCGTATCCACCGTACTGATCTTTCTCCCTGCCTGGTACGCATTACAGTTCCTGGGCAATCACGGCCTGTGGCTTGCGTTCATGCTGTTCATGGCAAGCCGTTCCGTCGGTATGCATTACTACTATCGTCGGCAGCTGTTACCCCGTTTCAGTGACTAGAATCGGCCGTGCATGCTTATCGCATTGCCCCTGCACCGAGTCCCGTGCCCATAGATAGGCGACGATCCCCGTGACAATATTGGCGAGCGCGTAAGCACCGAATATACCTGCAATACCCATGATCGGTTGCAGGACAATCGCCAGCGGCACATAGATCACGGCCATACGCGCCACGCTGATCGCGACAGCCGGCAAGGGTTTACCCATGCCATTAAACGAAGCGTTCATGACCATCACAACGCCGTAAGCGCCATAACTGATTGGCGCGACCAACAGGAACAGTCGCGCCACACCGGTGACATCCGGGTTTTCACTGAACAATGACGGCAGGAAACTGCTGAGCGCCGCAAGCAATCCTGCGGTCAGCAATCCAACGCCGAGACAAAAGAGCGCGCATAGTTTCAGCGCCGTGTAGATGCGATCTGGTTTGCACGCGGAGATGTTCTGCCCAACGAATGGGCCGATAATCGCCGACAGCGCATAGAACATGACCAGGGTCAGCGACTCAATCCTGCTGGCAACGCCAAAACCGGCGACCGCCTCCGGTCCGTAACGCGCCAGCATCGCGGTGATGACGCCGGTTGCGATCGGGATAATGGCATTGGTGGCGGCCGCCGGCATGCCGACGTGCAGGATGTCCCGCCATGATTTTTTTAGCTCATCGATATCGGGCTTGTTGAAGGTCAGCATGTCGAGGCGCGAGCGCATTAAGTAAACTGTCCCCACAAATATTGAGCCTCTCGCCAGCAGCGCGGCCGTCGCGGCGCCATTGAGTTCCATTGCCGGGAAGGGTCCGATTCCAAAAATGAGCAGCGGATCGAGTACCAGATTGATCAGCGCCGCCAGCACCATCAGCATGCTGGGCAGGCGGGTGTCGCCGGTCGCGCGCATGCTCGCCATGCCAACCATGCCGACAACCACGAACGGTACGCCGAAATACAGGATTCTCATGTAGCCGCCGATCAGCGGAATCATGTCTTCCGGCGCGCCGAGCAAGCGAAACAGCGGCCAGATGGTCGAAATGCCGATGAGACTGAGGATGACTGTAACGCCGAATGACAGGATCAGGCTGTCAGTTGCCAGCCGCCTGGCCCGCCTGTGATCGTGCGCGCCGATAGCCCGTGCGACGACTGAGGATGTGCCGGCACCGAGCCCGATCGCCACACTGCTGATCACCATGATGATCGGAAACGCGAAACCCAGCGCGGCGAGCTCGCGGTCACCGACCTTCCCGATGAACCAGGCATCGATAAAAGTCTGTCCCATCATCATCAGGATGCCAAACAGCACCGGCATGGTCATGTGGACCAGATGCCGGCCAACAGGACCCTGCGTCAGCAGGGCATCAACTTTGTTCATGATGATTCAGAAGCGGGAACGCCGAGTGGAAGACTGCTTGAAAGTTCAAGAGTTCACTATGACCCAGCCGGGCGCGCATCGCAATGACGGCAGACGCACGGTGTGGTTCAATTGGTCACAAAACCAAAAGCGAGTAAATCATGAGCTGGAAGACACTCAGTTCCACAGTGGTGTTCGACAACCCGTGGATGACGGTGGTTGAAGATCGTGTCGTCAATCCGTCCGGAGGCCAGAACGATTACGGATACGTTCGTTTCAAAAACCGGGCCGTTGCCATTATCCCGATCGACGACGAAAACAACACCTGGCTGGTCGGTCAGGATCGCTACACGCTGGCAGAATATTCCTGGGAACTGCCGATGGGTGGCGCGCCGAAGAATGAAGACCCGCTGGAAGCGGCCAAACGTGAATTGCGCGAGGAAACAGGGATTCGTGCGGCCCGCTGGACCGAATTAATGCGATTGCATACCAGCAATTCGATCACGGATGAGGAAGGCCTGGTTTTCGTCGCGAAAGAGCTGACCCAGGGCGAGACGGAGTTCGGGGAAACGGAGAAACTCGAGATCCGGCGATTGCCGCTGACCGAAGCGATAGCAATGGCAGTCAACGGTGAAATAACGGATGCCATCAGTGTCGCAGCCTTGCTCAGAATCAGTCGGGACTATTGAGCTAGCCTGGGCTAGAAAATCATTTCGGCACTAACGACATAGCGCATTGGTCCACCAGGCCGGGCTGTGTTGAACGGGTAACAGGTAACAAGGCTCAGCATCGATTCATCCGTGTCCAGCACGATACTGCCACGACGTGAATCAACGACGTCGAGGTGTCTGACGCGATACAGATGATTCCTGCCATCCGCCATTTCGAACAAGATGGTTTCACCAATCTCAAGATCCTGCAGAAACTGGAAATGCGTATCGCGGTGCCCGGCAATGATTGCGTTGCCTTCCTGGCCGGGCAGCGCACTTGCTGACAAATGCCCGGGACCAAACGCCAGCGTGCGGCCCGAGCCGCCCTCGAGCACGATAAGCGATACCTCGCCGCGCTTCGCGGACAGTTTCGCCACCGGCCACGTGTCGGCCCAGGGCCAGGGTCCCGGCGCCTCCTGACCGGTTTTCGCCCGCCGCCATGCCTTTTGCATCATCTCCTGTGCGACCCAGGCCTTCGCCGGGATGTAGGCGCCGCGGCCAAATTGCCAGAATCCGAGACACAAGAGACAACTCATGACAACAAGTGCCGGTGACAGCTTAACGCTGCGGAACAGGCGCATGGCGATACCCCATGATTCGGCCAAGCCAGATAAACATTGCCAGCATCAGGCAAAGGCCACCGAGAATGCGTTGCAGCGGAGCGGATGTTGCTGTCGCCGTGAATCCGAGTATGGCCTGCTGGCTTTGGCCGTGCGGTAACAAATTCGGCACCTGATCCTTGCCCAGCGCCTCAGCGGCAGGCCGGACCGGCGTCTTGTCGACGGCAATCAGGCTCGTATGCCTGCTGACCAGATGGTGTGCGAGTGCGGTTTTGACAATCGCTACGCGTATCTCTTCGGCATCCTCACCCCGGCGTCGCCGGTTCTCGAGGTCCGCGATACGTGCGCGGGCCCACAATGCCGCGATACCGGCACTGTCGCTCTCAGCCCGGAGCGGCAATACCGCTCGCCACGCACCCGTTGCCGCATCGCCACTGACAACGACATCGTCACCAGCCCGGGGCAGTCGTTTGAGCCGGGCCTTGATAATCACCGGCTCCCCGGAATACAGATCGGGAACGGTTTGCGGATAGGCATCCACAACAACGCCCTGCGGCCACTGAATGGCGATATTCGTGAGCTGCGGCTGCTCCAGTTTGCGAAACAGGCGCGCCATCTTTTCGTTTACTTCATGTAGCGCGCTGATGAACGTATACGTGCCACGGCCGGCCTCGGCGGCTTTGCTCATGAACCAGCCGTTTGGTGCCGAACCAATACCGACTGTGAATAATCGTGCGGCACCCAGTTCATTGTCGATCAGCTGAAACAACGCTTCTTCGTTGCCGACGCTGCCATCCGTTATGAAAATGATTTGTCGCAGGTAGCTGTCATCAAAATCCGAACGCAACGCTTTCTCAAGCGCGGGACGCATTTCGGTGCCGCCGTTCGCCTGCAACCGCTGCACATATTGCCTGGCGTGCTGTACCTGGTAGGGAGAGGCAGCAACCGAATTCGGAAACAGCGCATGCGTCACCGAATTGAATTGAATGACATTGAACCGGTCAGATGGCTGCAAGCCGTCGAGCGCCAGCAGCAACGATTTTCTCGCCTGTTCAATGGATGTCCCATGCATTGAGCCGGACGTGTCGATAACGAAAATCAGTTCTCTCGGGGTCACTACTGCGGGGGCGTTTGCGTCACCTGGTGGCACCAGCATCAGCAACAGATGCGCCTTTTTGTCGTGCTCCTCGGAAAAGACCAGCGCCACCGGCGCGCTGCCGGGTCGCGGACGCCACTCAAGCTCCAGGTCGTGATCCATCGGTACATCGTTGTCCGCGAACGTCAGTTCATATCGCTCGCCGTTTTCGGTGACGTTGACCGGATGGTAACGGCTGATGACAGACTCCAGTGGCATGCCGGCATTGCTCGTTACATGCAGCGTGACCTTGTGATCGTCGGAGCGCGTTACGAAAGGCGGCGTAATCAGTGACGCGTCCGGCACTTGTGCAGTATCAGCGGCCCAACCGGATCCCTTGCGGTCTCCTGTCGGCACGCCGGGGATGTAGCGCGGCGTCATCGTCAGTGGGAAGCGCATGTTGAATACGCCGGATTCGTAGCCGAGTGTTTGCTGGTATTCGATTTCGACCGTTACGGTCTCGCCTGGCGCAATGTTAGCGACCGATGTCGTAAAAAGATTCGCGCGCTGCTGATTGACCAGGCTGGCTTTCTTGCCGGCTTTCTTCGCTTTCTCATATTCCTTTTTCGCCTGCTCCTTTTCCCTGATTTCTCCTTCGATAAATCGCTCGCCGATATGCAGCCGCATGCGATCGACTGCCGCGTTGTCCGGAAGCGGGAACACATACACGCCTTCCACCCATTGCTGCCCATCGTTGCGAAACGTCTGCTTGACGGCAACACGGGCAACCAGACCACTGGCTTCTATTTTTATGTCGGTATTGAGCTTCGTCGCGACGACATAGCCCTGGCGCATTCTGAATAACAAACCACCGCTTTGAAGCTGGTCCGGAGCGGTGACGAGATCGGCATTCGCCGGCGCGATCGCGGGCCACAGGCTCAGCAGAAACAGAACGATCGCTATCGGATAAGTGATTTCGAGATTATTGCCTGAACGCCGCATCGTGCCTCTCCCTTTGATTGAGGTGATGATTTAATCAGGGCAATGGGGCCGGGCTGGGACGCGGTCGTGGCAATGCGGCGGCGGAATGTGGCAAATTGTGGCTTTGCCGGTATATTTGCTGTTATGTCCAAACGAATCGCCATTGTCGAAGACGAAGCCGCCATCCGTGAAAACTACGCGGCCGCTTTTCGCCGCGAAGGCTACTCGGTCGAATTGTACGAAGCCCGGCAACCGGCGATGGATGCATTCGATGCACGATTACCGGACCTGGTCGTCATCGACGTCAATCTGAAGGATGAAGTTGAAGGTGGCTTTGAGCTCTGCCGCGACCTCAGAAGCAAATCCCGCGACCTGCCGATCATTTTCCTGACAGCAAGAGACAACGAATTCGACGCCGTGTCCGGCCTGCGCCTCGGCGCGGATGACTACCTGACCAAGGACATCAGCCTGCCGCACCTGATGGCACGCGTTGCTGCCCTGTTCCGTCGCATGGACGCGTTGCAGGCTCCGCAATCTGCCGAGAGCCGGGTGCAGCGGGGCGACCTCGAACTCGATATCGACCGGATGACAGTGCGCTGGATGGAGCAACCGGTTGCGCTGACCCTGACGGAGTTCTGGATGGTGCACGCACTGGCGAGGTATCCGGGCCACGTCAAGAATCGCCAGCAACTAATGGACGCGGCCCAGGCCGTGCTGGACGACAACACAATCACATCTCATATCAAGCGTATCCGGCGCAAGTTCGTCGCCATCGATGCAAACTTCGATGCCGTTGAAACGGTTTATGGCATGGGTTACCGCTGGCTCGAAAGCTAGCTCCACGATGAACTTACGACGTCAGTTGCTGCTCGTTAGCCTGCTGACGCTCGTCTTGCCCTGGGCGGGCTGTCAATTCGTTCGCGAAACTGAAACGGCATTGAAAACCGGGCAGCAAAAATTGTTGTCAGGCACGGCTATGGCAATCGCGGATTCCCTGTCACAGTTTCCACGGGAGTTCCTGGACAGCGGCGACGGCAAATTCAGCGAAGACCAGATATACGGTCACACTCTTTCAAATGCGCCGCTCATCGATGGTTACTTCGATGACTGGCCACTGGGCGTCGAGTCATTACGTAACCTGCGTGGGCCCGATGGTGCTATACGATTTGTCTTTGGCGTGAACGGTCAGCACGTGTACGTCTATGTTGACGTTCGTGATGCAAGCATTGCTTTCACTACTGCGGACAGACCGCCGGCGTCGGCTGATCACGTCACGCTTGTGACCGCGGATGACGGCGGCACGCTGTCCAGCATCGTGTTTGCAGCGGAGGCGCCGGGGTCCGTACAAGCGATGCGCATCGTCGACGGGGACAGGATCCCCGATAGCAGGATGGTTGCGTATTGGCAGGATACGGCGGCCGGTTACAGGCTCGAAGCGCGCATACCCCTCAAGCAGTTCGGCACGTATGCAGGGATTGAGGTCCATAACGCGAGCGGCGATAAAACCGTCGTCAGCCGCTCGTTTTCACGTGGCGCGCCGGGGAAATTTATCAGCGAATCGGCGGTCCTCCGTTCGGCTGCGAGCAACTATGCGCAACCAGGGATGCGATTACTGGTCACCAACCGCTCCGGCTGGCGGCTCGCTCAGGCTGGCGATCTGTCCGTGACAGCGACTGAGAATCAGTACTCGATGGTTCCGTCAGGCTGGCAATTAATTGCCTACCGGCTGTTGCTCGAGCAAGGCAAGGAGGCGCTCCTTGCCGAGCCGGATCCATCCGGCCGCGAGCAACAACACTATGTCGCCATGGCTTTGAACAGCGAGGCCTCGACAAGCTGGTTTCGGAACGCCGAAACAGGCCGCGCTGTGATCGCAGTGGCACAGCCGATCTGGTCTGGCACCGTGCAGACCGGCGCCCTGATCCTGCAACAGGATACCGAAGCCATTCTCAGCCTCACCAACGAGGCTCTGATGCGGCTGATTACATTGACCATCGTTGCCACCGTGGGCGCTGCTGCGGCGTTGCTGGGGTATGCTAGCTGGCTATCGCTTCGGGTGCGCCGATTGAGTCATGCTGCCGATCACGCACTGGACACGGATCAACCGTCCACGGCATTGCCGAGCGCAGACGCAGCGGATGAAATTGGCGATCTGTCCCGTAGCTTCTCCAGCGTCCTGCAACAGCTTGCCACGTACAACGAATATCTCCGGTCACTGGCATCGAAACTGTCGCACGAACTGAGAACGCCGCTAACCATTGTCACATCGTCACTCGAGAACCTGGACCATGAACCATTGTCGGAACAGTCACGCGAATATACCGAACGCGCACGCAGCGGCGCGGAACGATTGAAAAAAATACTCAATGCGATGAGCGAGTCCAACCGTGTTGAGCAATTGATGGAAAATGCTGACACTGAGTTATTTGATCTTCGAAAGGTGCTGGAGGCGACAACTGCCGCCTACGCCGATGCCTGGCCCGACAGGCGATTCGTACTGAATGTCGACGAGTCGGAGCATCGCGTTGACGGCTCACCCGAACTGATCGTCCAGATGCTCGATAAACTGATCGACAACGCGGTCGATTTCAGCGAAGCGAACGACGAGATTACGGTTGATCTGTCACGCAGCAATGATGAAATAAGCCTGTCGGTCACAAACCCCGGCCCACCATTACCAAAAAGCATGCGTAACCGGTTGTTCGAATCGATGGTGTCGGTAAGACCGGATGCCGGTGGAGACAATCTTGGACTGGGACTGAACATTGCCAAGTTGATCGCTGATGGCCACGGCGGCTCCATTCATGCAGAAAATACCGAAGGTGGCGTGCGCTTCGACGTCCGCTTGCCAGCCGCCTGATTTGACATCATTTGCCGGATATCGGAGATTGATTTATGTACAGAATAACCACAACGCTGCTTCTTCTCCCCTTCATTTCATCACTGTCGGCCTGCTCTCCTGAAGTCGGGAGTGACGCATGGTGCGAAGATATGGTCGAAAAACCCAGGGGGGACTGGTCAACCAACGAGGCTACAGCGTTCGCAAAAAGTTGTATCTTTAAAGACTACGACGATGACTAGACGACCTGCAACTGGCAAAACATCTGTGAACCTGGCCGTCTTTGAGGTTCCATGAAAACCGTGCTCAGGGAATGCCCAAATTGTTCTAAACGGCTGATTTCAGTACGAGATTTGTTTCTTTCGCCTGTTGTGTGCCCAAATTGTAAGAGCACTATCGGTGTCCATTGGTTCGCCTCCACCGCCGCCTCCATTGTCATATTGGTTGTGACTCTGCTCAGTTCATTTGCGGTCTTAATGCAGATGGGCTTTTATGCTGCAATTCTATGGTTTCCATTCCCGATAGGATCTTTGAATTACCTCAAAGTTCGTGTCTTCCCATTGGAGACAAAGGGATCTGCGACAAAGCCTCTGGGCAGCAGTTAATTTCGCTAAGATGGTTGGACTAATGACACGAATATCATTTTTGGTTGGTAGCATTGTTTTGCTATTGCTCATATCCGGCTGTGCCACGAAAAAAAGCAATATCAAGTACGATGCCTATTTCGAACAACTGACGCCCAGTCGATGGCAGCAACCGGGAACATGGCGCTTTGAGGTCGTCGACAATCAGCAGCAGTCACTGGGACACATCCTGCTGCTGTTATCCGGGCAGGATGCCGATAGCAAGCATTGTGTTGATGAAGGCTGGAAAAAGGCGGTCGTCCTGGTTGATACCCTGGATGTCGATATCGGCTTTGAGATAAGTCCTGCCTACAATATTCACGGTCGCTGGCTGACGATTGACCTGACTGCATCTGTCTGCGATGCCGACTACAAACTCTTCGGTCAACTGGAGGATGAAAATGCAGCGGGTAACTTCAACTACGCTCACTTGCTTGGTGGCTACAGCATTGGAACGTTTACTGCGAGCCCGGTCGGTGAGTAGGCAGCAACCAGGGATGCTCCGCTCTTGATCCCGGCAGCCGAGGCGCTGGATCGCTTGCGTGAGGGCAATGCCCGGTTCGCATCCGGCGATCGATGCCTGGAAACGTTCATGGGACACACGGAACGCGACAAGCACGTGGACGGCCAGAATCCGTTTGCGGTCATTCTTGGCTGCTCCGATTCAAGGGTGCCGGTAGAAATGGTTTTCGACCAGGGGCTGGGTGATTTGTTTGTGATTCGTGTTGCTGGAAATATCGTCGCCCCATCGCAGATTGGCAGTATCGAATTTGCAGCAGAACAATTTGGCACGCAACTGGTGGTCGTGATGGGCCATTCGCAGTGCGGTGCTGTTCAGGCGACGATTGAACAGCTGTTACGACCAACAGACAAACAGTCGCGGAATTTGAGAACAATCGTCGATCGTATTCGGCCCGCCGTAGAGGGACTTTTGGCGGACCAGCCATCACACGATAGTGAATCGCTGGCGCAGCATGCCATTCAGGCCAACGTACGGGCTTCCGTTGAAAACCTGCGGCATGGATCGGAGATTATTGAAGGACTCATTCAGAATGAAGGTCTGCTGGTCGTTGGCGCTGAATATTCACTTGAATCCGGGATAGTCGAGTTTCTCGATGATGTTTCGATATGAATCCGGCCGAACCAGTATTTTTGTAACAGGAGAGGAAAATGGCGAACGAGGGCTACCACGAGCCAATTAATGAGCTGACGGACGACACCCGTGACATGCATCGGGCGATAACGTCGCTGATGGAGGAACTGGAAGCAGTCGATTGGTACAACCAGCGCGTTGATGCGTGCAAGGACCCGGAGCTTGCCGCAATTCTTGCGCATAACAGGGATGAAGAAAAAGAACATGCCGCGATGGTGCTGGAGTGGATACGCAGAAAAGATCCGGCGTTTGATTCCGAGTTGAAGGATTATTTGTTTAGCGACAAACCGATCGCGCATGTATAGAAAAGTCAGCGCGGTTATGTTGGCTATACGCCCGCCTGTCGAAGTTGCTATATGGAAGGACTCTGGCGCGTTAGTCGTCGACCGACGGCGGCCGCGGCATGCATTTCTGCGCATTCTTTTGCGCTGATGAAATTGGAGTATTCACGTGTCGCAATTTGAGTACGTTGCTGTCCTCGTTTCGATCATTGTCGGCCTTGCGCTCACTCAAATTCTGAGGGGCGTCGGCAGGATGGCTACAACTAAAGACGGTCCGCGGACATACTGGGTTCACCTTGTCTGGACACTCTATTTTTTCTTGTACATCACATTTTTTTGGTGGTGGGAATTTCAACTTGACTCATTGGAATGGAATCTCGCGCTATATTTTGTCGTGATAATTTACGCAACGCTGCTCTTCTTCGCGACTCTTATTCTGCAACCCGGAAACGTGGACGGGTTCAGCAGCTACAAGGAGTATTATTATTCAAGTCGTCGCTGGTTTTTTAGTCTGACGATCGCACTTTTGATTTGGGATACTGTCGATACGTTGACGAAAGGTACAGATCACATAGTTGAAATGGGCGATGTGTGGTTATTCGGTCACATTGGGCAGGCAGCGGCATCTGCCGTTGCGATTGTTACAGCTAACGAGACGTTCCACAAAATAAATGCCCTGGTATGGATATTACTTCTTATCGTAAACGTCACTTCGGCCTTCAACGTCATCGGCTAAGTCGGTCTTCGCATTTGGCTGATCGTTCTGTGATCAGTGCTACTGCTCGTATAACGAGCCGCCTCCCAACTGGTGATAAACGATGGGCACGAAGTCATTTGCTGTCCACGAGGCTTCTCTTCCCCATCGTTCGTCGTAGGCGGCGGTCGGTCTCGCTTTCATCACTCCATCGATCGTATTGCCCTCGGCGATGAGATCGCGCACGCGCTTGCTGATGTCGACTATCATGTCCCGGAATTGGATGAGCTCTTTGCGTCCGACGACCTCGACTCCGTGACCGGGAATTACCTTGGTATTGGTGCCGGCGAGACTGATCGCCAAATCGAGCGCTTCGATCGTACCCGCCAATGTACCGCCGTTGTAAACGTCGATGATCGGGTAGCTTGTGGTGCGAAAGACGTCGCCGAGGTGAAGCACATCAGACTTGGGAAAGTGCACAAACGTGTCGCCGTCCGTATGTGCCGGCGGTGCCAGGAACACGCGCACCTCCTCGCCACTGAAATGAAAGCTTACGCTATTGTCGTAGGTGATGAAGGGGCGCGCCTCAACTGGCGCCTGCGGAAAGAACCCGCCATTTCCGCGCGGGAACCGCGATCGGCGCTCGAGCATGCGTACGCGCATATTGTCGTGAGCGAAGATCAGCACCCCGTCAGTGGCAAGAGGCGCATTCCCGCCGATGTGGTCGGGGTGGACATGCGTGTTGATCAGAAATTCGATGTCACCATCACTGAGCTTGCGTACCGCGGACACAAGATCCTCGGCATGAGGCTCGAACTGGGAGTCGACAAGCAGCACACCCTCTTCGCCGACAAATACGCCGACATTTGCAAAGCCGTCGGGTCGCTGAATCATGTGCACGCGTCCGGCGACTGGCACGACCCTGAGTTCCACTTCATAGAAGCCGTCATGAAGCTGGGCGACTGCGATGTGCGGGGTCAAAGCTGTGAACAAGAGAGCCAATGTGATCGCTCTGGTCATATCCTGTTTCCTTGGTTGAACCTTTCATTGGAATAGCGGGATCGCAGCGACAGTGTAGCTGATGAACCGAAATAACTGTCACTCGAGCGACGGCTGTTGAGGAGAGCCGCCTTTCGATGTTACCGCGGAAACATTTCCTCGAAAGCACTTTAAGAAAGCATCGTAATTTGCATTGAGATTGTTTCGGCGCTGCGCCCCTCGTACCGACTGGATGTGGTCGACTGCAGAAGACGCGAGATTTTACGGTGAAGGACTGCTTCCGATAGGACCTGACGTTCAGAGTGGTATTTTTGAAAATGGATCGTCGGACGGCTGGTTTGCGCCCCGAAGCAGTCGGTCCAGTGTTACGATCACCAGCATAGAAAACGGCTGCAACTGACAAAGCAGACGATTAAATTGATAACAAAAAGGAGTGCTGTCAATGAGTGTTATTCTCGATCCAGCGAAGAAGTTTTTTGAGGCGTGCGAGACTGGTAAAGGCTGGGATGGTTGCAAAGCATATTGTCTTCCCGACGCGTCGTTTTCCTCACAAACAGGTGCCTTATCGGATATATCCACCCTGGAAGATTACTGCGAGTGGATGAAGAACCTATTGACGCCAATTCCTGACGGACATTACGAGTTGAAATTTATTGGCGCTGATGACTCGGATAAATCTGTTACGGCGGTTGCAGTCTTTCATGGCACGCAAACCGGACCCGGCGGGCCGGTACCTCCGACCGGAAACAAGATTGCTGCCGACTATGTTTACCATATGGTTTTTGATGGTGAACGCATCAAGCACATGACAAAAATATGGAATGACACCATCAGCTTGCAGCAGCTAGGTTGGGCTTAGGTAGACCTACACGAATGGCCGCTCATGCGGCACTTTAACGTTCTCCAGATCGGAAGAGCGTTAAAG